>Ga0114919_10003327_pt1 | contig 12996 bp, 12 predicted proteins | sample BlataG_FD_88682 | JGI IMG/M metagenome (GOLD analysis project Ga0114919, IMG submission 88682) | Deep subsurface microbial communities from Black Sea to uncover new lineages of life (NeLLi) - Black_00105 metaG | ecosystem: Environmental > Aquatic > Marine > Oceanic > Sediment | place: Atlantic... | reverse complement strand
GTTGCCGCCGGCGCTGCTGGACGAGAGCAAGGGGACGCGGGGTTTCAATAAGGGTGACTCGACGCTGCACCTGACGAACGGCTCGTGGGTGCAGTTTCTGTCATACAGCATGCCGGCGATGAAGGGCGAGTCGGCGGCCATTGACATCGTGGCGTTTGACGAGCCGCCGACGGAGGGGATCTACGATTCCCAGTATGCGCGACTGGCGACGCGCGGCGGGCACATGATCGGCGCGATGACGCTGGACGAGCAGCGGGCCACGCACGGCATCCAGTGGGTGGGCCGGCGGATCGTGCGGCGGGAGAACGCGGACGGGACGGAGGCGGACTGGGTGGAGTGGTGGCGGTGCCCGACGTGGGCGAACTTCAAGGCGATGATCGCGGAGGCGCCGACCGCGATTGAGGCGGAGCGGATCCAGCGTGGCTACGATAACTGGCGTGCTGGCCTGACGGAGCAGGAGCGGGCGGTCGTCTTGGATGGCTACGGCGGCTACCTGACGGGCTTGGTCTACCCCGACTTCCGCGAGAGCACGCACGCGAGTTACGGCCTCGTGCCGCCCAAGGACTTCGCGGTGTTGGTGCGCAAGGGCTACGGGGAGATCCGCTGCGGCCTCGACTACGGCCTGAACCACCCGACGGCGATGGTGTGGGTCTACCGGCACAAGAAGCCTGCGATCCCGTCGCTGCAACTGGCCGAGGGCGACTGCATCGTCTACCGCGTCTACAAGCAGGGCGGCTACCGGATCAAGCAGAACATCGCGCGGGTGCGGCACCTGAGCACAGACGCGGACGAGCGGCTGGAGCCTGTGCTGGCGGTGTGGGCGGATGAGAGCATCTGGAGCGACGACGGGAAAGAGGGGCTGAACGTCGGGCAGACGTTCGTGCGGGACTTGAGGCCGTGGCCAGTGCGTCGGCAGTCGTTCCGGCGGAAGAAGGCGGGTCACGAGCGGATACGGGCGATGCTGGCGGAGCGCGAGGGTGCGGTGCCGTGGCCGCAGTTGCGGTTCTGCAAGGGCGTGTGCAAGCCGCTGGTCATGGAGATGTACGAGTATCACTACAAGCCGGAGAGCCAGCGGACGGGGAAATCACCCGATGAGACGAACGACCTGCACGACGACGCGGTGGACGCGCTGCGGTATGCGCTGACCTCGATACCGGTGGCGCGGACCCGCCAGAGCCTGCACCTGCCTGGGGCACCGAGGCACCCCATTACGGGCGTGCCGCTGAGCAACCATGTGCCGCTGGAGCGGCTGATAGCGAGATAGGTAGATGCCGCGATACGGGGAAGCAGAGGACTACCGCACGCCGGAGAAGGCGGCGGAGTTGGTGTTCGACTTCACAGAGGCGTCGAAAGAGGCCCTGAAGCCGCTGCGTGACACCCGCTGGCGGCGCGCCTACCTGTACTACTTCTCCGTCCACGACAAGACGATGTTCAAGAATGCGATGGGCGCGACGGGCTGGTCGGACGGCTCGCCGTACAAGTCGAGCCTGTTCCTGCCCACGGTCTTGACGCAGGTCGAGACGCAGACGCCGAAGTTGGTACTGAGCCTGCTGGCGAACGATCCGATGTTCGTGGCGAAGCCGGCGATCAGGTCGGGCGAGACGCTGACCAAGGTGAAGGCGCAGCAGGACGCGGAGGGCGTGCAGCGGCTTCTGCACAACCAGTGCATCCGCGACATTCGGCTGCCGCAGCAGTTGCCGGGCTGGGCGCGGGACGCGGTGTGGATGGGGACGAAGATCGTCTTTGTGGACTGGGTGAGTCGGACGGGCAGCGACTGGGCGATGGTGCCGCAGATGTCGCGGGCGAGCAACGGGGAGATGGTGCCGAACGGCACCCATGAGTTCAGGGAGCAGAAGGGTGTGCTGCTTGAGGATCGGATCAACGCCACGGGTTGCAGCCTGTGGGACGTGTTCCCTGACCCGCGCGGGCAGACGGTTCGGCGCGGGACGGGTCGTCAGTGCCGTGCGATTACCCGGCAGGTGATTCTGGACATAGGGGACCTGATCGGGTGGATCAAGGCGTCGCCTGGGAAGAACTGGTGGTTCAAGACGGGGAAGGCGGCGAAGGGCGGGCGGATGCCTGCGGATTCGCAGTGGGTCGCGGAACTCAAGGAGTTGCAGGGGCAGGTCAAGGGCGAGGACAACTATACGGCAATCATGCAGGCCGAGGTGGGCAGGCTGGCGAATGACCAGGGTGAGGGGTTCATGCCGGTCAAGCAGGACAAGCGGCTGATCCGGCTGCTGGACTACTGGGAGCCCGCTGGCGGCAAGCACATCATTGTGGCGGGCCACAAGAGCGGGAAGCGGCTGACGCTGCTGATCGAGGACAACCCGTTCGTCAAGGTGGGCCTGCCGTTCATCTTCCTGAAGCCGACGCCGCTGGACAACCACCTGTACGGCCTGGGCGTGGTGGACATGATCGAGCAGTTGGTCCACCAGATCAACGCGCTGACGAACCTGCACATGACGGCGGTGATCAACGAGACGAACCCGATCATCCTGGTGGACAACCTGAGCGGGCTGACTGCGAATGAACTGGTGAGCCAGCCGTTCCTTGCCAAAGACCTCGACGGCAGTGTGAAGTTGAGCGAAGCGGTGGAGATGATCTCGTATCCGCAAGTGGGTGGGCTGGCCCGCGAGGAGCGGGAGTATGTGCGGACGCAGGCGCAGGGTGCGGCGGGCAGCACGGACTTCCAGACGACGGGCGATCCTGGCAACAACGTGACGGCGCGGGGCATCAGCCAGTTCGTTGAGCAGAACACGCAGCGGTTCACCTTGCAGGTGCACATGATGGGGCAGGGCATGTGCGAGCTTGGCGAGGTCATGCACCGGATCAACCAGCAGTACATCACCAAGGACAGGCTGGAGCGGTACGAGGGTGATGACGGGCGCGAGGACTACATGACCGTGACGGTGGAGATGATCAAGCACGCGGTCGAGTTGGAGTTCGACGCTCGGCCCGAGGCGGCGAACCCTGGGCTGCGTGCGGAGCAGTTCTTGCAGTTCGTCTCGATATTCGGTCAGGCGGAGAACTTCGACCAGGACGAGGCGGTGCTGGAGGCGGCGCGGCTGCTGGGACTGACGCGGCCTCGGCGGTTCCTCAAGGCGCAGAAGTCCCAGGCCGAGTTGGAGAACGAGATATTCCGGCAGACGGGGCAGATGGAGCCTGTGTCGCCGCACGACGACCACGAGGAACACATCGACATCAACCAACTGCTGATCGAGGACGGGACGGCGCAGCAGCGTGGGCCTGAGGCGTACCAGCAGGTGCTTGAGCATGTGAAGTCGCACCTGAAGTTCGCGGGCTGGGCGGAGCCCGGCCCGCCCGGCGGCGGAGGCGGTAGGGCGCCGCAGGGCCAGCCGATGCCTGGTGGCGGCGGGCCGCCGGACATCGGGGGCGGGATGATGCCACCGCAGGGGATGCCAGGAGGCCCACGTGGCTACTAGCGTGAGCGAGGAACGGCTGCCGAGGGAGCCGTTGCGTGAGGAGACGGCGAAGCGTGCGCGCGACGAGGCCGCGCTACTGCGCGAGATGCAGCAGTTGCCCGGCTGGGGCGTCGTCACGGCGGAGTGGGCGGCCCAGGCGAAGGCGGAGCGCCGCGACCTGGACAACGCGACGACGCCGGAAGAGGTGCGGACGGCGCAGGCTCGGCTCGTGGGGCGGCGCATGCCGCTCGTGCTGGTGGAGGAGTTGCTGCGCGCGGGCGCCGAGGCGGACGAGTGGCTGGCGAACCCGAAGGCTGAGCGCCCCGCCGCGCCGAACGCGCGGGACATGAGGGATGCGCTGCTTCAGCGCCGCCGGTCGCAGACAGTGGAGGCCCTGGTGGCTCATCCAGGGTGGAAGGTGCTGGCGCGTCACATGATCGCGATGGCCCACGCGGCCTCGCGGCTGAAAGAGGTGTGCCCGCCAGAGATCGCTCCCGTGCTCGATGGGCTACGGGACGCGGTGGCGGAACCGATAGCGAAACTACGGAACGAAATCCGTCGCGGCATGGGTGCTGCGGCGTGGTTGGCTTCGCACCAAGCAGAAGCGGAGCAGTAGGTCGAAGGAGGCCGATCATGGCCGAAGGCCACGCGGATACGCCGGGGACTGGCGCGAGCGCCGGCCCTGGCGGTGGGCAGTCGCCCGCCGCCGGGACAACCGCCGCTGGCGGCGGCCCCGCGCCCCAAGTCGCCGTAGGCAGCGAGCCGCAGGCCCCCGCAGAGCCGGGGACAACCGATGCCGGCCCGCCCGATATCGGCGGACAGCCGCAACCGACAGGAGGTGGACAGGCAGGCCAAGCCCAACCGGGCAAGCAGCCCGCCGACCCGCGAGCGCTACAGCAGCGCTACGACGATGTGGCCCACCAGAGGAACCTCTACCAGCAGGCTCATCCCGATGAGTTTGACGCGCAGGGGAACTTCGTCGGGCCGCAGGCGGCGCCGGATGTCGGTGGGGAGCAGCAGAGGCAGTGGGGCGGCGCGCAGCCGGGCCAGCAGGCCCAGCCGCAGGTGCCACAGGGTCAACTCGACCCACGGCAGGTCATGCAGCAAGCGTGGAACGAGCAGGTGGCGGGGTTGCTTTACGGCGACAACCCCATCGGCGCGGTTCAGGCGGCGCTGCAAGTCCTCGCACAGACAGGCAGCCTTCCGCATGGCCTGATTCCACAGTCAGGCCAGCCGGGGGGTCCGACGCCTGAGCAGGTGCAGGCACTCGCCGCGCAGACCTATCAGCAGCACGCACAGGCCGAGCGCCAGTTCCACCGACAGGTGGAATCCATCGAGGCGGAGTTCGGCGCAGACTTCCTCAGCCAGCAGGTGCCGGTCAGCGGCATCCCGATGGCTCTGGAGGATGCGCTGCCCGTGCTGTGTGAGCGGACGGGGATCTCGAACCCACTGTTGGCGCTACAGCAGGAGCCGTACTTCGCTCGGCAGATCCACGCGATGCGCGAGCAAGCGATGCGGGAGCGGATTACGGCGGAACTGCTTGCCCAGGGCGCAGGCGGCCAGATACCACCTGGCGGCGGCGCGTTCAGCCCAGCGGCGGTGGAAGCGGAAGGTAGCACCATCGAGTCCATCGGTGGTGGGACCGAGCCGCTGAAGCGCTGAGGCTCAGACCACACTGCTCCTTCGTGACAGAGAGAAAGCGTGACGCGCAGCGTGCGCGCCGCGCCCGGCAATAGCGAAGGAGAGAGGATACCATGGCGGCTCCAACCGTTCTTGGCAGCAATGCAGCCCTCCCGGCTGCGGCTGCCCGGACCACCCTCAACATCGACCAGGCGGGTCAGGTGCCCAAGGAGAAGTACGGGCATACCGAGACCATCTACGAAATCAACATGGCGTCCACGCCCTTCACCGTGCTCCTGCGGTCGCTTGGCAGCGAGCAGGGCTGGGACGACACTTGGCGCTGGTACCAGGACCAGCGAGTACCACAGTCTACTACACTCGATGGGTCTGTGCCTGCGGGCACGGACGGTGCTGCGGGCGTCATCAACGTGGCGGCTGGCACTGGCGTGTACTACACCGTCGGCGACAGCCTCTACATCCACTCGGCGAACGCCCAGGGCATCGTGACGGCCATCGCGGTCGATGCCATCACGGTGCAGTGGGTGGTTGCTCCCGTGGCGGCGGCACTCGATGGTGCTGCGGTGATGCGGATCGGCAACGCCTACGAGCAGGTCTCGGTGCCGAACCGTGGCCCCACGACCCTCGAAAACGAGCTGTACAACTACTTCCAGGACATGCGGCACTCCGTCAGTGCGTCGTTCATGAACGTCCATGGGCGATACCGGACGAGGCCCGGCGACTGGGAGTACCAGCAGGAGAAGAAGGTCCAGGCTCACCAGATCGAGAAGGAGAAGACCCTCGTCTTCGGCCAGCGGACCCTGTGGGCGGCTGGCACGACTGGCGGCTCGCCGATGGGGACGTGCCGGGGCCTCTACTACTGGCTCACCACGAACGTGACCAACGTCGGCGCCGCGCTGACGCAGGCCGTGTTCGACACCTTCCTCGAAGGTGTGATGATCCAGAACACCCACCCCAACCAGGACTGGTGGCTGCTGTGTTCGAGCCGGATTCACCGGCAGATCGGCCAGTGGTTCCAGGGCATCGAGCGCGAGCAGTCCAGCCAGACGCTCTTCGGCGTGCGCGTGCAGAACTACCGCGCGCCCAGCCAGAAGGACGTGAAGCTGGTTGTCCACCCTCTGTTCGACACAGAGGGGTTCGATGACCTCGCGATCCTGGTGAACATAGGCGACCGCAAGGCGTTCAGGTACGTGTACCACTCGGCGTTCGACACCAAGAGGTACACCATCGACGCCTTCAAGGCGACTGGCCTGACGGCCCTCGAGGTGATGCTGCTCACGATCTTCACCCTTCAGGTGAGTGGTGAGTGGATCAACGGCGGGATTTTGGAGGGCGTAGTGTAACACCCCGTGGGGGCGGGTACGGTGCCCGCCCCCACACACCTTTGTGGTCGCAGATTGCGACCACCCCTACCGATTTTCTTGCGAAAGGGCATGGCATGGCGAAGCAACGCCCGACGGGCCGCGTGAAGCAGCAAGACACCGTGGAGGAACCCCAGGAGCCTGTGGCATCGGCTGGCGCGCCTGAGCCGCCGGAGCCGGTGGCCGTGGAGAGTTTGCCAGATGCGCGCGACGTGCGGGCGGTGCCCGCAGCGGTGCCCGCGCCACAGGCCCCTGCGGCAGTAGGTCGGCCCGTGCCGCCGGAGGTGGCGGCGGAGGCGGAGGACATGGACGCGGAGGCGGAGGCGCTGCGCGCACAGGGCGCCGTCGTTACCTTTCTGTGCAAGCGCAGCGGGAAGACGTGCAACCTGTCGATCCCCGTCAGCGTCGGCGTGCCCGTGCAGAAGGACGCACACGGCAGGATTGTCCCTGGCACGGCCATTGACGCCAGGTTCATCCACTTCGGGCCGAAGTCGGGGAATCCGCAGGGCTTCTACCGCACGTCGGACCCCGACGAGATCGCGCTGATCGAGGCGTCGAAGCCGTTCCGCAGTGGCCAGATCACGCGGACCGACATCGAGAAGGCCCGCGCGTCCCTTGCCGCCATCGCGCTGATCGAGGCTCAGGGCATCCCGGTCGATCCTGCGAAGAAGGCCGAGTTGGCTGAGCGCGCGGCGCCGCGCGGTAACGCCCCACAGGTGCAGCATGGGGCTCGGACGACTCGGACGACCCGGCGCGTGGCAGGCCACGATCCTGGCACGAGCCGGCCGTTTGGCGGCGTGGACACGCTGCTTGCGGACCCGCGTATCGCGAACGCTCTCCGCGAGGGGTAGGCGATGCGGTATCGGTATCACTGGCCTCGCAGCGCGCGGGGGACGCTGTACTTGCAGGGGACGCCCGCCGAGGTGGTGAGCGACCGCCCTGGCGGGCCGAAGCGGACGGTGCCTGGGCGCAAGTCGTGTGCGGTACGGTTTGGGCCGCCGGCGTTCGAGCCGCACATCTTTGAGACGGACGACCCGTGGGTGGCTCGCGCGATTCAGGCGACGGTGCCGTTCCAGCGCAGGGCGATCCGCGTGGACGACGGGTCGAAGCCAGCGGCTATGCAGGTGACGGGGCCGCCGCGCGGCCCCGTGGACGTGCTGGCGGTGGATGCGGGCACGGCGCTCCCGGACGAGGAGCCGGAGTGGGGCGGCCTCACACTGGCGGATTTGCGGCCCGTTGACGGGCTGCGGCTGTAGGTAACGCACAATGGCAAAGAACCTCGGCAGCATAACCAACTCCGTCCTGCGCAGGCTCGGCAGGGGCCGTTCCAGCAACTCCTACCTGGTGGCGACCGTCAAGGCTCAGGTGCAGGACAACTTCGCGTACCTGTGCGGGCTGCGGGACTGGGAGTGGAAGCGCGGCCACGCGACGCTGGCGATCACGGCGACGGACACGGCGCTGAGCCTCCCGACGGTGAGCAAGGGCGGGGAGGACGTGGCGGTGTTCTCGCGGGTCGAGTTCTGCCAGTTGCAGACGACGGGGCAGGTGCTGCATCCGCGTCCCGACATGCTGGACTTGATCATGCGGGGCACGTCGCTGTCGCTGTCTGGGCGTGGGCACCCGACGGCGTGGGGCATGACGGTGGACGGGCTGACAGGCGAGCGGAAGCTGCTGCTCATGCCGCTGCCTGGGTATGCGGACACGTTGCTGATTTGGGGGCAGCGTTCGGCGTCGGCGATGGCCCTGCTGGAGGACGCCGACGAGCCGCCGTTCCCTGACGAGTATGGGGGTTGGCTGATCGAGCAGACGGTGGCTGACCTGTCAGGAGCGGACGCGACGGTTGACCCGACGGTAACGCGGATGGCTCTATCGAAGGCTCAGAGCATCTTCCGTGCGATGTGCCACACGGAGGCGATGGCGAGCCCGCCGGTGCAGAGCGTGCGGTGGCCGGGCCACGGCGTGTTTGGGGCGTAGCGCATGCCACGACCAGGGCCGCGGACAATCAAGTGGTTCATGGACGCGATTGACGCCGGGTCGATGTGTGACAGCATCGACCCGTTGCTGCATCGGGACGGCGTGCCGCGCGCGCTGAAGGAGATGCGCAACTTCCTGAAGTTCCGTGGCGCCTTCGACCGCAGGCCGGGCTGGGCGAAGGCGAACCTTGAGGCGATCCCCTGCAAGCGGTTCATCGGCGGGCGGGCATACAAGGACAGCGACCAGAACCTGCACATCGTCGTCGTCGGCGACGACGGCAAGATATACCACAGCACGGACGGCGGAGCGACGTGGGTCGAGGCCGTGATGTACGACGAGGTGCTGTGGGACGGGACGTACCAGGCTCAGTTTGCGGAGTATGGCGACGACTTGTTCATCGCGCTCGGCGCGGTGACTGGTGCGGCTCAGAACCTGCGATTCGACGGCATCCTGGGCTGCGTGTTCGGCGTGAGCCTTGCGGAGCCTGCGACGGGCGTGACGGCGGCGGCGGCGGGCGACGGGAACATCCTGGACGGCGTGTTCGACTACCTCGTGACGTTCTACGACGCGGTGACGGGCTGGGAGAGCGACGCATCGCCAGAGACACAGATCACACTCGCGCGCGCAGTGGCCCCCGCGTTCGCGCTCACGGCAGCCGAAGGCGTCGCGGGCGCGCTCGCGGCGGGCACCTACCGCTACCAGTTCACCTTCTACGATACCGTCAACGCGGTGGAGAGCGCCGCGTCCACGATGCGCAGCATCACCACCACGGGTGCCACGCGGGTGGAGTTGAGCGACATCCTGACGTGCGCCGAGGCGGGGACGTGGCACAGGCGCATCTACCGGCAGGACGCGCCCGGCGGCGCCTATCGCCTGCTGACGACGCTGACCGACAACACGACGACGACCTACACGGACAACACGGCGACGCTGGCGACGGCGGTCTACGAGTACCAGGGCCGGCAGATCGCGCTGGCGGCGCTGCCCACGTACGGGGGCCTGGGCCGCACCATCCATCGCAAGATCTACCGCCAGGACGACGGCAACGGCTACACGCACCTCGCCACCATCGCGGACAACACGACCCTCACCTATACCGACAACCTCGCGACGGCGCCCGGCGACCCTTACGTGCAGCAGCCGCCCGTGCCCCCGTGTACGAGCGTGGCGGTGCTGCCTGACGGCGTGGCGGTGTGGGGCAACGACGTGGAGAACGGGGAGCCGTCGCGGCTGTACGTCTGTCAGGCGGGCTACCCCGAGGCGATAGCCCTGTCGCTGATTCAGAGTGCGGGGACGGACGACGACCCGCTGGTGGGCCTCTACAGCGTGCGAGACGGCGTGATCGCCCTCAAGCGGCGTGGCGTCTACTACATCAACCGGCAGTGCTCGACGTGCGAGCGGGTGATCCAGCGGTTCGGCTGCGTGTCGTGGGCGACGGTGCAGAACATCGGGAGCCGCGTGGCGTGGCTCAGCGCCGAGGGGCCTGTCGTCACGCAGCACTTCACGGACGACGACGTGGCGTTCATCGGCCCCGACCCGCTGCACTTCTGCCTGGCCGAGACGTGGAGCAAGGTGCAGAAGGACAGGCTGAAGTACGCGTCGAGCGTCCACTACCCGACCGAGGGCATCATCATCTGGTTCGTGCAGATGTGCCATCCGCCGGCGGGCGTGATCGCGGACTACGAGCAGCACAACGACACGGGGATCGTGTGGTACTACGGCTCCAACCATCCTGGCGGGGACGTGTGGCTGGTAGACCTGATGGTTGACCACGGGTTCAACGTGCCGATGTCGGGGAGCGACGCGGACGAGGCGTGGGGGGCGTTCCCCCTCGGATACGTTGGCAACATGTTTGATGGACAACACGGCGATGGTGTGGACGAGCTGATTTACGTGGAGGTGCTGTCGGCGGATGGGGTGAACATCACGATAGGCGACACGAACCTGAAGACAGGCGCGGCGCTCGACCTGAGCGGGGAGGGCTGGCGTGGGAGCGTGTTTCACCCGATACGGGGTGCGGCGACGCGGCGGTGCCGCGACGTGCTGGTGTGCGACAGGCCGAACGCGCTGATCGTGGACCACTCGCAGGGTAGCGGCGAGGCAACGCGGGTGCTGCAAACGGCGGTGGACTTGGGCGTGGACGCGACGACGCGGGCGTGGATCGGGGGGTTCGCTCCGAGGCTGCACGTGCAGTTGGACACGGGCGATCCCGACATGGGGAAGTATTATCCTAACCTGTCAATCCAGATGAAGGGCACCTGATGGACAGCAAGCCAGCGGACGCCGCACGCCAGACGATGCGGTTCATCACCCGCAAGAGCAAGGGCGGCACGGTGCAGTTCGACCCGCCGACCTCGCGCGAGCGGCTGGGCGCCGCCCCCATCCAGATTCACAACAGATGCACGATGGAGGGGTGCGGCAAGGGCTTCTGGAGCGACCGCAGGGAGATCATCTGCGAGAGTTGCAAGAACGTGGTGGCGGCGACTGAGGCGGTGCTGGGCGACACGCCCGTGGGGGACATGCCGCAGGGCATGACGCGGCTGGCGAAGGCGCTCCTGCCCAGGGGGGGGGCGAAGCCATGACCGAGACGCGCTCAGGGCCGATGGAGCCCTACAAGACGCTCGTGAAGCAGGCGCGGCGCGACTGGAAGGCGGCTAAGGGCGATCCCGACTATCAGGCGTTCATCGTGACGAAGCTCGGCTCGCTCGTTGTGCGGGCGGTGCTGGAGGGTCACCTTTGGGGTGCGCACCACGCGGCGACGGCGTACGCGCAATGCGCCCCCAGGTTGTAACCAGAAAGGGCACAGATGTTCTCAAAATGGGCACAGCGGCTGGAACGGATCGTGGGGGCGCTGGACGCCAACTACCAGGCCACCATGGCTGCCCGGCCCACTCCGCGCAAAGCCACGCTCGATGGGTACGGTCGGGTTTACGACGGCGCCCGCGTCCTGATTCTCAGCGGGCCTGGGCATGGCGATCACGCGCGGGCGCTCGCGTTCGCGGCGGGCGTGCGCGAGCAGCATGGGGCGGGGCCACACATCGCCGTCCTGATGCAGTGGACGGGCGACGCCATGATGGTCGAGCACGAGATGGCGTCGTTCGCCAAGGAGTGCGGCGTCATTGACGACTTCCTGTGCCTCGGCGGACGGATTGGGGAGGACGAGAAGGGCGAGATCGTGGCGCGGCAGGACGCGATCCCCCGCGAGGTGCTGCTGACGAGTTTCAGGTACGGCTTCTGGGCGGTGCATGATTGCGTCCCCTATGCGGTTGGCACCACCATAGGGTTCACCACCGACAGCAAACTCGCCCCCTTCCGCCTGCTCTACGACGGGCACCCCGACTTCGACTGGCGGCTCCGCAACAGCCCGCTCAACATCTGGGAACTGATGTCCGCCAGCAGCGGCATCGAGGTGACGCCAACCGACCTCGCCATCTGCTGCCCCACGGACTGCACCAAGCTGCCCGACGACAGGGCGTTCATCGACGTGCTGGGGCCTGACGACCAGCCCGCCCCGAAACTGGCACGAAAGCTGCTCAAGGCGAAGGGCGGCACGCACCTGGCGAGCAGGGCGCAGCTCAAGGACGTGCCCGACTACGTGGTGCTGAACACGGGCGCTGGGCGCGGCGGCGGGACGAAGAAGGCCCCGCCAGAGGTGTGGCGTGCGGTGGTGTCCTACCTGGAGATTGCGGGCATCCGCAGTGTGCAGATCGGGCACACGGACGACGAGAAGGTGGACGGGGCGATTGACCGGCGTGGGCTTCGGCTGCCGCTGTCGTGTCGGCTGATCCGCGACGCGCTGTGCATGGCGACGACGGAGAGCTTCCCCGCGTATCTGGCGGCGGGCCTGGGCACGCCCGCGTGCGTGCTGTTCGGCTCGACGCCGACGCAGTTCTCGATGGGGGAGTGCAACTGCGACCTGATGCACTCAGCGGAGCGCGACGGGGCGTGGCGGTCGGCGTGCCCGATGGGGTGCTGCTTCCGCGCGAGTCCGAACTACGGGGACAAGTGCCCGCTGCCCGACGATGTGCGGCGCGCGGACGGGTACTGCCTGAACATCCCGACGCCGCTGGAGGCGGCTCAGGCGGTTGCGGCGATGGCGAAGGCGGCGCGGGACATTCGGAACGGGACGTTCACGGTGGATGAGGAGGCGGTGGCGTGAACAAGTGGGGCGTTTGCTGCTGGTGTGGAAAGCTCGTGCCGGCCGACAAGCCAACCCCATGCGGCACGGGGAAATACCAACGCGCTAAGCCCAACCACATCATCATCTCGTGCTCGGTAGAGGATGAGACCCACTGGCATGAGCACGGTTACCGCGAGGTCGGGGACGCGATGGTGAAGCGGGGGGCGGTGGCGTGAAGCAGCGGCGCTGCCACATCTGCGGGCGCTCGCCAGCCGAGGGCACCGACTACCGCAAGGGCATGAAGCCGCTCTGCACCGACTGCTTCCAGCGCATCGTCGCGACACAGGGGGAGTTCGGGATACGCCGATGACACCGCGCCTCTCAGTCTGCATTCCGCTGCTGAACCGCTCGCGCGTCGAGGTGGACGGGCGGATGCTCTACCCGCTGCCCAACTGCATCAGGGCGCTGGTGGGGGCGC
>Ga0114919_10003325_pt1 | contig 13000 bp, 9 predicted proteins | sample BlataG_FD_88682 | JGI IMG/M metagenome (GOLD analysis project Ga0114919, IMG submission 88682) | Deep subsurface microbial communities from Black Sea to uncover new lineages of life (NeLLi) - Black_00105 metaG | ecosystem: Environmental > Aquatic > Marine > Oceanic > Sediment | place: Atlantic... | reverse complement strand
TATTGATTCTGCGTGAGATCCTGCACTCGCACGAACACTCACCGGTCGATAGGGAATGGGTTCGCAGAGCTCTAGAACGGCTCGCGATCCATCTCAGCTTTTATTCTCCGGAAAGAACAACAACCGGCAATGAGTTCCCAAAAATCTCAAAGTCCTGAAAAGTCCAGACAACTTGTTTTGTGGGTGTGACCTCGATGATCTGAGGATTTTCAGGACTTTGAGATTTTTGGGAACTCATTGCCGGTTGTTGTTCTTCCCGGAGAATAAAGAATGAGACGGTCCGCGAGCTGTTCAAGAGCTCTGCGAACCCATTCCCTATCGACCGGTGAGTGTTCGTGCGAGTGCAGGATCTCACGCAGAATCAATAACGGCTGCAGGTTATCGTAATGCCTCCCTCTGTCTGGAGCCGGATTCCTGGGTGTGAATGGCCGGCGATTCCAAGCGATGTTGGTGCCCAGTCACTGGCGCTGCTCTATCAGTTCCAGCACAGTGAGCGGCTGTCATCCGAGGCCTTGGAGGTGGCCCAGTTGCTTCAGTTGCAGCGGCTGTTCACTGACGTGATGACAGGTATGCCGTTTTGGAAGGAGCGGCTGGAAATGGCAGGCTATCAGGCTGGTATGCCTGTTGATGCAGCCGGGCTGAGACAGCTTCCACTCCTCACTCGGGCAGCGGTGCAGCAGCTTGGGCCGCAGCTGTTCAATCAGCGCATTGGCAACCGCCACGGTGGTATCCATCAGGGGCAGACGTCAGGCTCGACCGGCATGCCGGTAAAGTACTTGCAGACCGATCTGACGATGTTGTTCTGGCGGGTGCTGACGCTGCGGGAGCATCTCTGGCAAGGCCGTGACTTCACCGGCAAACTGGCTGCGATTCGCTCAAACGTCGAGCGGGGGCAGTCACCGAACTGGGGGGCAGCGACCGACCAGGTCTTTCAGACCGGCCCGGCGGTGAGCCTCAACATCCGGGAAGATGTGGCCACGCAACTCGATTGGCTGGTGGCGGAGGCCCCCCAGTATCTGCTCACGCACCCTTCCAATCTGCGGTCACTGCTGCGGCTGGCGGCAGCCAATGGGGTTGTCCTACCCGGACTCAAACAGGTGCGGACCTTTGGCGAGATGTTGCCTGCTGAAACGGTGGCCCGTTGCCGAGAAGTCTGGGGTGCGGGGGTCGCCGACATCTACTCATCGGAAGAAATCGGCGTGATCGCCTTTCAGTGTCCGGAGGGCCGCTACCACGTGCAGGCGGAGAATCTGCTGCTGGAAATTCTGGATGAGGCTGACAAGCCGCTGCCGCCGGGCCAGATCGGCCGGTTGGTGATCACGACGCTCCACAACCTTGCCATGCCGCTGCTTCGCTATGAACTCGGTGACTACGCCGCCTTCGGCGCGGCCTGTCCCTGCGGCCGGAGCCTTCCGGTCCTCGATCGCATCGTCGGCCGCCGCCGCAACATGATTCGGCTGCCGGACGGCACCGAGCACTGGCCCAGCTTTCCCGAAGGCCGCTGGGCCGGAATTGCCCCGATCAAGCAACTGCAGGCCATTCAGCGAACGCTTGAAACAGTTGCCCTGAAAGTGGTCGCCAGCCGGCCGCTGACATCCGACGAGATCGTCCGGCTGCAGCAGACCTTTGCCGACATGCTCTGCTTTCCCCACCGGATCGTTGTCGAGCAGGTTGCCGAGATTCCGCGACAGGCCAACAACAAGTTTGAAGACTTTGTCAGCGAACTTGACTGACGAGCTGGTGCCATCACGGTTAGCGAATCGATAGCCGGAGGCCGATGTCGTCGTTCACTGATTGACCGTCTGCTTCCGGCCCGGAAGGGCCTCCGTCATCCACGCCGTTGGTGCCGACGGAATAGATCAGCAGGGCATCGTCTGTCATCCGGTACTGCAGCGGCTGATCGGCGGTGAACAGGTCCAATGGCGGAGCCGGAAATGCACCGGGCACAAGACGAGCCAGATTTTCCGGCCAACTTCCTGTCTCGAGCCGCATCCGGGTGGCGGCGACAGCAGCCTGCGCGGAACGGTGTCGCACCTGGCTGCGGGCCTCAGCCCGCAATGCTCCCGCAAGCGATGGCAGGATCACGGCTGAGAGGATGCCCGGCCGTTTTTCATTGAGTTGGGATTCCAACGCAGCAATTCGTGCCTGCTTCTCAGCATAGGGCATCACTTGGGCTGCAATCTGCTGCTGGGTTCGCATGGCGTGACGGTAGCCAGCCAGGTCATCGGGTAACAAAAAGATGCGGTAGAAGGTCAGCGCAGGTGAGCCATACAACAGTGAAAGCGAAGGCGGCTGCTGATTTGCGGTTGGCTGCACCAGCCCGAGAATCTCCATGCCCAAGCTGGCATCCGCCAACGCGGCAAAGGTCCGCAGCCCAAAGGCTTCCTCACCATAGAAATGCCGGGTCAGTGATGGCGAGAGTACAAGGAGGTCGTTCAGCAGTTCGTCATCGAGGAGCGGACGATCCGTGGCGGTGAGCTGCGGCAGAATGGCAGCCAAGGTGTCGAGGGCCATCGCGTCGATTGCGATGCCGACCAGTCCAGAGATCAGCAAGGGCTCACTCGAGGCGTGTCGACTGATCCGTGCCAGCAGGCCGACATCATGGATGGCGTCAGCCAAGCGGCCTGTGGCCGCAGCCTGCAGAGCTGCAATCCGAACCAACCGCCCTGCCTGTCGCAGATGCTGGAGTTCGGGTAACAGCATCTCGAACGACGGCCGGGTCCAGTCCCGAGGAAATCGGCAGCCATCCCGTTCGGCTGCCGTGCGGAGCAGCGTGAGTGTTGGTGCATGGCGATCAAGGAGGTCAATAACCGCTGGGCTGGTCGGGTCGACGGCGGTATCTCCGAGCGGAGAATCTTTTTGCCCGAGGGCCAGGTCCTCTTCAAGGAGGACGAAAGCAGCCTCATAAAGCCCTGCTGCATTTGTGTTGTCAGTCTCTGCAGGTGGCAAATTGACCTTCACTAAGTCGGATGCTTCGACGTACAGGCGGCTGGACGTGTCGACGGCGGTGCGATCGAGCATGAGCAAAGCCCCGGCCGTACCAGCCTTCGCCAATAGAAAGAGGGCAAAGAGGCTGCCCACCGGCCAGCTTGCTGCCGGCACTGTTGCCCAGCCGCCGCCGCGGGGCTGGGTTCCAGCTTTCAGAATCCAGCCCCCACCGATCAGTGCCGAAAGGAACAGGCTGAGCACCGGCCCAAACCAGTTCACCTCGAGCTCGGCAAGAAACGCCAGCATGCTTGTGCCAACGAGCCACGGCAGCAATGTCAGCAGTGGGGCGAGCAGACCCAGCACCAACAGCAGCCGGCGAAGCCAGGAGCGATGGCAGCGAACACCAGCTGCCGTGCAGGCTGCCGACCAGAAAAGGCTGGCTGCGCCGGCACCGATAAAAATGAGTGCAGGGTTCATTGACGTGAATCTCAGGATCCAAAGCTGCTGTTTGCCCCTAAAGTATACGATTCAGCCGTTGTCGGTTGGTGACAGTCTGTATCGCTCCAACGAGACAAATCGCCTATTCTTAGGAAGTAGGTAAACACGTAGCCCCCCTGCTGACTCCTCACCCGGTGGGGGCAGCAACTTGTCTCAGGAATTCCATGTCAGACGAAACCACCGCGAAGCCCAGTGCCGTTGAGGTCTTCAAGACCGAGAGTAATTATCTTGCCGGCGAGATCCCTCAGGAACTTGTCGATGGCTCGGACGGCTTCGGCAAAGGCAGCGTGCAACTGCTGAAGAACCACGGCACCTACCAGCAGGCCGACCGCGACAAGAAGAAGGCCAAGGCCGGCGAGAAGAGCCAGAAGCAGATCTCATTCATGGTCCGCACCCGGATTCCCGGCGGCAAGCTGACCGCCGAGCAGATGCTGGCCGAAATCGATCTTGGTGATGACCTGGCCAACGGCAGTGTGCGGCTGACTACCAGGCAGGGCATTCAGCACCACGGCATCATCAAGGGAGACCTCAAGGCAACCATTCAAAAGATCAACGAGATTCAGCTGACCACGCTGGCCGCCTGCGGTGATGTCGAGCGGAATGTGATGTGCTGCCCAGCACCAATCCGCAACAATCCCGTTCGTGACGAGATGATGGTGATGGCCGAAAAGCTGGCAGAAGCCCTCGCTCCACGGACGACGGCCTATCACGAAATCTGGCTGACTGACGACGAGACTGGGGAAAAGACGCTGGCGGCAGGTGGCGTCAACGGCCACGAGGTGGAGCCCATCTATGGGCCCACCTATCTGCCGCGGAAGTTCAAGACTGCCTTCGCCCTGCCAGAGGACAATTGCACCGACGTCTACGCCAATGACCTCGGCCTGCTGGCCGTGCATGAAGACGGCAAAATCCTTGGCTACAACGTGCTGGCTGGCGGCGGCATGGGCGTGACGCCGAGTGCCGCCAAGACCTTCCCGGCCCTGGCCAAGCGGCTGGGCTTTGTGCCGCCGGAGGATGTGATCGATATCGCGGTGGCGATTGTGAAAGTGCAGCGGGACTTCGGCAACCGCTCCGACCGGAAGGTGGCCCGGCTGAAATACACCATCAACAACATGGGCCTGGAGGCCTTTCGGGCCAAGGTTGAGGAATACTTCGGCAAGCCGCTGGCCCCCTGCCACGAGGCCGACGTGCACGGCTTTGACGACCACATCGGCTGGTTTGAACAGGGCGACGGGAAATTCTTCTATGGCCTCAATGTTGAAAATGGCCGGATCATCGACCGTGACGATTTTCAGCTGAAGACGGCCCTGCGGAAGATTCTCACCGAGCTCAAACCCGGCGTCAGAATTACCGCCCACCAAAGCCTGCTGTTTACCGATCTCGACGCGGGTGCCCGGGAACGAATTACCGAGATCCTGCACGAGCATGGTGTGAAAACCTCTGAAGAGATCTCAACCCTGCGTCGCTGGAGCATGGCCTGTGTCGCCCTGCCGACCTGTGGCCTGGCGGTGGCCGAAAGTGAGCGGGTGCTGCCGGGGCTGATTGATCAGCTGGAGCCCGAAGTGGCCAAGCTGGGATTGGCCAGCGAGGCCTTTACACTGCGGATGACCGGCTGCCCCAACGCCTGTGCCCGGCCCTACAACTCTGACATCGGCATCGTCGGCCGCACTGCGGGGAAGTACACCATGTTTCTGGGTGGCCGGCTGCTCGGGGATCGACTCAACGAGAAGTACAAGGACACGGTTCCCTTCGAGGAACTCACCCGGGAGATCACTGCAGTGCTCGCCTGCTTCAAGGCCGAGCGGGACCCTGGCGAGACGCTCGGTGACTTCTGCCACCGCAAGGGGCTTGATGGCGTCCGCAGTTGGGCCGACGAATGGTTGGCAACAGCCGCTGGCTGACGCTTCTACGCCGGCAGGTCGTCCCACATGGGGCACCAAAGTGGCAGCCGGGGAAAGAGCTGTTCAGCTAGTTTTTGGGCCATCTGGGTTGAGGCCTCGAGCCGACCGGCAGTGACAGCCTCGAGCGGATCACACTGGCCCAGCAGCAACCGGGCGAACTCGTCGTCCGAAATTTTCAGATAGCTGCGGCCGACCCGGCCCGCGTGAACTGCAGCGACCCGCGGCTCATCCTTGCGGTCGCCCGTCACCGTGATCGATCCCCGGAACTGCTCGTTATCAAAGCCCAATTCAACCGGTTCGCGGATGTTTGTGGCTGCTACTCGTTGGGCCACAGTCGGGGCGAGTGTGGTTAGCAGTTCCTCTGGATTGAAGACCTTGGCGACGATCATCCGGTCCTGCGGCAGGCCTCGAACGCCAGGCTGCTCGTCAGCCAGCGTCCCAACCACGGCCTGATGCAAGGGGTCGGCAGGGCTCGATTCATAGACAAGTTCCTGTCGATCGTTTTCGATTGCCTCGGCACAAACGCGTGCCAGGATTTCCTGCTCCAGTCCTCGGTATTCAGGGTCAGCCAGCACCTCCAGCACCCGGTTTCCCGACTGGATGCAATAGCCGACGATTTTGGCTGTCGTCTCGTGCAGGTCGTAGCGGTCGTTGCCTTGTAGCGCGACGATGATTGAATCAAACGCTCCCCGACTGATCAGCCAGCGGGCATAGACCTCACTGCGAGCCAGCGGCCCGACAAAGCGGCCGGCATTCTGTTCGTAAATCCTGAGAATGGCCGGCAGTTCGACATGCCGCCATTGCCGCATCGTCACCTCGGGCCCATTCCGCTGTGGCAGATCGAGCAGTCGAGTGAGAATGTCGGTCGGCCGACCCGGGGTTGCACAATCGCGACCGAGCACGCTCCAGCCAAGCTCGTGAAACGAAGTGGCAATCCGCGTCCGTGAAAAGGCAACCACGATGCCCAGTTCCCGCATTCGCTGCTCAGCCGCCTGCACCAGCGCCTGCCCATGCCCGGCGCCACGGCACTCAGGCAGAATGGCCACTCGGTCGAGTACTGCCGCCTTCACCGCGGCATCACCCACCATGATGGAGCGGGGCGAAATTTCGATATGGCCGACAATGCGGCCGGCGAGACGGGCGACCAGCCGGTTGGACGAGTCGTGCTCGGGGTGATCAACGGCCGCATGAAATTCTGCCCGTGATGGGGGGGTCGGCAGCCCGGAAAGCAACTGCAGAATTTCAGTCTGATCGCCGGCCCGGGCGGGCGTCACCCGGCATTCTTCCGACATCCAGGCTGGGGGTGTCAGGTCGACCGGCGGATGCTCTGGCAGATGATGAACCGCCTGTCGCTTCTTGCCAGCGCGGCGGCTGAAGATGGTGCCAGAGGGCCGAATTTCGACGGTACTGACAGCAGCTGAGCGGCCACCGCGACTGGCAGGCCGCGTGGCGCGGCGTTTCTTTTTGGGCGCGGCGACGGCAACCGACTGCACATCGTTACTGGCTCGAACGCGGCTCCCGGTTTTCTTCTTGACCGGATGCCGGCTAGTCGTGGCCGCTGGTCGGCTGGCACGCCGGGGTGAGAGGCGGCGGGGCTGCCGCGAGGTTGAGGAACTGCGAGTCGGCTGTGTACGAGTCGATCGGGCCGGCAGCATATCGTCTCCTGTCCCTAGGAGTTACAAACCCATTCCGTTGGCCGTCACGATATGCCGAAACTCAATCAATTTCCAGTAGGAGGAACTCTCGTAGTTTTTTTTCGGGGAAAAAACACCAGGGAACGTCGCGACTGGTGAGAATTTGCTGGGCCTGACGGGCCGCATTGAGCGGCGCGACACTGTCGAGCAGCTGCTGCTGGAGTTGCCGTGTGTGGCCTGCCAGTCGGCGGTTCGTGGCACGAATTTCATGGCAGCGTCGCCGCGACAGGGTCGGCGTGGGATGGGTCTCAATCCAGCGCTGCTTGGCTGTCACCAGATCGCGAACCGTATCCGACTGATCAGTGAGCGGCTCAAGGTGCCGCTCCGGGTGAAACTCTAGATCGCGGATGGTGCGGTGGACGTCTGCCAGTTCGGCTGCCGGCTGCCGGCTGACCAATTCTGGAAATCTTTCCTCAAGCGGCAGCCGCAACGTGCCGGAGACGACGGCATGCCGGGGTGGGTCGCAGCCGGTCAGGCTGCGAACCACGTCGTCGGTGATTTCGTCATAGGCCGCCCCGCCGATACCGTGGACGAACACATCGGCAACCAGCAGCCGGGCGATCAGTGTGGTGACGATCGCCCGCGGCCGCAGCCGCAGGGCATGTTCTTCCATCCGCGAGAGGGCATCGACCCATTTTGATGGCGAAGTCTCAAGCGAGATCGGCAGTTCGACCCGCAGCGTCTCCATATCGGACAGAACAAGTACGCCGGGCGTGGTGGTGTTGGCAAAGACCCGCCGGCGGCTGAGGTCATCCTCTGACCAAATCCACCAAGGCACTTCCACCCAGGGGCCCTCGGCCGTGTCGACGATTCGCTCGGCCAGATCGGGCATCGGCCGGGCCCGGCCCCGCTGCCGGTGTCGCCGGCGATAGCTGGCCAAGGCGGCGTTATAGGCATCGTGCAACTCCCGGCTGCGGGCCAGCAGCCAGGCCATCAGCACCATCACGGTTGGCAGTCGCATCAGTTCACTGACCGGTAGCTCGAGCGTCTCCAGGCCCCAGCGGTCTTCCAGTTGATGGCGGGCCTGAGCCAATGCCAGCCCGAGGCGATGGCATTCACCAGCCCGCTCTTTTGCCAGTGGCCACCAGCGCCTGAGGATGCAGTCGGGCACAAGGGGGGCGAGCAGGTCGCTGGCTCGCTGGCCGAAGCTGCGAAAGCAGTCCTTATCTTCAATCCCCCGCTCCTCCCAAGCGATCTCTGGTCCAGGGCGGTCGAAGGGCACCTGCTCAAGCCGAGCGGTGGCCGGCGTGCCGACCGGCACCCCGACGCTGGTGCTGCTGCAGCGGTCGGTATCGACCACCAGGTTCACCGCCGTGCCACCGAGCCGGCGGGCGTAGGCATCGATCGCAAAGTTCTTCAGCCAGACGCCTGGATGGAATAAGTCGGGCTGGTGGCCCCCCATGATGATCGGTGCGTTGATCCAATCGGCTGTACTGGAGGGGCGGTGGGCGTCGCGATAGCTCGAGGTGTATTCGAAGGCTACCGTCAGTAGTTCCCGCCGGGTGGCGGCAATCAGCTCCCAGAGCTTGAGGTCACCCACGCGGGTGTCGAAGGCCGCCCGCAGCAGCCGGTTGTTGTCGACCAGCTGGTCGATGGCAAAGGCGGGATTGGCCGGGGTGGCAACCGGCGGTGGATCGAACAGCCGCTCACCGGAGCCTGCCGGCGGACGGTGTTTACGTTGGTAGGTTGGGGGCGGGCTGCTCACGGGTCGACCTTGCTGCTGAAAGGTCCCTCACCATACCCGAGCATCGCGGTCTCGCCATCACGGTTGGCCACGGCCCGGGCAGCACGCTCGAGGACGACGCGATAGTGGGCCAGCCGGGTGGCGGCGTCGTCGAGTGCGCCGCCAAAGCTCCGGCTGGCATCGAGATAGACCAGCGGCACCGGCAGCTCCTCGATCACCAGCCCCGCCGCTGCTGCCAGCACCCAGACCTCCAGCGGCATGGCATACCCGGATTCCGTGACGGGCAGGGCGAGCAGCGCCTGACGGGAATAGGCCTTGAAGCCGCAGAAGGCGTCGGTGAGTGACAAGCCAAGCTGCTGGTTGATCTCGGCCGTGATCTGCTGGTTGATCTGCCGGCGGGCCTCAGGAGCCTGGTTGTCACCGGGAAACCGCTTGAGATACCGGCTGCCGCTGACGATGCGCGGGGCGACGGCATCACCGACTGCGGCAATGAAGGACGGGATCAATTGCGGCTGGTGCTGCCCGTCACAATCGATTGTCACGAGGCCGGCCCATTGGCCGCCGTCGGGCCGTGGTGCCAAAGCGGCGGCAAAGGCCGTGGCCAGAGCAGCGCCATAGCCCTGATTAGTTTCGTGACGGATGACGGCGATGTCACCCCGCTGGGCCTGACGTTCGGCGAGCAGTTCGGAGGTGCCATCAGTCGAGCCATCATCCACCACGAGCACGTCGGTGGCGTACCTGACCACCTGGTCCAGCACCTGGTTGACGTGATCATGTTCGTTGTAGACCGGCAGGGCCGTCAGGAATCGCGTCATCAGTTTCTAACGTCGGCCTTTGGTGCGGCTTGAGGGTCAGCAGGCAGCCAGACCAGTGGATCGGCTTCGGTACGGCTGGCCCAACAGCGCAGCTGGGGCAGGCAGCTGGTGAGGCGGTCGGCCAGTACCTCCATCGCAAACCGTTCACTGGCATGGTGACCCACCGCAATGACGGCCAGGTCGTGGGCAACTGCCGCGAGGGCGTCGTGCAGTTTGATTTCACCGGTCACCAGCGTCTGGCAACCGGCGGCTACCACCGTGGCTACGCTTTCACCGCCACTGCCACAGACAATGCCGACCTGACCGGCGGGCCGTTCGCCGGCACCGGCAACATGGCAGCCCGGGCAGCCCAGTGCAGCGGTCAGCCCCCGGGCCAGGCCAGCCACCGTTTGGCCGGCCGGGGCGGTGCCCATCCGGCCAAAGCCGGTGTCGGGTGAGGTCTCGTCGGGTTCGATCGGGACGGTCTGTTCCAGCCCCAATTTTTCAGCCAACAGCGTGTTGATGCCGCCGGCAGCTGAGTCCCAGGCGGTGTGCCCGCTCCAGACACCGATGCCGGCCGATAGCAATTCGAGCAGCACGCCGCCGGTGGCGGTATCGTCGGTGATCCGCTTGACCGGTCGAAACGGCAGCGGGTGATGGCTGACGACGAGATCGGCCTGCTCTGCCACCGCCTCTCGGGCCACCTCGGGCGTCAGGGTCAGGCAGGTCATCAGCCGAGTGATCGTTGGCCTCGCGGTGCCGACAAGCAGGCCGACGTTGTCCCATTCGGCTGCCAGCCGGGGCGGGGCCAGCTGTTCAAGTGCGGTGATAACATCTTCAAGGTTCGGCATCATCTGGCAGGATACACTGCCGCCCCAGCGATGTCCGCGAAAAACCCCTGCCCGTGTTGTGGGTAAGGCCGGCCTGCTGTTTCCCCCGTGAATGATTGACCGATGGAACCGTCGCGAATCTCTGTGCCGCTGCTGCCACTGGCCACCGATTTTCGGCGGGCTCTCGAGATGGTCCATGATCTCGGCGTTGGCGGCATTGAAGTCGATGGCCGGCACGGCATCGATCTGTTGAATCTCACCGACACCGGCATCCGGCAGATTCGCAAATGGCTCGAGGACGCCGGTCTGCGGGTGGCCGCTGTCGCCTTTCCAACCCGTGGTGGCTATGCCGACGAAGAGCGGCTGGAGGCCCGGGTGGCAGCAACCAAACGAGCACTGTCCCAGGCCTGGCGGCTGGGGGCGCCGGTGGTGCTCGGACGACTGGGTGAGATTCCCGCCCCCGACACACCTGCCTGGCAGTTGCTGATTGACGTCCTCACCGACATCGGCCGGGCCAGCCAGCAGGCCGGGTCGATCTTCTGCGTTGAGGCCAGCCAGGCGGGGCCTGAGGAGCTTCTGCGAGTGCTGTCCGCGGTGCCGGCAGGTAGCCTGCAAATCGATCTTGTCACCGGTGGGTTGCTGGTGCATGGCCACGATCCGGCTGCTGCCGCAGCCAGGCTGGCGGCTGACGTGGGGTTTGTGCATGCGACTGACGCCATGCCCGGAGCTTTTGCCGGTCATGGTCGCGCCGTGCCACTGGGCACCGGCCAGGTTGATCTGCCGCCAGTGCTGGCCACGCTTGAGGAGCGCGGGTATCGCGGTTGGGTTGGTCTGGAGGTGACCGCCACGGGCCGCAGCGAGGCAGCCGCTGAGTTGGCAACGGCGGTTGCCTGGCTCACGCAATAGCTGACAACCGGCAGATGCAGTGGGCATTCACTGCACAGGCACCAAGGACACTTCGCGGCCCCAAAACCACCGGGAGCAATCGAATCATGGTGAACACCGCCTGATTGGAAATGCCTTGAAACCTCGCAGGGGACGAACTAGAAAAACAGGATGAGATCGCAGCGGCGGTTTGTTACGTGGTGCGCGGTGCTAGGGTATGCCCTCATTGTTTCTGGGCTGCCGCTGGGGGGAGTCGGGCCGGTGAGGGGTCATTCAGCCGCGGCCGCGAACCGGCTGGCTGGCAAGGATCGCTCGACGCCCTTTCCCTGCATGGACACTCCCTGCGGCTGCGTGTCAGCCCGGCAGTGTTTCACCGACTGCTGCTGCCGGAGCCCGGCTGAGACGCTTGCCTGGGCCCGAGCCAACGGTGTCACGGCCGATGTGCTGTTGGCCCTTCAGCAGCGGGCAGCTGGCCCTGCAGCGGCGAAGGCTGGTGGCTGCTGTGCGACCGCCGGTGCTGAAGACCTCAGCGAAGTCTGCTTTGAATATGACTATCTGGCCAGTTCCACTGGGGCTGCAGCTGAGCCCGAGGCGGGCCATGCCGGACCTGCCGAGGCATCTGCCGATGCAGTTTTCGTGCCGGTGTCCGAGCGGACAGTCGTGCTTAAATCGATGCTTGCCTGTGGTGGCCTGCTCATGGAGTGGCTGGCGGCATCAAGCTGTCTGCCACCGCTGGCTGTCACACCAGTGGTCGGCAGTGAATGGCCACCGCAGGTTCTTACGTTAGATGCCGCGAGCCTGACCGGTGTGCAGGCTGAGCCAGCCGCTCCTCCTCCTCGCGTGGGCTGAAGGTTTTCGGTTCGAACGCCTTCGCCCGCCTGCGGCTTCACCGAGGGATCGTCCGTCGGCGCTGTGGTCGGGTTTTCACCCAGATCTTGAGGAGAATTTCATGCCCATGCTGCGCCCCCGTTCTGCCTTTACGTTGATCGAACTGCTTGTCGTCATTGCCATCATCGGCGTACTCGTTGGCTTTCTGCTGCCGGCGGTGCAGCAGGCCCGCGAGGCGGCCCGGCGGATGGCCTGCACCAACAACCTCAAACAGCTTGGCCTGGCGATGCACAGCCATCACGATGCCAAGAAAAAACTGCCAGCCGGCTATGTCTCGCCGGGCGTGGCGGCAGCCGACCCGTCCTCAAGCGAAACCTCAAAGGGGTACGCCTGGGGCCTGCTGATCCTGCCCTACATGGAGGAGAACAACGTTTTTGCCGCGATCGATCAGTCCCTGGAGGCGGCTGGCACGGCGAACGAAACGGCTGCAGCAGCTGCGCTGCTCAATGTCTATCGCTGTCCGACCGACGCTCCACCGGCCACCTTTGAGGTCAACAACGGTGGCACCGTGACCCTGCCAAGTTCCAACTATGCCGCCATTCTCGGCTGGAACAACGTCACCACCGAGGCGGGCCAGGGTAACGGTGTCTTCTTTCGCAACAGCGAGATCCGCTTCAAGCACATCACCGACGGCCTCTCGAAGACAATCTGCGTCGGGGAGCGAAAGCATATCCACGAGTTCTTCGACCAAGGCCCGTACGCGGCCAACACCACCTGGTATGCCGCGGTGCCAGGGGTCAACCGCAATGCCGGGATGGCGATGATGCCGATGAAAACAGAAGGGCCCGGTTCGCTGGTGCTCGGCCATGTTGGGCAGAGTGGCATGATGGCGGGCAAGACGCCCAACCACACCAACCACATCGTTCACTTCAGCAGCAGCCATTATGGCGGCGTCGTG
>Ga0114919_10003323_pt1 | contig 13007 bp, 17 predicted proteins | sample BlataG_FD_88682 | JGI IMG/M metagenome (GOLD analysis project Ga0114919, IMG submission 88682) | Deep subsurface microbial communities from Black Sea to uncover new lineages of life (NeLLi) - Black_00105 metaG | ecosystem: Environmental > Aquatic > Marine > Oceanic > Sediment | place: Atlantic... | reverse complement strand
CGATTTCTGATCGCGGAGATGCGGTGCAGGGTGCGCTCGATGCCCGCCCGGTTATCGCCGCCGAAAGTGGCGATGCGGGAGACGATATATTCGATATCCTCCTCGTCAACCTCCTTGTCGCCGAGCACTACATCACGGTCAGGATAGCGAGCCTCGGGGAGGCGCCCCAGGTCCATCACTACTTCCAGTAGCTCGCTGCGATCCTCCCGCTCCCGGAGTGGCTGCGCGATGTGGGGCGGCAACCGCTCCAGCATGGCATCGAGATCGTCAGTAATTCTCTTAAACATCGCTTACCTCATGCTCGCATCGGTACAACTTCTGGTTCCCTAATCCTGACGGCGACCTCCTTTATCAAGGTGGCGTACTCCGCTACCTGCTCAAAGCCTGAACTTTCCAGAAGACCCTTTAGTTGCCCTTGAAAAGCGGACACAACGCAGAATATCGGAGACTTGCCATCGAGGCACATAAGACCATAATTCACCAACCACTCAAGCCCCTGCTCCTCCAATTGATGAAACATGATTTCGAAGCAGCCCGTTCCTCTGGCGGCGTCGACTCGCAGCCAGCCCACCAAGCTGCCCTCATTGGGGAGGGGGGAAGGGTGAAAGCGAAAGAGGAGGACGAATTCCTTATGCTGCACCAACCAGGAGCTCTGATCTCTACTTTCCTGCCACTCCTCCATGGTAATCCCCTCAGCGGTGCGCACCGGTAGGGGAACAGCAGCATTATATAAATTGAAGAGCCCATACTCATCACTGCGGGACTTGGGACGGAGGAAATAGGGCTCTGGTGCTTCAGCAGCCCTTTGTCCTCGTTCGCCACCATAGCGGTAAAGATAATCCTTGGTGTAGCACGAGAAGCCAGCACCCCTCGCTCCATCGATGAGCGGGCTGGTGGTGGGAAGACGCAGGAAAAGCTTTCTTACCTCACGCTTCGCCGCAGCGGCGCTCACCATGTCCAGGAGGGCAATGCAGTGCTTTTCATCACCAGCCTGAAGATAGTCGACCTGCCAGGCGGTGGGCGCGGCGCAACACTTAACGGAAACGACGCCGCTGAGGCGACCACCCTCTCCTGAGACCCAGGTGTGCCGCATTCCTCTCAAGGGGAGCCAATGCTCCAGAAAAACCTCGGGTGAGAAGGGGCTTCTTTTGGCAAGGCTATCCCGGCCCATAGCCTGGTTGGGAAGCGCCTGCCGAGAAAAGAAAAGGAACGGTAATAGGTCAATGGGATAAAGGGATCGAATCATTGGTTTTTGTCACCCTTGACGATACTCAGGAAGTAGGAGTGGAGCCTGAGGTCATCGGTCAGCTCAGGATGGAAGGCCATAGCGAGCATATTTCCCTGTCTTGCCGCCACGCCGGTGCCATTGGGAAGCCGTGCCAGCACTGCCACGCCGTCACCGACCCGCTCGATAAAGGGTGCCCGAATGAACACGCCGTGGAAGGGAGGCTCACCGATATCGGGTATCTCAAGGTCGGTCTCAAAGCTATCCACCTGCCGGCCAAAGGCGTTACGCCTTACCTCCAGGTCCATAGCCCCAAGAGGCTCAAGACTGAGGCCCGAGACCCTCTTCGCCAGGAGGATCATGCCAGCGCAGGTGCCCATTATGGGGAAGCCCTCGTTACAGAGACCGCTGATGGGTGCCATCAAATCGTATTCCCTCATCAGCTTGCCTATAGTGCTGCTCTCACCACCGGGGATAATCAGCCCATCCAGGCTCTCAAGCTCCTGAGGTAGGCGAATAGGGAAGGCCTCTACATCAAGACGGCGTAAAAGAGCAATGTGCTCCACAAAGGCACCCTGGAGGGCAAGCACGCCAATTTTTTTCACGCCACCTCCTTGCCAGAGGCACACTTGGTCGCTTCCTGGCTATCCATCTCAGAGCCTTTTCCTCTCTTACCAGCCCCTGGGGGACAGGAGATTCTCCTCAGGTATTGTCTTTATGTCAAGACCTGGCATCGCCGCCCCCAGGCCCTTGGAGACCTCGGCGATGATCGCTGGGTCACGGTAATGGGTGGTGGCTTTAACGATAGCCTTCGCCATTCTATCTGGATCGCTGGACTTGAAGATCCCTGAGCCCACGAACACGCCCTCCGCTCCCAGTTGCATCATCAGTGCTGCATCCGCAGGGGTCGCAACGCCGCCGGCGGCAAAGTTCACCACCGGCATCCCTCCTGTTTTATGCACCTCGGTCACTAACTCCAGCGAAGCGCCCAGGGCTTTGGCCTCGGCGACCAGCTCATCGGTGGTCATGCTCCCCAGCTTTCGGATTTCGTCCCTAACTGCCCTCATGTGACGCACCGCCTCCACGATATTCCCTGTGCCTGCCTCTCCCTTAGTCCTGATCATCGCCGCCCCCTCCCCTATCCGCCGCAGCGCCTCGCCCAGGTCGCGACAGCCACAGACGAAGGGAACCTTGAAGTCGTGCTTCCAAATGTGATGGCTTTCATCGGCGGGGGTGAGAACCTCAGATTCATCGATGAAGTCCACCCCAAGGGCCTCAAGAGCCTGGGCCTCCACGAAGTGGCCGATGCGGCATTTCGCCATTACCGGGATGGAGACTGTCTCCATAATGGCTAAAATCACGCTGGGGTCCGCCATGCGGGCGACCCCCCCCGCAGCGCGAATGTCTGCAGGGACACGCTCCAGGGCCATCACGGCGCAGGCCCCTGCCTCCTCAGCGATCTTGGCTTGCTCAGCGGTGACCACATCCATGATCACGCCACCCTTGAGCATCTGAGCAAGCCCTGCCTTTACCGTCCATGTCCCTTTATCCATACCACCCTCCAACAGCAATTCACATAAATATTCTACTATCGCTCCCTATATTTAGCAAGTTTTTCTTACTCACTGCTTTCGATAGTGAGAAAGCGGAAGCAGTCATCATTTAACTGCGCTGGAAGTCTCAAGTGCTCTAGACAAGCCCATTGACAAGGAGCAACGAGGGGAGTAGAATTTCGCCCAATGATTATAGAGAGGTGATCAGGAATGGGAGAGGAAAAGCCTTTCGAGCCGGTATCCAAAATTCGACCTGGGGATGAGGTGCTCAGGAGAAGGAGGGAGCCCAGGAGAAGGCTGAGAATAGCGCCCAATGTCCCGGGGGTCGTTAGATTCCTCAGGGTTATAGTTACCCAAACCCCTTTTGTGCCCATGATCACGCTGCTCACTGTCCTGTGGCTGCTTTTCTCCGCCGGCTTCTACTTTGCCGAGCATGGCGTCAATGAACACGTAACCTCCTACGGGCAGGCGTTATGGTGGGGCCTGGCCGCCGTGGAGACGATGGGCACGCCATTTAAACCGTTAACCACGGCCGGCCATATAGTCGGTGGCATATGGGCGATCCTTGGGTGCATGCTATTTTGGGGAACGATAATCGCCAGCATCACGGTATACTTCGCCCGGCGCAAGGAGGGGACGGTGAAACAGATCATCTCCACAGTGGAGTATAACCTGGAGCGGCTGGATGACCTGTCATTGGAGGAGCTAGAGATTCTAAAGGAGACTACCGATGGGCTCATCGATACCCAGATTGCGCGGCGTAAAGAGGAGGGTTGATAATCGGCGGGGACATAGTATTGCATGATTTTGATGCAGCGATTATAATAAGCCCTTCGGATAAAGGTTCAGGGGGATGAGAGCGTGAAGTACACCAAGTTTCTGGTGCCGGTAACCGGGAAGAAGGCGGATGACGATATCGTTAGGACCGCATGCGTCCTTGCCCGGAGAAGTAAAGGGAAGGTCTACGTCGTCCATGTGATTCAGGTGAGTCGCACCCTTCCCTTAGACGCGGAAGTGGAGCCAGAGACCCAAAGTGGGGAAAATGTGCTTGCCAATGCCGAGAAGATCGCTGATACGATGGGTAGCCAGGTGGAAACGGAGATCCTTCAGGCACGGGAGATCGGGCCTGCCATAGTGGATGAGGCAGTGGAGCGGGGCGTGGACATGATCATCATGGGCGTGGAATATAAGAAGCGCTTCGGTGAATTTGACATGGGAGATACCGTACCCTATGTGCTGCGGAATGCCCCGTGCCCGGTGTTGCTGTGGAGGGGACCAATGGGGGAGGCTGAGAAATGAATGTAGTGATCATGGGGTGCGGCAGGGTAGGTGCCCAGCTCGCGGCACTATTGGAAGAAGCTGGCCATAAGATTAGCATTCTAGATACCGATACGTACAGTTTTCGCCGGCTTCCTCCATCCTTCAAAGGCACAGCCTTGGTGGGTAATGGCACCGATGAGGAAACACTGAAGAAAGCGGGGATCGAGGAGGCCGATGCCTTCGTTGCTGTGACCCAGGGAGATAATCGTAACGTGATGGCTGCTCAGATAGCGAAAGACGTGTTTAATGTGCCCAAGGTGGTTTGTCGCATCTATGATCCCCTCCGTGAAGAGTTGTATCATACCCTGGGGCTGGAAACCATCAGCCCCACCACGGTAGCGGCGCAACTTCTGCGAGATAAAGTCGTGGGCTAAGGGGGCTTTGATGTATATTATCGTAGTCGGCGGCGGCAAGGTGGGATATTACCTCACCCAGGCCCTTTTGAGCGAGGGACATGAGGTTCTCGTTCTGGAGAAAGACGCCAAAAAATGTGAACTCATCGCCGAGCAGTTGGGCAGTGTTTGTACTCGCGGCGATGGCTGCGAGGCGCGAACCCTGGCCGAGGCAGGGACGGAGCGGGCGGACATGTTTATTGCGGTGACCGACGGGGACGAGGATAATCTGGTAGCCTGCCAGGTGGCAAAGCACAAGTTCAAGGTGCAACGCACCATCGCGCGGATCAATAATCCCAAAAATGAGGCGCTGTTTAAAAAACTGGGCATCGATGTCACGGTAAGCAGTACCAATCTCATCCTGGAGCATATCCAGGAGGAGGTGCCCACTCACCCCCTGGTCCATCTCCTCACCCTGAAGGGGGGAGCTTTGGAGATCGTTGAGGTGAAGATACCCCCAGATTCCTCAGTGGTGGGCAAGCGGATGAGGGAGATCGTCTTCCCTCCCGATAGCGTGATCTGCCTCATGATCGGGAGACGGGGGGCCCAGGTACCAACAGGCGATACCATTTTAGAGGCAGATGCTCAGGTAGTTGCGGTAACCAGGCCAGAAGTGGAAGGGGCGCTGAGGGCAGCACTCACAGAGTAGATATGGCAAAGAGGATTGCATATCTTGGGCCGCCAGGAACCTTCACCGAGGAGGCGGCGCTTCTTTACGATAAAACCGCCCAGTTCATCCCCTTCCCCAGCATCCCTGCGGTGGCAGTCGCTGTCGCTTCGGGGATGGCGGAGGAGGGGGTGGTGGCCATCGAGAACAGTATTGAGGGGTCGGTCACCGATACCCTTGATCTCTTGATCCATGAGTCGGGGGTGCTCATTAAAAAAGAGCTGGTGCTGCCCATTGAGCACCACCTCCTGGTCAAGCCAGAGACCGAGGCAAGCGAGGTGAAGGTGCTCTACTCCCATCCCCAGGCACTGGCGCAATGCCGCCAATTCATCGAGCGCTGCTTTCCCAGGGTGGAGGTGGTGGCCGCCCTCTCCACCGCCGCTGCGGTGGAGGAGATGATGGCCTCGCCCCACCGGGCTGCCGCCATCGGCACCAGTAGAGCGGCCGAGCTTTATGGTGCCGAGACCCTAGCTAAAGGGATTCAGGATCAGGCCGCCAATGTCACCCGCTTTGTGGTCCTCGCCTCGACAGATCACCCCCCAACGGGCTTTGACAAGACATCACTCTGTTTCTCCTTCGCAGATGATCGTCCCGGGGTGCTCTGTGAGGTACTTCAAGAGTTCGCCCAGCGAAATATCAACCTGGCAAAGGTGGAATCCCGCCCCTCAAAGGAGAGTTTGGGGAGGTATATCTTCCTTATCGACCTGGAGGGTCATCACGATGACCCCTCGGTCAGCGAGGCCCTGCAAATGGTGCAGGAGAAGACCTCCCTGTTCAAGGTCTTTGGCTCCTACCCAAGATATGGGGTAAAATAGGCAGGGAGGCCTTACCTCCCTGTTTTGATGTTTCGCTCTAAAACGTTAAATTATTCTTCGCTTTCCTTCTTCAACCTCTCTTCAAGGTCGGAGCGGGTCTTGCGAGCAGTCTCGCTTCCCTCCTCGATAGTACGCCTGATTAACTCCTTCGCCCTGCCAAAAACCTCATCCTTAATATAACTGGCAAGCTCACCTGCCCTGCTACCGACGCCCACACCCCGCCGCCCCGGCTGGCCCATCCGCTCCACCAGCCAGAAAGTGAGTGCCGCACCAATGACTCCTCCGATGATGAGCCCGGTTAGAAAGCCATGCCCCCTATTCTCCTCGGCCACCTTTCCTCCCCTCCTTTCTCCTGTCAGAGATGAAGTCTAAAACCTTAGCGATCCCTTGCACCACGCCGGCGATGCTGGCCAGTGGCTTAACGAGGTCCTGGGATACCGCGGTGGTGATGCTCCGAATATTCCCTGCGATCGCCCTCCCCGAATTGAGGATGGCCTGAATCCTGCGGAAGATCAGGAATGTGATAATGGCAAAGAAGATAGTGGCCCCGATGCCCAGTGCGGCAAAGATGATAATAAATAGATCGCGTAATTCCGCCAGGGACATTCCTCACCCCCTAAATCGCCATTATACTACCATCCAGGCACAAAAGGCAAATGAAGCTAATTATAAAAGGGAAGTGCAAAACTATAAGGTTATAACATTAACTTGTAGATTTGAATGGTGGGGGTACTAGATTGAATATTCTGATGGGGTGTGGGTAGTGAGTGTGCTGGCCGATGTGTTGGGAATCCGCAGCTTTAGAGATAGGTCTTCTCCTAGCTAAGTAGAGATGATATATGGTTTCTGATATTAGTTATGAGCGGAAGCAGGTCTTGCCTGACTTCTTCGCTCGTATGCATGTGACACTCATATCTGGCATTTCTGCTGTCAAGCTCGAGAGTATCATAATCTACCAGTATGGAGTCCATGTCCTGAAGATAGCGCTGCATTGTTTGTGACCTCTCTCCATGGTTCCTGGAATGATGCCCCTTGGTTGCTAAGAATGCCTCAATCCAGTGTACTGCCTCATAGAATATCCCAGTGACAACCCAATCGATGAAGTGGCTTGTATCTAGATCAAAGCTTTGCCAGAAACCGTTGTTGTGTGTAGCCCAATGAACGTGTTCATCTTGGAGTGGCATATTGCTTACACCTGTGGAGGTACTCGAATAGCCTGCTTAGGCAAGAGATCCTCCTCATTTCGGCCGTCACGGTAAACAACGTAGAAATCAAGTGTGAACGGCGGATGCTCAGCCGAGGCAAACAGCCTGAGAATTCTGCCTTTCGCTTCTGCTATCTGCCGAACGACTGCTATATCACGCTTTGGAATGACTACCCATATGTCTATATCATCTTCCTTAATGTCTACATAGATGCTTTCAAGGGATTGTACTGAGTAGAGCTCATCACGGACATAGCGAATCAACCCATTAGCGGACTGATCCGAATAAGCTATGACCTCAGCATACTGAGTGATTATATGTGACATCGCTTCCCATGAACTAGGCGTCTCTGGTAGCAGTAAACTGTGTGACCTGCGTGCGTGCCGAACTCCTGAAAACAGAACCAGTGTTGTCATTAGGGTTAGTGTCATACGGTGTTGTAATAATGTGGGCACATCATTCCAAGACGGCTTGTCAGTAGTATTAATCATCATGGTTAAACCCCTAAAACACTGCTATCTATGTCTTTTTTCTAAGTTCTTCTGGCGATTTCACAAATAACATATTGCTCGATTTCACCTGGTAGACAGGGTTGCCATCATTATCATAACGGCCCTCTAACCTCATAATGTTCACTACTAGTATCTTCAACTTGATGACAGTTCCATCTACTAGCTGGTACTCATTCCAATCCTCTCTTCGGGTATTAAAATCTATCTCGGTCGCATCTACTTCTTCACCCTCGAAGCGAATTTTTGGCATAACAACACCTCCTCCTAATTAGCAACACCAATATTAGCATACAATCATACCATTCGCAAGTAATCCAGATGGGCCGGTAGGCTAATGCTAGCGTACGTCGACCATCTTGTCAATTCGCCTTAGTTCGACCTTGTCAAGGAATTGTCCTGACACAGATTCGTAGCTCTCTTGGCTTTCTTGCCTTGAGTTTAGCCAAGGTACTACCTTCCATCATCAAAGCTGCCATTATGCAATGAAATGTTATCTTGTCGATCCCACGAAAGCAGTGATCATCTAGCCGCCTGTGCTCTTTGAGCCGGGATAATATTCGCTCTACTCCTTTCGGGCACAGCCTCTCTTTTTTTGGGACGGTTACGCTGTTGCTCGTGTTATTGAAGAGGAAGGCCTCACCTGCTAGTCTATTCTCAAAACTGCAGCTCCCTGGATCTTGCCTTGCTTTAGCAAAAGCAGGGCTTCGTTTGCCTCCTCCAATCCGAACTCTCGAACCTCAGGGATGATCGGAATCTCAGCAGCCAGAGGAAGAAAATCTTGAACATCCTTTCTTGTGATGTTCGCCACACTTTTTATTTCTTTTTCATCCCATAGCAACCGGGCATAGTCTAAAGGTGGGATGGGGCTCCTCTTTCGAATCACCGCCATCACCAATCTTCCGCCTTTTTCGAGGACTCTCAAAGCGTTAGGTACTGTCTCTCCCACCGGAGTGAAATCTATTGCGCAGGTGAGTCTTTGAGGGGGATCATCTTCTGCTCTACCGGTCCAAACTGCTCCCAATTTTTTAGCCAGGTTGCGATGCTCTTCGCTTCTGGTGAAGACGAAAATTCCGCAACCCCAATATTTGGCCAGCTGAATCACGATGTGAGCCGAGGCCCCAAATCCGAAAAGCCCCAAACTCTGCCCCGGCTTAATCCCTGAAAGCCTTAAATCGCGAAACCCGATCGCTCCGGCGCACAAAAGAGGAGCTGCCTGGGAATCGTTGAACCTGTCTGGAATCGAGTAAGCGAAATCTTCTGAGACCACGGTGTATTCAGCATATCCACCATTGACCTGTAACCCAGTGCCTTGAAACTCATAGCATAAGTTTTCGTTTCCCTCTTTGCAGAAATGGCATTTTCCACAGGCAGAGTATATCCAAGCAATACCCACTCTATCTCCGACTTGAAACTTTGTCACTCGCGAACCCAAGCTTTCAATCTTGCCAATAATTTCATGACCTAAAATCATCGGAAGTTTTGGCTGAAGCCTTCCTTCAATTTCGTCCAGTTCGGTGTGGCAGACCCCGCAGGCCGAAATCCTCAACAGGATCTCTTTTGATCTCGGCTGAGGAGCTGGCAATTCAGCCAATTCCAGAGGCCGATTTTCGACTGGAGAGACCTCCTTTAAGATTTGGGCTTTCATTCTACCCTTCCCCCTTTGTTTCAGTAGAGGAACCTCGTCGCCGGTGCCATTACCAGAGAAGCGATCTCAGTGGCTCGATATATAGATTTGGTATCCATAGTAACAGCTTGATGGAACGTGCACTCTGGTTAAGGGATGGTTATGCTGGTGCCTGTGTTATTGAAGAAAAAGGCCTGTCCAAGCTGCTGGGCGAGGAGCACGGCAGAGGGGAGCCCGGTGCAATGTGACACCCCAACCCGCTGCACCCCAAGTTCCTGCAGGGCGGTAGCGGTGCGCAGCACCCGCTCCTCGGTTGCGCCAATGAGGTGGGTGCCGCCAATGACGGTGTGAATTAATGCCACCCCCGTTATCTCCTGGGCGTGGCGCAGGGTATTGATAACGCCACGGTGGGCACAGCCCAGGATGACCGCCAGCCCCTCACCTGTCTTGATAACGAGCGCCCGGTCGTCCCAGAGGGGGTCGGAAAGCCATTCGCCATCCTCTTTAACATATAGATTAGGGTCAATCTCTTCATATTCGGTTGTCATCGGGATCTCGCCAGTGGTAACAATGTCATTGCTGATCCAGACCGGCTCCTTGCTCAGGGTAAACGAGGCACCCAGTGCCTCAAGCTCCTCTCTGGAGAAGGGGACGCCGATGTAAGATTCTCGCTCACCGAAGCGTATATACTTTTTAGCCCATATATCGGGGTGGGCAATAATCTCAACCGCCCCAGTCTTTGCCAGCACCTCCTTGAGCCCACCGGTATGGTCATAGTGACCATGGCTCAGTACTATCTTATCGATTGTTGACAAATCTACCCCCAAAATGGGGGCATTGTGGGGCACAGAGGTGCTGGCGCCGGTGTCAAGCAGTATATTGAGATCCTCTGTCTGTACCAGGACGCTCAGCCCCCACTCGGCGAGCACAATGGGGAACCCGGCGGTATTTTCGCTAAGGGTGGTTATGCGGAATGGCATTTTATACCTCCTTCAGGCTAGTTTTCCAGCTCACATTAGAGATTCTAACACAATATGGGCAAAATAGGTCGAGCGCTTCATCATCCGTCCTTCCTCTGCGGCGTGGTTAAGGTTAAAGGTGCAGAAGGGGCAGGCACTGACGATAGATTCCGTCTCCACTGTATTAAGCAGGTTGGACGCTATTTTCGTAGCCAGGTCTCGGTAAGCGGACCTGACCCCACCGCCGGCACCGCAGCAAGTGGCCTCTGCCCGGTTTGCCGGCATCTCTTTTAGTTCCGCCCCGCACCACTGGAGTATTCTTCGGGGCTCTTCGCTAATGCCTTCCCCTCTCGCCAGCAGGCAGGGGTCCTGGTAGGTCATGGTTCTTTGAACCTTAGTGAGTAGGTCAGGGTTATCCTTCAACAGATCATATATGACCTCCGCCATATGGTAGACGGAGAAGTCAAACCCCCCGAGTACCTCGGCATAGGAATGCTTGAAGCGCTCCTGACAGACAGGACAGGTAACAATAATTCTGCGGATTCCCAGCGACTTAAACCGGTCCACGATCTTCTGGGACCACTCACCGGCAAGATCAATCCTGCCCGTCGTAAATAAAATGGAGCCGCAGCAGCCCTCATCTTCCATGATCATAAAATCGACTCCCAGCTTCTTCAGCACCTGATATGAGGAGGTGGCGGCATCCTTCACCAGATAGGATGCGAGGCAACCCATATATAAGAGGGTATCGGATTCGTTTCGGGGGAACTCCTCCGGTAGCCATTCCAGCCTTTTTTGCGGGTCGCCGTTCACTGCATTTCCCTTAGATAGAATCCCTTCAATTACCTTGTTATGTCTCACTAGCGGGCCCAGCCCTCTTTTGCATAGTTCAGCTCTCGCTTTGGTCACGACTGGGGAGATCTTGATTTCTTCCGGGCATACCTGGTCGCACCGCATACAGGTGAGACATTTGTAGAGGCTCTCTATCTCCCTGTCGCTGACTTCACCACCTTCAAATAGCTTGATTGCGGTTTTCAGCCGCTGCATCGGTGAAAACAGCACCTCCCCCGTCGCCCAGTACGAGGGGCAAACTTGGTTGCAGAGCTCGCACTCGGTGCAGGCCTTAGCTTGGTCGAGTATCTGTTTCATACCCTGTCTTCTCCGCTGATCTAAGAGGGGCGGGACGAGGCTGGCATCGCCTGGATGAAGGCTGCTGACAGTGAAGTGAAGGGCTCGGTGTTGTAGCGCTCGACGTCGCCGCTGTCGCAGAGGGCGGCGAGCTCCGGGTCTACGGGGAGTTGCCCCAGAAGGGGAGCCTCCGCCTCCCTGGCCATCTCCTCCCCCCTGCTCCGACCAAAGAGCTCGATCCTCTTTCCCGTCTCCGGGATCATCAGGTAGCTCATATTCTCCACCACCCCTAAGATGCGGATATTCAGCTTATGTGCCATATGAACCGCCTTCCGCACCACCATGCTCGCTAGGTCCTGTGGTGTGGAGACGATGATAATGCCGGAAAGGGGGAGCGATTGCATCACGGTGAGGGGTATATCAGCGGTGCCCGGGGGCATGTCAACCAAAAGGCAATCGAGCTTGCCCCAGAGTACCTCCTGCCAGAACTGGGTGATCGACTTGGCGAGCAGGGGCCCTCTCCAGATAACGGCATCATCCTCATGGGGCAAGAGCAGGTTGAGGGACATGACCGCGATCCCTGAACGGGTCTCTACCGGCAGGATGCCGCCTTCACTCCCCATAGGGCGAGCCTTCAGGCCAAACATCATAGGGATGCTGGGGCCGGTGATATCGGCGTCCAGTATACCAACCTGATACCCCCGGCGGGTGAGGGCGATGGCGAGCAGGGCGGTGACCAGCGATTTCCCCACGCCACCCTTGCCGCTCATCACTGCGACAACACGGTCAAACTCGTTCAGCTCCTGGGGCGAGTGCTCCACAAGCTCTATGGCTACCTCCTTCACCCCGGGGAGCGTCTCAATGGCAGCGCGTACCCTTTGCTGAAGGCGCTCGCGCTCAGGAGCGCTTAGGACGGTTAAGGCCAGGGTGAGCTTCACCCTTTCCCCAGATACCGCGATGTCCCGAACCATGTTAAGCTGTATGAGGCTGCGCTTGGGTTGGGGGAGGAGTATTTCACTCAGCGCAGCTTCAATATCCTCTAGCTCCACTGCCATGTTGATCTTTCATTTGCCGACTCGCCCTGTAGAAGCCCCATGTGGACCAGTCTGTCCATCTCCCGCTCGGCAACATCCAACGGGACATCCAGCTTGCGGGATACCCGCTGAGACAGCTGCCCCACCGGATCGCCGCCATCCTTCATCCGACCCAGCCGCTCTATGACATCGCCCTTGAGGAGCCTCCAAACGAACTCCGTGCTCGCTTTTTGTCTTACCTGTTCGACACTGACAGGATCCCCCTCCGCAGCCTTGCGCTCTATCTGCTGCAAGACATAGGCAATTATCCGGTCGTAGTCAGCCATATACTCCAGAACCTGTTGCGGGCTCATGGTAGCGGTCTCGGTAATCGGTTCGTTGGCGTCATATTTAGCCCAGTTTCGAGAAAGGATGCGCAGGCCATACTCTTTGGGCTTCTCATACAGCTCGGTTCCCGGCAGGGGGGATAACAGGTGGAAACCGTATTTGGCATCGTAATCCCGGTTAAGCTCATGGGCAAAAGCCAGCGACAGGCGGGCGGTCTCCGGGCTTTCGCCAGGAAGACCGAAGATG
>Ga0114919_10003322_pt1 | contig 13009 bp, 18 predicted proteins | sample BlataG_FD_88682 | JGI IMG/M metagenome (GOLD analysis project Ga0114919, IMG submission 88682) | Deep subsurface microbial communities from Black Sea to uncover new lineages of life (NeLLi) - Black_00105 metaG | ecosystem: Environmental > Aquatic > Marine > Oceanic > Sediment | place: Atlantic... | reverse complement strand
TTTTTGATCAGGTTTTATGACATATAAAGAAAAATGACCCTGGACGGTTCTGAATTTTTATTCAGAAAAACGCTGTGGGACATAAAAATGGCTCGATCACGAATTAGGCGGTGGATTTTGATTTCCGGTGACCATTGCCAAATGATTGATACCGGTATAGGTTACCATGTTATGTATCCTGTAAAAGCTTATTTTTTCGTTAGTGAAGTCAAAAACAGGACGCATATGATTTCATGCGTTTCGCTCAATTAGCTCAAACCGATTTTCCCTTGCAATTTTTTCACCCCTTATGGATGAACGGCAGCGAAACTCAGTTTGAGTTCAAGGGCTTGTTCGATGATACGTCCTTATATTCACTCCGGGCAGATCAATCTGACTGTTGGAAAATATGTTCGGTATCTGCTTACATCCCGTGTAATTAAGTCCAGGGCAAGCACAGCGGCTTGTGCTCCAATATAGAAATCGGGTAAAGGAGATTTCTGGGTTCCTCTACCCTCTCTATACTTGAGATAAGCTTTACAAGCCAGAAACAGAGCTTCTTTAGGAATCTCTAACATCTGGAATCCGCCTTTATGGAGGGCTGACTCCAATTCCTCTATCTTTTCAAAACCAACAGAGACTTCAGTGTAGACTATCGAGTTAATATAGAGCGTTGTGTGGACGCTATAGTTTGCCAATGCAGATTCAGACCAATCAGCCCAATTAGGATCATCAAGGAAAATGTCTAAAATAACATTTGAGTCAACAAGAAGGCCCTTCATCAATATGCCCTCGTTAAGGCCATAATTTCGTCTGTCGTCATTTTGACAGTTGCAACGCCACGTAATTTTGCAAATTTTCGGGTTGCAGCTTTCTTCCCTTTTCGTTTCACTAAAAATATGCGGCCTTCTTCCTCGACAAAATCGACTTCTGTTGCTGGGGTTATCCCCAATTTTTCGCGAATATGCTGGGGAATTGTGACCTGACCTTTTGTAGTTACTCTCATAATTCGACCTCCAGTAATAAGTATTACTGGTAATAGTAATACATTGCACGGGCAATGTAAATACCAATTTATAGCATCAAACGGCTGCTCTTCAGTGAGCGCGGCTTTTTGCGTCGGCTGAATTTGCCTTGTTAGCCGGTCTAACCTTTACTTTGCATTTTAAAGCAATTCATACAGCCGAATAAAAAACTCATTTCGTATCTTTTCAATATGCAGCGCTTCCTTGTAATCAAGTACTGCCGTGTCTTTACGCTTAAACCTATCAGGCTCCACTTGCAATGCATAAGAATTGACCTGTCTTTTCCAGAACCAATCTGCACAACAGAATTGGACGTTTTCCGGATCGATAGCCGTGATTTTATTTAAAGCATTAAACAGCACTCTTCCCAAAAGGCTGTTCTCTATGCAGAGGGCAATGTAGGCGATCCTATACTCCACTTTGGCAATGGTATCTTTGACCGGCAAAGGCTCAAGGTTATGAGAATCTTTCTGACAGTTGTAAACAAAATGTCCATAACAGCTTTGCAGCGTGAAACAATAAGGAAATTTGTTAAACCCGTTGATGAGGTTATTATGGGCCCGTCAATCATGTCATCGGTGAGATCGCACAGACTTTTCTGTCTTTGCACTTGATAATGCGGATTTTCCGCTAATTCTTTCAGTTCAGTGAAGGTTTCCAGCTTTGCTATCCCTGCTAATACGATGAAACTTTATGTCTTTTCGGCTAACGTGGGTATAATCTACTGAAAAAGCAAGTAAAAATGTGATTAAAATTGAAAAAGTAATTATAAACGATGAAATGAGTAGAAATCTAAAAATGGCCTGGCTTTTTCAGTCAGAGTTGATCCGCTTGTTCTCCGGCAAGTCATTATACTGTGATAGGAGTGAGAGTAAAAATGCGAGCAAGTCGCGCTGCACTCTTAATGTCACCCTGCCGCAATGCATTGCGAATATCATCCAGCTTGTATGCATCATCAAGAGATAAATAAGGGGACCAACCTTGATTCATATCGATCAATTCGACATCAACCTCGGCAACATATTGCCCCTCGTGCACGAGCTTTGTACGTCGTCTTTTTTTCATTATATCCTCCTCAGAAAATCTGCTGTCCACCGATCGGCATCAGGCCTGTAAGCAGTAACCAAAACGGCCGGTGAAGAAGCGCCCTTGGGAATTCCCCAAACCACGTGTATCGGGTTTTCAAAACGATCTTTCAGTAATACCAATACACATGGACCTTTCGGATAGTCAGGATAATCTTCTATAACTAATGCATCTGAAACTCCTGCCATGATATCCCTGACGAAAATGTTGTCTTCCGCAAGCTCATCATAACCATGGTCGGATATCATAACTTCCTTACGTTTAATCAGTCTCAGAACTCTCTTGAATGTCTCATTCATATTTTAATAATACAAAAATCAGGGACTATTTGGCAATAATATTCACTTTTCCACAGTAGTCTTATGACGGAGAACGCGCCAACGCCCCGCCTGAGCAGCGGCCCGATCTTGGACCGGGCTTCCACAGCCTTTTACGTTAAACTGCGATATTCCTGCCGTCTACTCCAGGCGGATGTTATGCCTCGGCACTATGCTCAACCCCTGTTTCCGTTGTCTTAACCGGGATAATTCGCCGTTCGATGTCAGACCAAATTTTACGCTTTATAATTCGTAAATCATACTCAGTCTGTAAATTCAGCCAAAACTGAGCTTCAACACCAAAATAGCGCTGCAATCTCAAGGCGGTATCGGCTGTAATGGATCTTTTCCCGTTAACAATCTCGCTAATCCTATTGGGAGGAACAGAAAGGTCACGTGAAAGCTGATTTATACTAATACCCAAGGGTCCCATGAAATCTTCACGTAGGATTTCACCTGGAGTAATCGGATCAAGAAGTTTTTTAGCACTCATATTAATACCTCAATGATAATCGACAATTTCAACGTTAAAAGCATTACCCTCATACCACTCAAAACAAACACGCCACTGTTTGTTAATGCTTATAGCGAATAGTCCCTTCCTATTTCCTTTCAGAGAATGAAACTTATTTCCTGGATTAAGCATTAAAGCTTCCAGGCTCGGAGCGGCGTGAAGAACCATGAGCCTTTTTCTCGCCTGTCGTTCAAAAGATTGGAAGCGGGGACTCGCTGATCGTTGAATAGCTTTTCAGTGTCTCGGCAGGCAAATGATTTTATCATATGTAAATATGCTATTACGAGCGACGTAATATGTCAAGCGGATTGTTTTTGAATGTGAGCATAACCAACAAACCCCGCAGTTAGCGCAGTTTGCCTTTTATTAAGGGGTGCCATCATGCTTCATCGGCACATACCAAAAAAATATTGCCCTCAAGTTACCGTATTCAAAAATTGAAAAAACAGTCCCTGAGTTCCTCACACCTGACCAATACAACCGTTTAATTTGCCATTTCAGTGAACGGGTAGATTCATCTATGGGGCTAAGAAATCTTATCATCATCATGCTGCATATAACCACCAATAAAGGTTTTGATGAGACAATAACATTCTGAAATAATACTAAATATTGTTTTAATTCACCATACAAGACTTGATATTCATTCTCGCGGTCTGGTTAAGGGTAGATGTTAGACAATTTTGGGCCGTTTGTGTCATAATGGACACGCTCTTACTACATAGAAAAGAAAATTTTAATCCAGTAGCTCGTCAAGACCGGAATCTCTGTGGAAGATCACTTTGTATTTTTTTCGAAACCTTACGATTTTGGGATCAAAATTCTCCATAATGTATTTATATTGGTTATCCAGATATTTTGTTAACAACTGTTTTTCTTCTTCCAGTTTTCGAGAAAGCAAAGAGTGATCCGTCTGTTCAGCGGCACGGCAACAACGCATGAAAGTTTTGAAATGAATTCGTTTCAAAATCTCCTTGTCGGTAAACAGAAAGTGATGATTTGGATTACCCACCTGACTCTGATTCAGAATAAACACGCGCTGCTTCGACTTTTTGTCAAATTCATCCATAAGCCTTTCATACACCTCGCTTAGGTGTTTCCAGAAACGATGTTTCAGTTCGTCCAGCTGCAATCCTAGGCCTTTGGCCTCAATTTTAAGATCAAACAGATAGCCATCACCCTGAGCTTTTCCATGGTTTTTTCCATGTATGAATTCGTGCGGAATCAACTTTTCCATATAATCATTCCCATATTCATCAAGCTGACAGTAGAGGTAGCCGGCAACCATGCTTAGCACGCCATAGCTGAAAGAGTCGTCTATCATCAAACGTGCCCAAGTTAAATACAGCGAACCTCTATATGGTTTTTTTTCATAATCTTTTTGCTCCTTCTTACGGGAGTCTTCCTGGAACTTATAATCATCAAAATCGTAATCATAAAGCGTCTCAAAACTGAGCAGGTTTTTTTGACTGGGGAAGGCTTCATTCAAGTAAAAGAAATCTTCACCAATCCCTTTTATGGGGAGCAATGTGGCGTTAATTTTTGAACATTGCACCTCGTTCATTGCCCGCCTTGCCTCCTCTACCTCATCATCGTTGCAAACAGAAATATCAAACAGCTCTCTCAACAGGAACTGCATGATCTTAAAGGCATCCTCTTCCGGTGTGTCAACGCGGTATTGTTCCTGGCGCTTTTTATCCCAGGAAAAATAATCAGGCACGAACTTCATAATCGCTTTTTTCAATTCCGGCAACATTAACTTCCTCAATGGCTCTTAACTTGCTTGCCGCGTTTCTTGTAAATTTAGAGGATATAGGGAAGGATGTCCCCTATATCCCTTACCCGATTAGCCATTTGCCAAGAACCCTTCATGAAACACCACAATGCCTTGCGGGATCTTTTCGTTGAACGGTAAGACCAGAAAAACTTCTTGTGGAATTCCTTCATGAATTAGTTCTGGAAAATTCTTGAAACCGAACCGTTTATAATAGTTTGGATCACCAACTAGAGCGCAACCTTGGCCACCCAATTGTTTCAGCAAGGACAAACCTTCGTTGATAAGCGATTTCCCAATGCCTTGCTTTTGATACTCTGGCAATACAGAAACCGGACCCAGGCCGTACCAGTCTTTTGCAACATGTCCGACAACACGCCCTTCAATTTCCGCCACAAGCGATAAAGTAAGTGCGCCTGCGGCGCGTAATGCCTTGATTATGAATTGCTCTGTGTGATTACTTATTGGGAGCGTCCTGAAGGCAGCTATTGTGACTTGGGTGATTGCCTCAATGTCTGATGTAGTTTCTTTTCTTATGACCATTTTAATCTCCAGTCTATTTTTACTTTACTGTTCCTACACGGATGGCTAACGACGCCGGATGAGCCGAAACAGCATAAATGCCAGGTCTTCATTCTTCACATTGTGCCAAAAAACTGTCAAGAATGAAGACCTGATGCCTTTTTTTTCAAAAAAAATAGAACCCTCCTTGCTCCTTATTTCTACAAATTTTTCTTATACTCCTTGCCTTTTACATAACAAAACGGTAATAATATTTAATCATTAACCAAAGAAATCTATGTATAATCAATATGATAAAGCTTTTTTAATTACCATGGGTAATAGTGTCAGAGAAAACGACCTATCAGTCCAATAAATATACCTAAATAGTAAAGAGGAGAGGGTTAAATTGAATCGAGCAGGTGAAGATCGGCAAGAAATAATGAATGACCTAAGGAAAGATGGATATTCTGAAATAATTATTGACCATTGGTTAACCCCAAGAAATTTTGGACAAATGCAAAAGTATGACGGATATTCCAACAAATTCACGGGTTCATGTGGAGATTCCATGTGGGTGTGGATTAAGGTTAATAATGATATAATTCAAGAAGCATCCTATATAAGCGATGTTTGCATAGGATCTATTACCTGTGGAAGTATATTGACGGAAATGATTAAGGGCAAAAGCATTGGATCGGCCCTTCGAATCTCTCAGGATGATATCTTAAAGGAGTTGGGCGGTTTGCCTGCGCAGTTTGCTCACTGTGCTAAATTGGCTAAAGATACACTAAACTTGGCGATAATTGACTACAATGCATATAAAAATACACCATGGAAAAGAGCCTACCAGAAGGAGTAACCAATCGGCTGTTAGATGTCCCCAGTTTGGTATACAAAGATCTTCAGCCCAGCTGGTGGCAATTCACATATACCTGATTGATTTTTTAAATCGATATCCAATAATTCTAAAAATATTTTTTCAAAGAGCGAAATGTAAGATTTAAGGCCTTATTTGACGCGAATTTAAAAAGTTTTATCTATTTTATATCAAAATGTTCCTGTGGCCCGACCCCCAGTCGTAAGAACTCTTTGATAAATCAGTTAATCTCTATAGATGCTTGTCCGCCTTTGGCGTGGTTTGGTGCAGACGCTTTAAGCGCTGACACTCGCGTTTGAAAACACAAGCCGGAGCTAACGGGTCACTTTTCAAGACTTCATGGGTTAAGACGGAAATTGGTTTTTTGTACATCTTCCGATCTATAGGAGAAGTTTTTTCTTGACAAGCTAAGGCCATATAGATGTTTGCCGAACGTATCTATTTTGAAAAATAGTTCACATTTTCAAGATGCTGAAAATCTGAATCTTGCGTCCAAATCACACATCTGTATTTTTGTGCCGTAGCCAAAATGATACTATCCGCCATGGGGAGATTATTCTGCAGGCTCAGCTTAGCAGCGAACATTGCGATATTTGCGGTAAGTTCGACAACTTTTCCCTTTTGCATTGCAGCAACTGCTTGAAGTGCTTCATTTTCATCAGTCTCTCTAAGCACAACCTTGAAAACTTCGTAGATCGTAATGACAGGAACAATCAAGGAGGATGTATCATTCAGGGGAGGCAAGTAATATTTTGCATTCGGTCCATCGGAAAAATATTCCAGCCAGCCTGAGGAATCAATAATATTCATACCCGATCTTCCTCACGTTCGATATGCGTATCGATTCCCTTGAGGAATCCTCTGAGTTCAGAAATATCCCTGTCCGGTATCAGTTCAATTCGCCTATCATATTCGATCACTATCATTTTCTGCCCAGGCCGCAGTCGTAATGTATCCCTGATTTCTTTCGGTATAACCACCTGATATTTAGGGGATACTGTGACGGTTTGCATGATACCCCTCCATCGATAAGGTTTGGGTATTACATTACGCCAATCGATAAAAAATGTCAAGGTTTGTTGCTAAGACCTTTGGGCGGCCAACAAAGAACTGAGCGGCGGGCCAATAGACTTTGCAAAGACGCTACTACTTTTCCCCGTCCGCTCCAGTGATTCGTTCTATGGCGTTTTTCATTGTATTGTACTCAACGCAAGTTTCACTTTTTCACCCACTCCGTTGATGGTAGTGGCTCCATTACTGGGGGATCTTGACCCTTTGGAAACCAACCGGCCATTGTCATACGGATATTTTGATAACTTTTAAAATCATGTATATGCTGCCGCATTTCATCCAATGGTTTTGGCTGATTGATATTCTCGCGCCAAGCTTTTTTCTCAACTGTGCCAAAAACTTGATAAGAATTGCCAATAACCTTAGGATTGATTTTTAAAAACATTTCAGTCAAATGATGTTCAATTTCATGTTTGTGTCCAATGAGCATGTCACAGCGGTTACAGTATCGGTTGGTGTAGTTGAGTGCGATCAGATTCTTAGGTTCGACGTGGATAAGTAACGGCAGTTTGCGTTGACCTGTCTTGTTTTGGCAATCCGGACATCTGTAGAATCGGAATTCAGAATATGGATTAAGCGAAAAACTATACTTTGGCGGCAAGTGACCGAATTGTTTCCTTACGCCATTATTATCCATTTAATTTCTCCCGGAAAAAACGATTCTAATTACATTTACTTCAAGCCATATAACGCTGAGCTGAGGGGCCGGGCAACGATGCCTGGAAGCCTCTGAAAAAAATTATAAAAGGCTTGATTAACTATGGATTTCAACAGCGGCACTGTTTTGCCCGGTCCCTCTCCGGCGTGATGTTGGGCATATCTGCCTACTTTCCTTGTGCGGCTTTGGCCGTGGACCCGTTATACGGGCCGCTATCATTATAAAGAACATCGACTACAACTCCACCATCAAACGTGTATGTGAATGTTCGTATCCCGTAGCCTTTGCCAAGCTGATACACAAACGCTTTCTTGCCCGCGACTTCAATGGTTTTATCCGGTGGCCCAATCTTCGCAATCATCTCCGCCTCCGTTACAGTTCCAAGGGGAAACGATGCGAGATAACTAGGCGGGGCTGTGAAAATGGTCGGTTTGAGGCCGCCTGCCGCCGCGCAAGCGGAAAGCAATAACGTACAAGTGATATAAATAACTATATTTCGCATGAGTGCTCCTTTCCTGGTGTATGCCCACCTGCCCAGCATGACCGGGTGGGAAAACAGCCGATGCCTAAGAAAATGTAACATTTAATGATAACTGCGAGAAAGTTAAAAATGACATCGTTTTCCCGGTCCGCTGTCTATACGGTTGTTCGGCGTTAGATGTCAGTCATACATTGAGCGCGCAACACGCTTCTTAGCAGCGCTTAGTTGCTTCTTGATTCGGGCAAATTCTGCTTCTAACAGATCCACCTCCTTGATCGCTGCCTCTACATCTGTACCAGGAAGCCATGAAGTTACTTCTGCCACATCAGATTGATTGTCACTTACGATACCCTTGGTGTTTCCTTTCAGAATATTGAACCTATGTTTGCAGTACATCCCGTTTTGGCCTGCAGGGCAGGTACAATAAGCGTTGAGGTTGTTGGACTCCTTCTTAAAGGTGACACGGTAGGGTTCTGCAGCTGACCCTTGCACAAAGAACTCCCGTTTCATTCACACCCTCCTTCTTGTGTAGCCTTGTTGGGCATTTCATTGGAAGTCATAAAATTTTGTCGAACACTTGACCGAATATATACTGCGTATCCTGATTGGCTGGTATTCCCTCTAACCGAGATAAGAGGTTCAGAGCAAATCTCGCAAAACCATTGTGGGACCAAGCAAGCATCAAACCGAATAAATCGCCATAAACGATGGGGCCATATTGCTTGCTAAAGTGCCATTTTTTATCAGGACCGCCAAATGCCATAACTCCAGCCCCTTGTTCAGAAATGGTAACTTGTCCTTTTTCATTTCTATGGATTTTTAAATCTTCGATATTTTTTGCGATTGGTAAATTATAGTTTTTAGCTTGCTCTTTATCTTCCGGCAAACCAATCAACTCTATAAGGCCGGTCATCTCTTCATCTAATGAACAATGCAAGACGAGGCCCCCCCAATACCCGATTATTTGGCTTGCTGGGATTAGTTTAGGTAAAATATTTTGATTATTCGTTAAGAATGCATCAAAATCGAAAAAGATAGCACCGCAGGAAAAGTAGTGTGGCAAATGCTCCTTAAATTCGTTGAACTCACTTAATTTTTTCATTGCCTCGCTTGCAGATCGAACATTCAGACTCGATTTTATCTCAAAAGCAGCATTAATATGTTTAGCTGGAATTGCTCGTTTCTTGCCTTGATCTGAAGAATCGTAATCGCCATCAATCCAGAGTATAGGGGCATTCACCTGATCATAGATCAACAGGTCAAAATGATACAGTTTATATTCTGTAGTCATTATATCAGGAACAATATATCCCGAAGTTACTCCATACTTTTTTGGAAGGTAATCAGAAAACCACTTGCGCAATGCGGCTTCTCCGGCATTCCCATGCTCAGTACGTAAAGGTCGATTGAGGTTATAACCCTTAGACCGGTTGAATTCTGCCAGTATTTCCTTGCGGGTATTATGAAACTCCCTCCACCCGAAAAAACCGTATCTTTTTTCATCCGCTTCCAAAGTTTACCTCATGGTTAATTTGCAGTGATAAATTTGATGCCCAACGCTGCTTTTCAACGGGCGCGTTTTTTTGCGATCCGCTGCAAAAGCATTGTTATACTTGATTATTAATATTCTATCGAAAGTTCATTTTTCTCCAAGTCAAATTGTCTGTAATAGATCGGGAGAGAGAATGTAGTCCTTATGTGCTTTATATATCGCTTTGTATCCTTATCTATAGGAGAATCTGAAACAATAAATAATTTTTGGGCCAAATTTTTTTCGGGAAAATGGGAATATTCAAGAAGTTGACCTATCCCCTTTCTTATACTTAATTTCGCATTATCCGTTTTGATTTCGAAAAAATGCCATTGATTTTCATGGGTCATTGCTTTTATATCGATTCTGCCGGTTTCAATATCCACTTTTTTATATGACCCTGTATGCCTTGATCGCAGTAGTGAGCAAAGTGCGTTTTGAATTTTATCGTGAATTGGATCAAAGCAAATGTCGCTACCAGCTTTTCGTTTCCTTTCTTTGGTGTTTTTTAATTTGCCTTGGTGATCTATCTTTTCATTAGTAAAGAGCAAACGATTATCATGAGGTAGTAGCCTATATCTATTAGTTGTGATATTTGTATCCTTTTCAGATATTTCTTCCAGTTCCCCGGAATTTGTATATTCTACATTCTTAAATTTGAATTTTACGTTGAAAAATATCTCAGGGGGAGTCTTTTTAAATGGAGTAGAGTCAGCCCCGGCGCTTTCAAGCTCTGTCGCCATTTCTCTAATCCAGCCATTTCTTTTGTATATTTTGTAAATTTGCTTTGATTCCTCTTTTGAAATGCATATAGCATTCTTTATTATCCCCACAAAATATTGAACTGAGTTAAAAACTGTGAACAAGGAAATATTATATGTTTTACCTACGTGCCGATTTGATTTTAGATTTAACGGCTGTAGAAATGCGTAATGGAGACCTTCAATAGTCCTGCTTTTATCAAACAGCCATTCTTCATGACCATATCCATATTGTGATTCATATGATGACGAAGATGGACTCTTTCCCTCTGAACCGGAGGGGAATTTCCAGTTTTTAGTATTCCAACATATTTTTGATATCTTATTTTCGATTTTCATGACTTCGGAAACTCCTGATCTGCTTACGAGTATAACGCAGAATTGAGGGGCCGGGAAACGCTTACCGAAGGCCTATTTCAGAGCCCCGAAATTCCACCAAGCGGTGCCTTATAACAAAGCCGCGGTTTTTCCCGGACCCTCTCAAATGACTTGTTCGCTGCACTCTCTAATCATTCAAATAGTCGTTAAATGCCTCGATAGACTCTTCTTCATTTAAAGGCTCATCGTCTCCTTCAATAGGTTTCATCCACTCTTCAATAAATAGTTTTCGGCCATGCTCAATAATTGAATTATAAATCAAATTACAGTCTTTCTTACTGACACCATGATCCTTAAGAAATTTGTTAACAGAATTCGCAATACGTTTGATTTTTGGAATATGTTCACTATTATCGAGGCTATCTTCGATAAAAAAAGAGTGTTCATCATCGACGATCTTTTGAGCAACAGATTGAATTATTGGCAAAATAGTTTTATCCATTATTTTTACGCGGGACAGCGAACGCTCGCCATCACCAGTGGGCAGGGTAACCAGCCATTTGTAAAAGGCAATTAAACACAAAACTCGGTAAAAACTTTAAACCGCACGACCCTGCCCATCTGAGTGAATGGCGTTGTTAGGCGCGCGCTCTTTATTAGTTTAACACTTATTTTTAGATAATAATATTGCTTTTCTGAATAGCAAAAATACTATCAATGAAATTAGTTCCATTGCAACTGCAAACAAAATTAGATACAAGATAGAGAAATCATAAAGCAATCCCATAGCTGTGCTTCCAAGAAACCAAGCTACTCCGTAAATAGTATTAAAAATGCCATATGCAAATCCCCTCTGCTTTATAGAAATTAAATCGGCAATCGCCGCGCGCATTATTGTTTCATGAATTCCCATCACTGCCCCCCAGAGTAAGACGCTTATGACTGCCAGATTGTGACTATAGGAGAATGCCAAGAAGGGAATAGGAATGGTTAGTAAGGGAATCGTTATCAGCGATATCAGTCCGATTTTATCATATGTTTTGCCGATAATGAGGGCTATCAATGCATCCATTCCCATTGCAATTGCATAAAATATAGGGATCTGGATTTCTGATATAACCGATTGAACCTTAAAATGATAAGAGATTATTTGAAAATTAGCAAATCCGGCTACACTAAAAAAAGTAAAGAGAGCGTAGAACCAAAATATCCTTGAAAGTTTTTCTTTGCCCTCCGCACTTTGTCCAGTCGTTCCATGAGGTGTTTCAAGTTCCACCGGCGAAGGAACTTTGTTTCTTGCTACTAGAAGAATACTTACACATAAAAGAGCAGGGATCCATAAAATGGTAAACCCTTCGCGATAGCCGCCCTTAAGGATGAAAATGACAGAAAAAATCAAAGGCCCTATAATGGCGCCAATCTGGTCCACTGCTTCATGAAGCCCGAAACCAAAGCCTCTCCCAACCTGTTTCGTAGCGTGTGAAAGGATTGCATCTCTTGCCGGAGTCCTAATTCCCTTTCCCATTCGTTCTATAATGATAAGAAGGGCTGCAATTTGCCAATAACCAGCAATCCCCAAGAGAGGAATGGAACAAAGCAAAACATAACCAGCAATTGTTATAGTCCAATAGCACTGGGTACGGTCTGAAAGATAACCAGAAACCAAACGTAATGCATATCCAATAAATTCACCGAAGCCTGCCACTAAACCAACAATGCTGGCACTTGCCCCCAAAATAGCTAAATAAGGGCCTGTAACACTTCTTGCGCCTTCGTATGTTATGTCTCCAAACAGGCTAACAATTCCCATGAGGATAATAAATTGGAGGGCTACATTTTTACGACTATCAAAATCGGATGCTGGATTTTGTTTGAATTTCACTATAAGATTCTTTTTTGTGCTTGATTCTGCTTGCGCCTAACCAACAAACCCCGCAGTTAGCGCAATTTGCCTTTTATTAATGGGTGTTTAATGATGGAGCATGATCACAAAAGGGAGGTGACATCATGCTCCATCGGTATTGCAGCCAGTTTCTTGCATACTGTCAGTTGGCAGATTTCTCGGCGCGTTCCATCCAGGCTTTAACCATCAGGCTTAACGAATTAGCAAACT
>Ga0114919_10003320_pt1 | contig 13013 bp, 9 predicted proteins | sample BlataG_FD_88682 | JGI IMG/M metagenome (GOLD analysis project Ga0114919, IMG submission 88682) | Deep subsurface microbial communities from Black Sea to uncover new lineages of life (NeLLi) - Black_00105 metaG | ecosystem: Environmental > Aquatic > Marine > Oceanic > Sediment | place: Atlantic... | reverse complement strand
GGAGTTGTCAAAGGGAGAGATATTGATCCCCGAGCGGATATCCTCGGCCAAAACATAATCTAAAGAATCCAGGATCTGCTTCTTGAGGGCGGGGAGAACCTTTGTTCTTCTCAGTATCTTTTGTCTGGCTTCTTCGAATGCGATCAATTCAAACCTCCTCCGGAGAAAACAGGTTGGGGACTTTAGATCTCGTCAGTCTGAAATACATGCACGGCCGATGCCTTGAAGGTCACGTAGACCTCCTTTCCCTCGGCCAAATTAATTTCCTCCTTGGACCTTTTAGTGATGATGCTGGTCAAGGGGATTCCGATATCCACCTTCACCCTCACTATCGCGCCGTCCTCTTCCATCCGGGCAACCTTACCTTTAAAGCAGTTCCGGGCACTGGAACTCAAGGGCATGAGTGAGATCAGAATATCTTCGGGCGGAATGGTGGCATACGCGTCTCCTTCTCTGTCGGATACCACGTCAACTTCGACTCCATTCACCTCCAACTTGGCCTGCTCCTTTTCCCTGATCAACCTGCCGGAGAGGAAATTCTCCATGCCTATGTAATTCGCCCAAAAGACCGAGGTGGGGCGCTCGAACACCTCTTCCCTATTACCTTTTTGAATCACCCTTCCCTCCCTCAGCACAAAGAATCTCTCGCCCCATCTCCGGGCGTTGGAGAGCAGATGAGTGGTTAAGACCAGGGTTGTGTTTTTTTCCTCCTTAAGCCTCAAGATCAAATCTTCGATTATCCGCAGGCTTATCGCATCTAAGTTATTGGTCGGCTCGTCTAAGAAGATGACCTCCGGATCCAAGACCAATGCCCGGGCCAAAGCCACCCGTTGAGCTTCGCCGCCGGATAAAGTCAAGGCTCTCCTCTCCCTGGCTTGTGTCATCCTCACCATGTCTAAGGCCGACTCCACTTTCTGTCTCATGAATCTCTTCTTCTCAGCCCGCACCTTAAGGCCATAAGCCACGTTCTGAAAAACCGTAGCGTCGAACATTACCGGATTTTGCATGACCATGGTCATTCGGCGAGAAAGCTCCAGCCTTCTGCCCGAATCGGAGGAATAGCTGCATTCCTCTCCATCATAGAGGAGCCTGCCTTTGTCAGATCTCTCCAATAAGTTCAGTATCTTGAGCAGAGTGGTCTTCCCTGAGCCATTGGGACCCAGGATGACGTTGATCTTCCCCTCCTCCATCTCCAGGGAGACAGAAGCTAATACCTCTTTCTGATTATATATCTTGGCTATATCCTCAGTGACTATCTTCATCTTCTCTTTCCCGCGCCTTGAACCAGATGCAGCATCAGATTTATTCCCAAGGCAACAATGACCAGTATAATTCCCAGGGTTATGGCCAGCTCAAACTCTCCCTTCATGGTCTCCAGGGCAATGGCCGTGGTCATCACCCTGGTGGCTCCTTTTATGTTACCTCCCACCATCATGGTCATCCCGGTCTCGCCGATGACCCTGGCGAAACCGGTTATGACCGCGGCGCTTAAAGCAAATCGAGCCTCCTTCAAGACCAGAAGCTTCCACTGAAATCTGCTGGCTCCCAGAGAGAAGGCCGTGTCCTTAATTGAAGGGTCGATTCCCCTCACCGCCACCAGAGATAGACCAGTTATGATCGGGGTGGCCAGGATAGCCTGAGCCAGAACCATAGCATATGGAGTGTACAGAATCTCTATACCGCCCAGCGGGCCTCTTCGCATCAAGATAAGATAGAGCAAAAGACCGATTGCCACTGCCGGTATGGTCATCATGGTGTTGATCAAGCTCAAGACCAGTCTTTTCCCCGGAAAATCGCTCTGCTCGATCAAAAGAGCCAGATACAGGCTGAAGACGGACGAGAGTATGACCGCACTTCCCGATATCTTCAGTGAAAGCCAAACGATCTCCGGGATCTCCCGACCTAGAAAATCCATGTCTCAGTCCCTTTTTGCATTGGGTGTGAAGAGCCGCTGACCGAATTTCTCCTTACCGAACTCCCCAATCAGCATCTGCCCCCTATCGCTGGTCAAAAAGGAAATAAACTTCTGAGTTAATCGATGATTAACGTCGGGGTATTTCTTGGGAGATACTGCAATCACGCTGTATTGATTGAGGAGGGCCTTATCTCCCTCAAAGAGAATGGCTAAGTCCAGTTCCTTCTGATGAGATAGATACGTAGCTCGATCGGTCAGGCAGTAACCTCGTTTCTCATTTGCAACCCTTAAACTCGCCTCCATGCCGGTCCCTGACTGCAAGTACCACCCGCCTTCTGGACTAAGCTCCGCCAATGCCCACAGGGATTTCTCTTTCTTATGAGTTCCCGATTCATCAGCCCGCGATATGAAAGTGGTTTCCAGGCTGTCTATCTTCCGAAGAGCCACAGCGATTTCTTTTTCGTCTTTTAAGCTGGCTGGATCATTCTCAGGCCCAACCAGGACGAAATCATTATACATGATCTCTATTCGCTTCTCACCGTAACCCTCTTTGACGAATTCCTCCTCTGATTTCCGATCGTGCACCAAAATCGCATCCGCATTTCCGTCCTTGGCCAGCCTTATGGCCTGTCCTGAACCCACTGCAATGACCTTCACCCTGCAGGCGTTTTCTGTCTCGAACACCGGCAAAAGATGTTCCAACAAGCCAGAATCCTCAACGGAAGTAGTCGTGGCTAAAATGAGCTCCGTTTCTTCTCCTCCACCGCAGGAACCCAGCAGCGAAAAACATAGAATCAAGACCACATAGATTTTCCTCAGAGCATCACCTTTCAAATCCGAAAGCCAGCTCCCGCATCTTTCTTGGAAACTGGCTTTCGGACTTCTCTCTCTCCTTTCCAAATGCGGGAGGCATAGCCGTTTCCAGCTGTACCCTTCAGGGTAAACCATTCATGGTGAACCCTATCGGCTGCCCTCCATAAATCTCTTCTTAGGAAAGACAGCTCGGAGAATATGTTTACCGTTTATTTCATCTCTTCAGCACACTCACCGGTTTTCCCCTGCAATATCTCTATTCCATGAGACAGAGCCGGCAAAACCGCCTGGAAACATTCTCTGGCTGCCTTCGGACTTCCGGGCAGATTAACGATCAGGGTTCCTCCTCTAATCCCTGCCTCAGCGCGCGAGAGCATGGCTCTGGGAGTGACTTTCAAGCTCTCCATTCTCATGGCCTCTGATAATCCCGGAGCCCTCTTCTCTATCACCTCCAGGGTTGCCTCCGGGGTAACGTCTCTCGGTGAGAATCCGGTTCCTCCTGTGGTAAGAACTAAGTCTACTTTAAGCTGATCACAGCAAGCTGTCAACTTCTCTTTGATCCTGGCTTTCTCGTCGGGGATTATCTCGTAGTGAGACACCTCTCCAGGCAGCTCTGTGACTAACTCCTTCAGTGCCTTTCCACTTTCATCCTCCCTTTCCCCGGCGTAGCCTTTGTCACTGACTGTAATTACCGCCACTCTGATCATCCCACTATCCTTATTTGATCCCCCTGGCGTACAGTTCCGCCTTTCAATACTCTTGCGAAGACGCCCTCCTTGGGCATAACGCAAAAACCGACCTGCTGGAAGATAGCGCAACCGTTATGACATTCTTTCCCAATCTGGGTGATCTCAAGTTCGATCTGATCTCCCAGGAGCAGTTTAGTTCCGATCTTCAGTTTCGGGAGATCGATACCCGAAGTGGTGATATTCTCGGCAAAGTCTCCGGCGCCCAATGACAAACCTTTGTCCTTCATCTTCTGTATGCTCTCAGAAGCCAAAAGGCTCACCTGCCTGGGCCAATTCCCTGCGTGCGCATCCCCCTCTATCCCCCACTCCTCCTTCAACAAGACGCTTTCGACCGGTGTTTTCTTTTCACCCTTGTCTTTGCTTGTGCAGACAGCGAGGACTTCTCCCATTTCACTTCCCCGATTTTCTCTTATAAGTTCCACTTCTCCCACCACTCTTCTTCTCAAGATATATCTCCGATATCTCCATCTCCTTGTCGATTCCTTTGCACATGTCATAGATTGTCAATGCTGAAACCGCTGCAGCCGTCAAGGCCTCCATCTCCACCCCAGTTTTGGCTTCGACTCTCACCTCTGATTCTATCTCTATCCGGCTTTTGGCGTCATTGAGCGTGAACTTGAGATCAACCCAATTGATAGGCAGTGGATGGCACATCGGAATCATATGATGTGTATTCTTGGCTGCCAGTATTCCCGCAATCTTGGCGCAGGTCAGAACCTCGCCTTTGGGGATCTTTCCTGCCCGCACCAAAGCCATTGTATCCGGGTTCATCTTCACCGCGGCGTGGGCTTTGGCCTCTCTTTTTGTGATCTTCTTCTCTCCCACGTCCACCATCCTCACCTCACCCTTTTCGTCCCAGTGACCTCTCTCCCTCATCCTATCCACCTATCTGAAACATTCTCCTCTTGGTTCCATTTTCCCCCAGCAGATTGTGCTCCCTGGGCTTCAAAGCCAAGGCCTTCACGAAAAGCTGCGCCAGTTCATCGTCTTTGGCCCCACCGCGAATCTTGGATTTGATGTCTATTTCGACGTCGGAGGAGAGGCAGGGCTTTAAGAAACCATCCGCGGTCAACCTAAGCCTGTTGCAGTTCTTACAGAAGCCGTGAGTAATAGCGGAGATGAACCCCAAAGTCCCCTCGAAGCCTTCTATTTGATATAATTCAGCCGAGTCGCTCCGGGAACCCCGGTCGATTTTCTTCAACTCGTATTCTCTCTCAATTCGATTCTTTACGAAGGAGGAAGAGAGGAATTGATCCGGCTTCCATCCGTTATCCCCAATGGGCATGAATTCTATAAAGCGAAGACCTATCGGCTTATCCGCGACGAACTTCACAAAGTCCAAGATCTCATCGTCGTTCGTTCCTCGAATGGCTACCACATTGAGTTTGACCTTGTCGAATCTGATCAGGGCCTCCTCGATCCCTGCCATCACCTGTGGCCACAGGTTCGTCCCGGTCATCTTCTCGAATTTCGTGGAATTCAAAGTGTCTAAACTTATGTTTATTCGCTTGAGTCCGGACTCCCTTAGCCTGAGGGCATACTTCTCGAGCAGGGTGCCGTTGGTGGTCAGGGAGACATCGCTGATGCCCGGCGTGGCTGAGACCTTCTCAATCAGGTAGTCAATTCCTTTTCGGAGCAGAGGCTCTCCCCCGGTGAAACGGATCTTGGTGATTCCCAGGGTAGCCCCCACCCGGGCTATTCTCTCCGATTCCTCAAGAGAGAGTATCTCCTCTCTCTTCTTGAGAACAAACTTCTTTCCTGACACGCAATATCGGCACCTCAGATTACACTTATCCGTCACCGAGATCCTGAGGTAGCTTATTTTTCGACCGTATGAGTCCTTGAGTTCTGCCATTCTGCTCCCAGGCTTGCAAAGTCGTTCTTTGATTTTACAGAAGTAATCGCCAAATGTCAAGGCATTTTGTAGACCCTGCGGTGGGATGGCGACTCAATTCTTTATCAGGCGGAATAGCACCAGAGGGAAGGGATCGTGGCAATAAAAAGCGGAGCCATGCACCATATGGTTCATGGCGGAGAGACTAAGTGCCTAATGAGAACATTTTCGTGAGCTCTTCTCTACGAGCGAATTTCCACGTAATTCTTTGTACGTCGAAAGCGTACAGTATTGGTAGGCTTTATTTGCTCCTGCTCATTCTTTCTCTGAATGGAGACGGAACGGTCAGAAACGTACCTTATCAGGAAAGCGTAACTGGCATCGGTTTCAGATTGAACTGTTAAAAGTTAGAGGCACGCGGGGTCTTCCTTCTCAACTGGAACATCTTTCGCTTTAACTGCGTACCAGTATTTGGTTGACAAATCATCGTTTTTCAGTAGAATATTAATAAAAGGCGCTGGTGGGGACAAGATGATTGGCATAACGGTTTCTCATTATAGGATTCTGGAAAAGCTCGGCGGTGGAGCAGCGGGCGTGGTATATAGGGGCGAAGATATCAAGCTCAAGCGCCCGGTCGCGCTTAAGTTTCTCCCGGCCGAGTTAACCCAGGACCCTGACTCTAAGGAGCGCTTCATCCAGGAGGCGCAGGCCGCTTCGACCCTTGATCACACAAACATCTGCAGCGTTCACGAAATCGACGAGACCGAGGATGGTCAGATTTTCATGGTTTTGACTTACTATGAAGGTGAGACCCTGAAGAGGAAGATACGACGCGGGGCGCTCCAACCGGACCAGGCGATCGACATCGCCATTCAATTGGCGCGAGGTCTGGCCAAAGCCCACGAGAAAGGTATTGTTCACCGGGACGTCAAACCAGCTAATATCATGATCACCAACGAGGGAGTGGTAAAAATTGTGGATTTCGGTTTGGCCAAGTTGGATGGACAGACCGAACCGACAACAGCCGGAACTATCGTGGGAACGCTGGCCTACATGTCTCCAGAGCAGGCTCGCGGAGAAGAGGTCGACCAAAGATCAGACATCTGGTCACTGGGCGTTGTTTTTTATGAAATGCTCACCGGGCAACTCCCCTTTAAAAACGAAGATGAGGGGGGAATGGTCTATTCCATCTTCAACCGGGATGCGCAGCCGATTACTGCCGTGCGCAAAGGGACGCCGGCGGGGTTGCAGCGAATCGTGAGCAGGGCCATGGCGAAGCGACCGGAGGAGCGTTACCAGCGTACAGGCGAGGTGGTGGTCGATCTGAAGACCTTCAAAGGGATCAGTGAGACCGAAACCACTATGTCCATTCCGATAGCTGAAGCTTATCCCAAACCCAGCAATCTCCCTCTTCGACTGACCAGCTTCGTCGGTCGGGATCGGCAGATGTCGGACATTAAACAGCTGCTTGGCGAGAACCGGTTGGTAACTCTAACCGGGGCGGCCGGCTGCGGCAAGACCCGGCTGGCGCTGGAGACCACCTGGGACCTCCTGGAGGATTGTCCGGACGGCGTATGGTTGGTGGAGCTGGCGCCACTGGCGGATCCCTCGCTGGTGCCCCAAACAGTGGCCCTTGCCCTGGGATTGAAGGAAGAACCCAACCGGGCCCTGACGCAAACCCTAGTCCACCATCTAAGGGACAGGAACCTGCTGCTGGTCATCGACAACTGCGAGCATCTCATTTCCGCATGCGCAACGCTGGTCGAAGAACTTCTGCGGGCATGTCCGAAGCTGCGCATTCTTGCTACCAGCCGTGAGGGGCTGGGGATCACGGGAGAGGTGATCTACCACCTCCTTCCACTCGCGGTCCCGGGAGCGGAGGCTCAGCTTCCGTTGAAAGAGTTGCAGCAGGTAGAGGCTGTGCGGCTTTTCGTCGAGCGTGCAGGCGCTGCGCAGACCGGATTCAGCCTCACCGAGGAGAATGCCCCGGCCGTCGTGCAAATCTGTCAGCGCCTCGACGGAATTCCTCTGGCTCTTGAATTGGGCGCGGCCCGGGTCAGCGTGTTGCCGGTGGAGGAAATTGCCAAGCGCTTAGACGATCGTTTCGGGTTGCTCACTGCCGGCAGAAAGACCGGGCTGCCACACCATCAGACCCTGCGCGCGCTGATCGACTGGGGCTACGATCACCTTTCCGGGGACGAGCGCAAGCTCTTCTGCCGGCTTTCGGTGTTTGCAGGTGGTTGGACCCTAGACGCGGCTGAGGCAATGTGCGCGGGGCAGGGCATCAAAGAAGGAGCGGTAATCGATCTGCATTCACGGCTCGTCGCCAAGTCACTGGTGGAGATGGAACCGGAATCCGCGCCACAGACCAAAAGAGCGCGCTACCGAATGCTCGGGACAGTGCAGGAGTACGCTCGGGACCGTTTGCGGGAGGAGGAGGGGGACGCGGAAGTCCAGCGGCGGCACCGAGACTACTTCTCTGCTCTGGCCCAGGAGGCAGCGCGTCAACTGATCGGGCCCGAGCAAGCGGTTTGGGTGTTGCGCCTGGAGGCGGAGAACGACAACCTACGTGCCGCGCTCGATAGGTGCTTGGGGACTTCCCCTAACGCGCAACTCGCTTTAGCGATGGCAGGCGCGCTGGGACGGTACTGGTTTGTCCGCGGGCGTTGGAGCGAAGGGCACGCTCTTCTGTCGGAGATTCTGGCGCGCCCGGACGCCTGCCAGCGAACGAGCGCCCGCGCCACTGCGCTCAATTGGACCGGATGGCTGGCGCATTGGCAAGGCGACTTCGAACAGGCACAGACACTGGCCGAGGAGGGCTTGTCGATCTGGCAGGAGGTGGGCAACAGCTTGGGGATGGCCCAGGCCCTGAACAACCTGGGCGCCGTGGCGCAAAGGCGGGGCGACTACGTCAAGTCTCGCCAATGTCATGAGAAAAGCCTGGCCATCCGGCGCGAGATGGGGGACCAGAGGGCCATCGCAGTCTCGCTCCACAACCTGGGCGAACTCTATCTCACCCTGGGCGAGTATCCCCTGGCGAGGACAGTTTACCAAGAGAGCTTAGCTCTCTTTCGGGAGGTGGGGCACATAATGGGCGTCGCCGATTCCCTCAGCAGCCTGGGAGTTGTGACCGAACACCAGGGCGAGCTTGACCAGGCCCGGACGTATCATGAGGAAGCCTTGAAGAATCGTCGCGACCGGCAGGACCCTATGGGAACAGCAGAGTCGTTGTACAGCTTGGGTGAGCTGGCCGCACGGCAAGGCGAATGCGACCGAGCCCACAGATACTACGGACAGAGTTTGGCCATCCGGCAGGAACTCGGTGACCGCATGAACATCGCGGATTCACTCGAAGGGTTCGGGATCCTGGCCGCTGCCTGTAAGGAGCCGGTGCGAGCCGCGCGGCTCCTCGGTGCCGCGAAATCTCTGCGGGAAGAGATCGACTCCCCGACCTCTCCTGCCAAAAAGGAGAAACTCGACGCAGCCGTCTCGGGCACGCGCTCAGCTTTGGGCAAAGACGCTTTCGCCAGAGAATGGGACGAAGGTCGAGCCATGTCCCTGGAACAGGCCATCGATTATGCGCGGAAAAAGGAGGGCGGGGAACACGCTGGACAGCCCGGGTGAACCCACGGAGAATGCGACAGAGCATGTCTAAGCCTCGCGTTCAATGCACTATCGGGAGGATTCTGGGGGCTGGTTTAGAACTTCTCTAACGTCGTTTGGATGCTTTGAGAATAGTCTCACTATCCCGCCAAGTGCAGGATTGCTCACGCCTGAGTGCAACTCAATATTACAGGGAGGATCAAAAAAAACGGAGCCATACACCATATGGTTCATGGCGGAGAGACTGGGATTCGTTGCAAACCCTGAGAGCATCCGGAGGATGAGTCGAAGGGAAGCCATCAATCAGCCATTCCTTCTTCTCTCTTCGCCAACCCTTCAACTGAGCCTCTCGTCGCCGTGCGCTCGCATAGTCCTCATCCGGTTCCACGTAAACAAGCTCCACTGGCCTTCGCCTCTTGGTGTAAGTGCACCCTTGCCCCGCATTATGTTCCTTGACACGATCTTTTACGTCCGTCGCAACCCCCACATAGTATGAATCGTCTCCGCAACGCAACATGTATACGAACCACTCTTGACTTTCCTTCTTCATGTTGGCCCTTCGACAGACTCAGGGCCATTGTCTGTCGACAATGGCGGAGAGACTGGGATTCGAACCCAGGAGGGCCTTGTGGGCCCTACACGCTCTCCAGGCGTGCTCCTTAGACCAACTCGGACATCTCTCCGTGAAAGGCAGTCATTAGTCAACAGTCAAAAGGGAACGGTCAATAACCTCGATGCTCGGGCTCTACGTTTGGCCCTTTCCGAGGCTATGACCGGAAAATTCAACCCCTCCGACTCATGCTCCGGCCTCGGACTATTATAATACGTTGAACAAGTGAAGGCAATGATTTTTTGGTGGACCTTTTCATCCTGTACGCTGCCGATGGATTAATGGGCCAGTGATGACCGACGGACAAGTCAACATCCGCCAGCAGCCCCTGGAAGTCCACCTGCACCCGTATTTTTGCTCTGAACTGAGGAAAACCTGATCAGGTAATCAAGGCCCGCAACAGCGGGAGGTGTTGCCGCCCCGGAAGAGGAAGTTTATCAAGAAAACTATGTCTCCCACGTTGACTACCCCATCGCAGTTGAGGTCTCCGACAGAAGGAGGCCAAGGAGGATCACCACCTCTGTAGAGATAGTTGGTCAGGAAAACTACGTCTCCTATGTCCGGCGAACCGTTTCCGTTTACGTCTCCCCTGTAATCCAGGACGTCGATTAAAATGGCGTACTCCACCACCGTATTGATGTCATAGCCTGGGACGTATGCCTGAGTCTGAGGAACGAACTCCTCCGGAACGTCCTGCTGGTCGAAAATGTCCATGTAGTAGTCGAGATCGTCATAAACCGCGTAATCAGAAATCTGCCATTCCCCTGCCGGGTGCGACAAGCTTGCATCCGCCTGGTAAATGTCATGAGAGACGTTTCCGGGATCGTTGTGAATGGTTGGATCACCGTGCGGGGTGGGGCTGTGAGGAATGTAAGAGCCGGAAAGCACTCTTCCTGCACCACCAGTCTCGGCATGGTCGAAGAACGGATCGGAAAACGCGATCGTAGACTCTACCGGGTTTATCCCGGCCACGGTGACGTAATGTCCGCCCACCCGCCACCATTTGTTGCCTACCAGGTACCAGAAGCCCAAAAGTAAGACTACGTTCTCCCGTTCCTGCACCAGGAATTGGACCTCGGCAAACGTGGGACGTGAATAGGCTTTCACGCATAGACTGTCGCTCAGATCGCTTCCGTCAGCGAAGGTCTCACTTGACAGCCATTCGTCCACAGCTGCAGTTATGTCTTGAGCCTTAGTCCCCACGTGAGCGCCCGCGCTCCTCCAACCGTCGGTGTCCATCTGCCAGGCTAATATCTCCACCAGCTCGCCCCAGGCATCCATACTGCCTTGCGTCTGGGGGCCCGGGACAAAGGGCTGTGGTGTTGCCGGGGGCGGCCCGGCCAGGCAGCAGGGCGTGCCAGTGTGATCCACGTTCCAAAGATCGTGATCATCCCAGCTGCTGAAGGGAGAGAGATTGTCCAGATAATCCCTTACCAGAGGAAACTGATCCACCCCGTCTCCCATGGTTCCCAGCGGAAGATTCAACTTCGAGTCCATCCACCAGAAGGAATTGGCGACCGACGCCGGGGCAGAGAAAGTGAATCGCCCCGTCCCGCTGTTGATCCAATTATCCTGGCGCTGATCGAAATCCGGCATTCCGCTGGGAGCATAGTCCGGGAAGGCGGACTCCCAAAACATGTGCTCCTGCCGTGTGCAGATCATCACCGCGTATTCTACCTCAGTCACAAAAGTCGTTCCTGCAGGCGCGTGTTGATAAAAGGAGTCAAACTCCGAAGGAAAATTCTTGCCGGTGAATTGACGGGCAAAATCGCCGTCAAGCTCCAGATAGCTCGTCAGCTGCCAGGACGGATTTCCCGGAGAGGGAGATTCTAAGCTAACATGATAGATGTCGTGAGATACATACTGCAAATCGTTGTGCAACGTGTCGTCATGAGGAGGAGCCGGATGATCCGGCGGTCTGACTCTTCCCGGCCAGTGATACTCAGCCGCATCCCTTGCCGGATCGCTTACGGCAATCTTAAGCGCCTGAGGTTTCACCCCTGACATGGTGACGAAATGCCCCCCCTCCCTCCACCAGTTTTTTCCATCCCACCACCAGAAGCCCAGGAGCAGAACGATATTCTGGTTGGCTGAAAGCGAGTCGGTCATCTCATCGAAATCGGGAGCCGGCCAGATGCTGGTGTAGAAGCCGGTGATGGCAAAATCGTTGAGGAGATCGTCAATGCCGGTCCTCATGTTATGGATTTCCGTGCCGGAGGAGTCGGTCTGGAAGTAACTGGTCAGCGTATCAATGAACTCGGGCACGCCCCAGCCCAGCGGAATGTTAGCTCCGTACCACTCCAGGCAATTCCCTGCTGCCACGGGACCACAGCGGGCAATCCACCCGTCCTGACCCGCGTCGACGTCCGGTGTGCCGCTGGGCGCATATCCATTATCGCCCAACCAGGTCCATCCGGTGTCACAGACCATAGAATAGGTCTCACCGGCAAGCCGGAGCATCATCCAGCCGGGGTCCGGGTCGTTCCAGAAACGGTTCCACTCCCACCAGGGGGGAGAGGCCGGAGAGTGCCACAGCCACTGGTAACACGTATCCACCATGTCCTGCTGGGTGTCTGAGGGTATGGCTGGCATGGCCCCCGGTTCGCCGCTCACATATTCTAAGGTGAAGAAGAACGGTTCATCCACGCAGACATAATCAGCGAAACTCACCCCAGTCCAGTCCGGAGAGAACGTGGTGAAGGTGTAAACCGAGGATGACCATACCTCTGTTTGCGGACCCTCACATATGTCGGATCCAATGGTCCATACGCTGAACCTCACCTCGGTAGACTCCACCCCGGCATGATTGAAAAGCAGGAACTCCACGTCGGTGATCTGAAAAGGAAAGGGGTAGGGGACACCACATTCCCAAGGATCGAAGTATATCGCAACCTCATCGCCGGGATTCCAATTGGGAAAATACGTCAGGGCCGTTCCGTTGTCGTACTGAAAGAAGCAGGCTGCCTTGGCACCGGCCTTGAGAGGGGGTGGGTTGGGAGTCTGGGCCTCCTCAGCAATCCTCACAAGGTCATAATCTCCGGAATATGAGGAGTTGCCGACTGCAAGAAAGGCAATGGCAGAAGCAAGGATTACCGTGAGGCCAAGAGATCGTAGTCTCATCTGTGAACTCCCTAAGAATGAGGCTTTTTCAAAGCGAATCCTTCTATCCTTGTAATATCGGCTATCTAGTCTGAAACTCCATGCTGTAACCAAGGCGCATTTCGCGCCTCAATCGGACACCCAGCCGTTCTATCGAGCGTGTCAAGACAGAAGGGTAACCTTCTTCGGACCCCTGGCAGTTCAGACATAGGCCAGTGGCTGCCATTTCGCACTTCCCAATTTAACATAACACATAATCCCGTTTTGTCAAGATACGAATTGATGAACCGGGCGTGCATTGTGTCAAGCTAATTGTGTAAATTGGTAGTTGGGCACATCCTGGGTTGGTTTAAGACATAAGCTATTACTCCATATATGATTCTCTCTGCG
>Ga0114919_10003319_pt1 | contig 13014 bp, 13 predicted proteins | sample BlataG_FD_88682 | JGI IMG/M metagenome (GOLD analysis project Ga0114919, IMG submission 88682) | Deep subsurface microbial communities from Black Sea to uncover new lineages of life (NeLLi) - Black_00105 metaG | ecosystem: Environmental > Aquatic > Marine > Oceanic > Sediment | place: Atlantic... | reverse complement strand
TTGCTCCATTACCTCAAGCTGTTAATCAAGATCGTGCATTTCTTGATCGAATTCATGGGTTTCTCCCCGGTTGGGAAGTGCCGCAAATTAGGGAGTCCAAACTTGCCAAAAGCTGTGGATTCGCCGCAGACTATCTAAGCGAAATTATGCACCGTATGAGGGGTAGGAATTATGCCCCAATCATATTACAAAATGTGGACTTTGGTCAAATGTCACAACGAAATCAACGGTCATTGATTCGTATTGGATCGGGATTATTAAAATTGCTGTTTCCTCACAAAACGGCTGAGACAATTAAATCAGAAGAATTAAAAACTGTGTTGGATGTTGCGGTGGATTTACGTGGCAGGGTAATAGATCAATTGGCTGTGATTTTACCGAGTGAATTTAAAGGTGTGAAGTTGTCTTACATCATCAAGGAGTAAAAGGATGGGAGACCAATATCCACAAGATACTTTTATAAATGAAACAGCAACAAAGGTGGAATTTACGAAAGTAATTCCCGCCTCTCTATTAAGAGGATCGATTTTTAGATATTATGGATATTCTGATCCTGCTGGATTATGTGACGGTGGTGACTATAGACAAGAAATAACAATACGAGTGGAAAACAAAAATGGAGATATTTATTTATCTATTAAGCCATTAGAAGGAGGAGAATGGTGGCATGGTGAAATCAGTTGGGAAGAATTCTTCGATCTTTTGCTTGAAATGGTAAAAAATAGTGATAAATTTAAACACCATGTAAGGGGTAAGTAAAATGAAAATACAAAATAGGGAAGTTGAATTTATTCATACAAGAGACCGCTATTCAGACTGTGGTTATTCGGACTGGGACTATTCAATTTATTACTACTCCAAGAGGCAGACGGAAACTACTTGGACAACTACGAAAAACATTTGATTCGAATGATAAGAAACTTACTGCAATAGAATTTTTGTTTGATGGAACAAAAACACGACAAGAACAAAAGAAACTTTTGGATTTTTTAGTAAAAGAGATGTCTTTTAATGTAACAACTACCTGGACGTTGAAACTTCCTTTTGTACTGGGCAGGTGAAAATGTTTTTTATTGAATTTGGGGTTTGAAAGAGAAATAGAAACATGGTGTAAAAAGAAAATGAGGTGTGTTATACGGTACTTAGGTGGAAAATTTAAAATCTCAAAGCAATTAACAGTCCTTTTGAAATCGGTTAGAAAACCAAGTCAAGTATATGTCGAACCGTGTGTGGGCGGTGGTTCAGTTTTACGATTGATGGATAATCCTAGAATTGCATCTGACATTAGTTTGGATTTAATGTTATTCTATGAAGCATTACAAAATGGGTGGGTGCCTCCAGAACATATGTCTGAAGATGAATATAAACAATTAAAGCATGTGAAACCATCAGCGATACGTGGGTTCGGTGGATATTTCTGTAGTTTTGGTGGAAAATGGCTTGGTGGATATGCTAGGGAAAAGGGCCGAGATTTTTGCCAAGAAGCTTATAAGGATAGTCTTCGATTAGCCAAACAAATTCAAGGGGTCCAATTTCATTGTTGTGATTATGAACAACTATTGATGACGGATTTAAAAGTTTTTGAAGATATCGGTACAAAATGTCTGATATACATTGATCCGCCGTACCGAAATACGACAAAATATCGTTTAACATTTAATCATGATCATTTTTGGGAAGTAGTTCGTAAATTTTCTATTATACACGACATCTATGTTTCCGAATATAAAGCGCCAAAAGATTTTGAATGTGTGTGGTCTATCGTTAGGAAGACAGAATTAAATACTAAACACGGTAAAAGTGTTCGTGTAGAGCGATTGTTTAAATTTAAGGGAGAAGTAGAATGTCGTTTGTAACCGAACCAGAAGTGGCTTTGGTAGGAAAACCCATCTTGGAAATTGATGGAATAATGAAGTTTCTTGAAGAACATAATTATTGCTGGCCAGAGCTAGAAAAAAGGCTGGAATCCATGATGAGTTTGGGGGACGACGATGCAGACTGGCTTATAGAAATGGCTGGAAGAATGTGTTATCAATCATGGCCGGAACAAGGCAAGACAGCAAGGGGAAGGTCTCATGAGGAACATGTCAAAAATTTGATTGAAGTATCTCATGGCGCATGTATTGAGCACGCTAATTTTAATTTTGCTATATGGAATGTAAGTCGCAGTTTAAGTCATGAGCTAATTCGTCATAGAATTGCGTCATATTCCCAGTTGAGTCAACGTTACGTAGATTCATCTAACGTATCTTTTATTATCCCACCCGCAATACAAGAATTGGCAAAGATTGATCCAGAAGCTTATAAAACGTGGGTTGAGCACTGTGAAAAATCTCGTCAACTTTATGAGGAATTGACCGGAAAGTTGTCGGATATGTACTGGGATATTGAAAGTAAATTGGAACGTCGTAAGAAAGCTCGTCAAGCAGCGAGGTCGGTGCTTCCAAATGCTACCGAAACTAAGATATTTGTGACGATGAATGCTAGAGCCGTTCGTCATTTTATTGAATTACGAGCTAGTGCTCCTGCTGATGTGGAAATTCGGCAATTGGCCATCAAAGTGTTTAGAATTATGGAAGCAAAATTTCCATTGATAGTTCACGGAATGAAAGTTATTAAATTACCAGATAATACCGAGGCGGTAGAATCGGAATATCGCCGGGTGTAATAAAAATGAAATATAAGGAACAAAAAAATGAGTTGGGCGTATAATACCATGAGAGAGTTACCATGCATGACTCAATTATAAGCGGATTTGAAATATACATTTGTACTGAATGTGGTCTGTCATCTAATACAATTTCAGCGTATGTTAAAGATGCCAAAGAATTTTTGGATTTTATCGGAACACAAGAATTGACTGCCCCATCAATAGCAGTGTTTCTTAATCATCTACGCCAGCATGGACGAAAATCAACCACAATACGGCGGAAATGCATGTCTATAAGATGTCTTTGTCATCACCTCATTAGTCTTGATCGTCTTGATCCTAATACTATAGATATGATAGATTCGATTTATGTTGAAAGGAGTAAGCCCAATGCCCTGGAACCTTCGGACGTGGATGATCTTGTGGCCGCTCTGGAAAAGCGTATATCCTCTTGCAGAGCCAATAACGTTCGCAGGAATGTCGCTATTATATTAACACTTTATCACAGTGGTTTGCGAGCAGAAGAATTATGCCAACTTAATTTGGGTGACATCAATTTTACCCGAAGAGAAATAAGGGTGAAAGGTAAGGGTGGTCGTGATCGAGTAGTTCCCACCACGAAACAATGTGTAGCAGCAATTAAAGCCTATCTTCATTTTGATCGTGAATCAAATACAAATGCATTATTTGTCAAATCTAATGGTCAAAGGATAACTCGTCGAGGGATCAGTGATATGTTGATGTCCCTTTCGTGTCGTGCCGGTGTTAAACACACAACTAGCCACACTCTTAGGAGAAGTTGTGCTACATCGTTGATGGAAAGCGATATGGATTTAGAATTAATTCAAAAATTGCTTGGTCATCAGCATCTTTGTACAACAGAAGCATATCTGAGAACGAGTGATAAACGACTTAAAGAGGTACATAAACAATTTCATTCTTTCAATAAAAAAAAGTAAAAAGGAATTATAGTGAAACGGAAAAGATTTAAAGAGCCTGATGATATAGAATGTGATTGTCCGGTTTGTAGAGGTGAGATTGATATGTCAATTCCGTTAGATGGTATGATTGAAGATTTTTTAATACAAACGCGGCGTATTGTATTGGTCGGTGAAGTTAATGAAATATCATCCACGCATGTTTGTAATTATTTACAAATGTATTCACTTACAAACGAACCAATTTATATATATATTAACAGCCCAGGAGGTGATGTACCTGCGGGTTATGCCATTATTGATCAAATTAAAGCCAGTCAATGTCCAATTTACACAATTGTCCGTGGTCAAGCACATTCTATGGGAGCCATGATAACGGCTTTTGGCTCTAAAGGACATAGATATGCAATGCCGAATGCATCTTTTATGCTTCATTCTTTGGTTATTCATACTCCACCTGATCCAATTGACCATCATGCTTCAATGATGGATTATCTAAAAGAAGATTGTCATCGAAAGATAGTCGATCTTGCTAGAAGATTGAAAATAAATGCCGAACAACTGGAAAAATTAATGAATAATACCCGATGGATGTCATCGAAACAGGCTTTAAAAATTGGTCTAATTGATAGAATATGGACACCGCACATGGAACAAATGATCAACAAGAAGTTTAAGAAATGATGAAATTGCAACGCCGTATTACTCAAGCATATTTTAATCGTGCATGTTGTCAATATGCACCGTTAATACAAAAGCTCGCGTTTCAAATTGGTACTAGTAAAATACAGATAGAAGAATTAAAGGTTCAGGCTATCGAAGAGTTACTTAAATGTATGATTTGTTATCATCGTAGTGGTTCTTTTATGACCTTTTTTTATGGTAGATTAAGTGGTATTTTTAGACATATACAAGACACAGAACGGAGAGTCAAACGAATACAAATTATGTCCTTAGACTCCATGATGAATATGGCTGGGCCGGATTGTGATGTGGATTCTCATATGCTAATACAAGAATATTTAAAGTGTCTTAATGATAATGAACGTGAGATAATTCTAGGACTTTTCTTCCATGAAAAAACGATGAGGGAGGTGTCTGAGGATTGCGGAATGGCTCCGTCAACTATTTGTCGCATAAAAGCTCGGGCAATAGGTAAAATGAGGCAAAAATGTGAAATGGAATTAGGATAGGATTATGGCGAACGAAAAGGGTCGTAATAAAAGGAAAAGGGAACAAAAGAGAATTGAGCGATTGAAACGATTGCTTAGTATTGATTTATGTGCCTGTGAGGGTGGACATCAATTGCAATGTTGTGGAATATGTAGAGAATCACACATAAATCCTGAAACCGGGCAGGTTAAATGTGAAGAAATATATCAGATTGATCGCTCGATTGTAAAGTCTGGAAGTAAACGTCGCCCAAAACGTACATGGAAATATGGTCGCCAAAAGGAAGAAAAAGATAATCAGTATGACAAACAACAGCGTCGTGAAAAAAGGGAAAGAGATCAGTCAAAGTAAAGTAGAATGTGTATAAATGGTTAATGATGAATGATCTAATTGGACAAAAATTTGGGGAATTGGCCGTTATTCAAAGAATGGATAATGATAATTGCGGACACCTTCGTTGGTTATGTAAGTGTAACTGTGGAAGTGAAGTAATTATTCGTGGCTATGATCTCAAAAGAGGCCATACTAAAAGTTGCGGTTGCTTAAGAAAAGAAATAACCGCACAACGATTAACGAAACATGGTCATACTAAAAACGGGAAGATAACTGGGAAATATAGATCGTGGCAAGATATGAAAAAAAGATGTACTAACCCTAATCATAAGCGATATAAAGATTATGGGGGTAGAGGGATTAAAGTTTGCGAGAGATGGTTAAAATTTGAGAATTTTGATGAAGATATGTCAGGTTGGAAACCGAGACTTACTATTGAGCGAATAAATAACAATAAAGGGTATTACAAAGAAAATTGTCGTTGGGTTACTCCGAAACAACAAGCTAGAAATAGACGAAATAGTCTTTATGTACCGTACAAAGGGAAACAACGGCTCTTAATTGAATTATGCGAAGAACATAATATGCCATATAAAATTGTGTGGAATAGAATTTATATTTTGGGTTTGTCGGTTGAAAGGGCTTTAATAACTTCTGTAAAAAGGTAAGTTGGGCGATTGTGGAGTAATATGTTCTACAAAGAAAGGAAATTGGAAATGAAGAAGTGGTGGATTGTTTCGGCGTTATTGATAGCGATGTTACTGCCCGTGACGGGTTGTGCTACATTAAGTGGTGGAGATCAGGGTTGGCAAAATAATACTTTACAATTAAAAGCGGATATTCTTATGTTCTCAAAACTGGCAACACGAATTGCTCTGACTGAAGCGAAGATGTCAGCTAATGATGTAGGACTTATTGGTGGATATCTTGTAGCCTTACGGGATGTGTTGGCGGTGCCTGGTCAACCAGATTTTACCGGTGCTCGTGAATTGGCAGGTTTAATGCTTCCCCCAAAATATCAAATCTATGGTTTAACAATTATAGATGTACTTGAAAGATATTTACAAATAGTTAACCTCGATATTACTGAAGATCAAGAATTGATTATCAACCTTATCTCTTCCGGTATTGATGGCGCATTAGAAGCTGTTCAGGAATTTGTTGGATAATTATCAATTTGTACTAGATATTTAGGAGAAAATTAGGTATGTGGTATAAATGTAGTATTGGTTTTTTGTGCATAATATTTTGCTTGCAGATTGGGATGACCTTAATCCACCCTGCCATAGGTAGTGATCAAAAGCAAATATCATCAATCCAACCAGTTCCCGAAGTTAGCCCATTTATAATAGATGAAATTGAATTAAAACAAAAAGAAATGCGAGACACTGTTGTTCTTGTACAAGCCAACAACCGTAGTGGCTCTGGAGTTATTATTGATTGTCTTGAAACTGATACTGAGGAAATATTTGAATATCGTGTACTAACGAATGCCCACATAATTCAGTCACGATTTATTACATATTTACGGGGAGTAAATTCTATTACGGGGAAAATAAAAACAGAAACCGTCGAGATAAGTTGTGGAATTATTACGTTTGATCACGCAAATAAGGATTGGGATCAACATACTGCTGAAGTAATAGCAGAAGATGTTCAATATGATTTAGCTATACTATCATTTTTATCTGATCAAGAATTCGCTATCGCAAATATGGCTAATGAAAAAATGTTATCGCAAGTCCGTGTGTTTGATGAAGTGTTTGCCGTTGGTTGCCAATTGGGTAGGACTCCGATGCCAACCACTGGTATTGTAGCACGAATATTAACTAAGTATGATGAAGAACGAGAATGGATTATTTATCTCAATACGGCACAAATTGCTCCAGGTTCAAGCGGCGGCGGACTGTTTAAAGAGTATAACGGTCATTATTATTTAATAGGTGTTCCGTACCAGGTATCTGTAGCCCGCAATGGACAGTTTATCCCACACTTGGCCTCTGCTATTTCATTAACGGCAGCAAAAGACCTTCTAGATCACAGCTTGATATCGTATCCATGAATAAAATAGATGAAATAATTCGAGGCATGCAAACTGCTAAATTACCAAGTGACTACTGGATTACTTCAGAAATAGAATTCTCAGAATTAGAAGCAAGTCGTCGAATCATACAACGGAATAGTCAATCAGTTTATGAACATACGATGTTAGTTATTGATCTTCTAACAGTCAAGAACTCAATTACTTTGCTGGCTGGATTATTTCACGATTTAGGGAAAAATTGCAATACATCAATGGGTGGTCCTAGATTTCCGAATCATGCTAGTAAATCGGCTGACATTACCAGAATCCATTTGACCGAATGGGGAGCAACTCTATATATAATTGATCGTGTAGTTCGGATCGTCTCTACCCATATGTACGATATTGTTGACATTATTCAAGAAAAAACAATACGGAAGTTTATTGCCGATGTCGGTCTAGATAATATAGAAAATTGGTTTACGGTTAGGATTGCTGATTCAGCATCTTATTCTCAACATGGTCAATATAAGAGACATATAATTAATCCCTTTTATAAAAAAGTAAAAGAGCATATAAAAGGATTGTTGCCCAAAGATTATGCACTTCAATATTTACACAAGCAAAATACTATTATTGGTGGAAAAGATTGTAAAGATGACGATGCGCCATTGTCGATGGAGGGTGGATAGAAATTGACTAATTTAATTAAATATGAGCCAACAGGATTCGCCGCTGAAATATTTAAGGATAGATATGCAATTCATCCCGAAGAGTCGTTTGCACAAGCATGTCAGAGGGTTGCTGCATTTATAGCTAGTGCCGAAGAGGGAGATAAAATAAAACATTTTGAAAAAAGATTTTTTGATATAATGAACACAAATAGATTTTCTCCCGGTGGAAGAATTTGGCGAAATGCTGGACGCAAAAGATCACCGATGATAAATTGCTTCGTCCTTGAATCTCACCAAGATAGTCGGGAGGGGTGGGGTGAATTATTAAAAAAAGTTACCATTATAAGTGGACTTGGTGGTGGAATAGGTATTAACTTTGGTAATATAAGACCCCGAGGAAGTGCTATCAAAGGTATGGGAGGCATTGCCACTGGGGCTGTTAGTTTAATGAAAATAGTTAATAGTGTTTGTGATGAATTAAGGTCGGGCGGTGCTAGGAGGTGTTTACCCCACAATACTTTAATCCATACTAATTGTGGTTTAGTACCCATCGCAAATATCGAATCCCATCATTTAGTACAAACAATTTCTGGCAAATTTTCACAGGTAATATGTAAACAATACACCGGTAAGAAACGTTTGCTAGAGATAGACACACAAATGGGTAAATTTTATTCGTCTATTGATCATAGATGGGCGGTTTTAGATAATTTAGACGGTAAAATTAAATGGATAGCAGCTAGTAATATACAGCCACAAGATAGATTAATTTTTATCAATTATGGAATAGATGGAATAGAAACAAAATTGCCACCATATATATATAACAGACCGAAGTACGCTACCACGACAAAAGATATAGAGATACCTCAATTAACAACCGAAATAGCTTGGTTTTTGGGGCAACTACATGGTGATGGATGCGTATTTTTAGGGGGCAGAAACTCTAGAGCAACGGTTTCATTTGGTTGCGCAGATGATTTACCCGAACAACATAATCGCATTGTTATGGCCTTAAAGAAGTTCGGTGGGCAATTAAAGGTATCTGAAAACAGATATACTAACGAAAAATGTAGTAAACCCCGTGTTACATCCGTACAGTTGGCTCAATATCTTTCTAAATTTAAAAAATCAAACACAACTATGGATATTCCTAGTTTCATTTTATGCGGAACTCGTGAGATACGCGCTGCGTATATAGCGGGACTATTAGATGCCGATGGATACTTGGGGAAAGGAGTTAAACTAAATCCTGTAAGAATAGCTACATCTATATATCCAGATTTCTTGAGGCAGGTTCGTGCAGTTTTGTCATCTTTGGGTCTTGTATCTGCTGTCAAAATTTTCAAGTCGAAGTGTCGTCCAGAACAATGGAATCAGTTATATCATTTGGAAATAGTCGGCATTGAATCTATCGAAAATTTCAGATTGTTGATTAATTCTTATTCGTCGAAATATATGAGGGACGGAATCAAACATAGAATGAAAGAACAAAATGGCTTAACAGTTCCAAGTAATTTACTCCGTGAGTCACAATATAAAAATAAATTTGCTAATATCTATTGGCAAAAGGATGACAGAACAGAATGTAGTTGGACTAAATTTCAGCGAGTAATAGGTAAAAGGGATTTTCAGCCCATAATGGTTAAATCCATAACGATGAGTGATAAAATAGAACATACATATGATATTCAAATATTAGATGATAAAATGTTTGTGGCGGAAGGATTATTAGTACACAATTCCGCGCTCCTATTTGGTCTACCGTATGATCATCCAGACATAGAAGAATTTCTTAGTATTAAATTAGACAAAAAAGAATTAACTAATGCAAATATAAGTGTTTTGGTTGATAATAAATTTTTTGATCTAGTAGAATCAGATAGTAGTATAGAATTAAAATGGCAAGGAAAAATTACTAAAACCATAAAGGCTCGATGGTTATATGATAAAGTCATAACAAATTCTTTATTGTCTGGCGATCCAGGCTTCATTAATCTTGGTAATGCAGAAAAATATAATAATTTATATTGGTGTAGAAACATTAGTTGTTGCAATCCATGCGGAGAACAAGCATTACCTTCTAACTCAGTTTGTTGTCTTGGAAGTTTAATTCTATCAAATCACTTAGATCAAAATAATGAAATTGATTGGAATTTATTGGATGATACTATTGGTCTTGCTGTAAGATTTCTCGATGATGTTTTAGAAAAAAATGAATTTCCTTTTAGTGAAATTCAACAAAGTTCTCAACAAGAAAGACGCATTGGTCTTGGCGCAATGGGCTTACATGATCTATTATTGAAAATGGGAGTTAAGTATAGTTCTCAAGAGGCTTTAACTATAATAGATAAATTAATGAATTTCATTAAGAAGAAAGCATATAATGCCAGCATTTTTTTGTCGGTAGAAAAGGGTCAATTTCCCTTATTAGGTAGAGAAAAATTTATTCAAAGTGGATTTTGTAAAGAATCCTTAACTCCATCTATTAGAAAAAAAATCCTGGAACATGGAATAAGAAATTGTTGCCTTTTAACATCGCCCCCCACTGGAACCACTTCTATTGTTGCGGGGGTATCATCTGGTATAGAACCTACATTTGCTCCTATATATCAGCGTAATTTTGATATACATAACGGGGAGCATACATCATGTGAAGTGATTATTCACCCCTTATTGGCAAGATTTGTGGAACAAAAACTAGATTATAGTCATTTTGAAAGTGCTCATGAGATTACTCCAGAGCAGCATTGTAAAGTCCAAAAAATATGTCAAAGGCATATTGATTCGTCGATATCAAAAACCATAAATTTATCATCTACGACAACAAAAGAAGAATTATCAGCAATAATTTTAAAACATATTCGTGATTTAAAGGGAGTTACTGTTTATAGAGATACTAGTAAAGGAAAATCACCGCTCGTTCCCCTCCCGTTGTCTGAAGTCCAAAAATATTTAGGACAAATGGAAGAAAGGGCGGCAGTCGATGACTGTCCAACTGGTACATGTGATATTTGAAAGGTGGTAATTAAATGGCTAAAGAAAAGCCACAGTTAACCGAACAAATGCAAGAGGTTATTCAACTTATTCGACAGCATAATAAAGATGGTATTGGAACGCTCAGGGACTGTGTGGCATCTGCTTTAGGTGTAACTGTCTGGAAAGCTCGTAAATTGATTATACAAGCAGAAACAATGCTAGCTGGCATACCTAGTGTTGGTATTGATCCTAGTGATCCACTTTTCCGATCAGAAATAGCTAGACAAATAAAGAAACCAATAACAACGGCCAATATCGCAGAAAAAATGCACTCAACCGAAGAGGATGTACTCGCTGTTATTCGTGACATGGAAGAACGTGGATATATTATTATACGACGAGGCCACACAGTACAACTTGGAAAACTGCCAGAATCATCACACACCGATATTGTAATGGAAAATCATTTTTATGGCAAACCCCTCTCGTTCGGTATTGTTGCTGATATGCACTTATGCAGTAAAGCTGAACGACTCGATGTTTTAAATGCGGCTTACGATGAATTTGCCCGAAGAGGAATTACCACTGTCCTGTGTCCGGGTAATTATATAGACGGTGAAAGTCGATTTAATAAACACGAACTTAAAGCACATGGTATTGCTGACCAATGTCAATATGCAATTGATCATTGGCCTTCCAGACCCGGTATCAAAACATATTTTGTAGATGGTGATGACCACGAAGGTTGGTATTGCCAAAGGGAGGGAATCGAATTTGGTCGTTATCTGATGCTTGAAGCTCATGCCCAAGGACGATATGATCTCGTATATATGGGATATATGGAAGCAGATTTCGAACTAAAAGCCCCCGAAGGAAAGGCAGTTATCAAGGTTATTCATGCTGGCGGTGGATCATCCTATGCGTTTTCATATAGTTCTCAGAAGTTGGCAGAAAGTTTTCAAGGAGGCGAGAAGCCATCTGTTGCAATTATTGGTCATTACCATAAGATGGAATATTGTTTCCCCCGTAATGTACATTGTTTACAGGCTGGAACTACGCAAGATCAAACTAGATTTATGCGAAAACGAAAACTAGCTGCTCATGTTGGTTTTTGTATAGTAACTCTACAACAGGATATCAAAGGGGGTATCACTAGATTTTGTCCAGAATTTTATCCATTTTGGGACAGAGGCTTTTATTTGAATCGTGATGGTATTGGCGAACGACTTCAAAAGGAATAAAAGGGGTATTAATATGCACGACAAATCTATTTGTGTAGATTTAGATGGAGTGTTATTATACTATACTAATTGGTTTGGTATAGATGGTTGATTAGGTAAACCCAGACCTGGTGCCAGAGAATTTTTAATAAATAAATGCGGCAAGCTTTGGAGGGAATAAAATTGGCTGAATTAATTCAAACATTTGCGTGGTCTAATAGTAGAGTTAAGATACTTAGAGAGTGTATGTGGAAATATCACTTGACATATCATACCTCCTGGCTCGGTTGGTTAACTAGCGCTCCACAAGACAAAAAACGGGCATATATGCTAAAAAACATGACCAATCTTCCGATGTGGATAGGGGAAATTGTCCATAATGTTATTGAAGATGTTATTACCGAAGGTCGCAAAACAGGAAAGTGGAAAACACTAGAACAGACACAAACCGCCGGTATTCAGGCTCTCCGTAAGGGGTGGAAGCAATCTGTTGGAAAGAGATGGCAAGTTAGCCCAAAACAAAATATCAATTTAACAGAGCATTTCTATCAAGAAAAAATCGAACCTGATCATCTACAATCTTATAAACAGAAGGTTCTTAAATCATTAAAAGCATTTTATGATATGCCTTTATTCGAAGTTATGAGAAATCTGCCCAAGGAAGATTGGCTGACAATCGAAGATTTCGCAAAATTTAAATTAAATACCGGCGAAGAAGTTACTGTAAAAATTGACTGTGGGTTTAGATACAAGGGGAAGATTTATCTTCTAGATTGGAAAACAGGTGCCATTAGCGACAGTGTGATTGACCAATTGGTTACTTATTCTATGTATGCATTAAAACAAGAATGGGCACAGATGCCTGACAAAATAGTGGTTATACCTGTTTATCTTGCCGCCTATGCCGAATTGGGGGAACAAGCCACACCTCACTTAGATGTTACAATGCAACATATGAAGCGGCAAGCCGGTATTATTCGAAGTGAATACCCATTGCTTGCAGAAGCTTTTGAAAATAAAGATA
>Ga0114919_10003318_pt1 | contig 13019 bp, 16 predicted proteins | sample BlataG_FD_88682 | JGI IMG/M metagenome (GOLD analysis project Ga0114919, IMG submission 88682) | Deep subsurface microbial communities from Black Sea to uncover new lineages of life (NeLLi) - Black_00105 metaG | ecosystem: Environmental > Aquatic > Marine > Oceanic > Sediment | place: Atlantic... | reverse complement strand
ATTGGCGCTTTTTGACCCCCTTTTTACCCCCCACGCATGCCGATGTGATGATGCATCCGCGGGCGATTTTTGCCGCCGGTTATGAGCGTATGCTCAAAATGAGCGCCGCCCGTTTCCCCCGCTCCGCGCGTTTTTCCACCGTCTTCGGCCTGCCATTTTGGCAGGGGGTGATGAGGAGTGACTGAGTGACAGGGTAACGGCGAGAGGCAACGCTCAACGTTCAAGGTGGAAGGAAGCGGCGGGAAGCCTGATGCAGATTGCCGATTTGGGATTTTCGATCTGGATGGCGAACGGCCTAACGGCGAGAGCCGTGCGCCTCAGCCGGGGCGTCGATGCAGTCCCGATTTTCGGGATCCCAGACGTACTGGATCCTGGCGTTTGCGGCCACGTTGTCCTTGGAGGCCTCGGCCACGTCGTTGGCGAACCGTTCCTCTAACATTTGCCAGGACTCGTTGTAGTAACAGTCGTAGGCCATGTCCGGGCGACACTTGCAGCGGTCGCCGTCTCAGCCGTCCTGTTCTTCAGGTTTCACGTCCGGGTATTCGGCCTTGAGGATCGCCGCCACTTTCTCGCGCAACGCCGGTGCATCTTCCGTAGCCGCCACCCAGACAGTCCCCCAGTCCACGCTGAAATAGGCGTGCACCGCGATGTTTCGGAAAGCGACAACATCCGCCCACTCGACATCAGGATGTTGCTTCCTGAACTCCTGACTCAGGCGCGCCGCCGCCTCGCCCATGACCGTCAGCTGTTGAAGTACCGCGCTGCGGGCCATTTTGTTCCCGATAAACGTCTGCTGCTTCAGGGCCGCGATGAACTCCGCGACCGCATCGGTGGCCTCCACGAGGTCCGCCAAATACAAGGCGTCACTCCGCAAAGAGCACCTCCGCTTCCGCTAACACCTCGTCGCGGACCAGCGGCTTCAGGCCGCCCTGCGGCACCAAGTCCACCCGCCGCCCGAGAATGGCAGATAGTTCTCGCGCCGCCCGCGCCAGGGCCAAGAACCCCACCCGCGCCTCCGGCTGGAACTCCACGAGAACGTCCACGTCGCTCTCCGGACCGAACCCCTCCCGCAACGCCGACCCGAATACGGCCAGCCGCCGGATGCGATGCTTACGGCAGAATGCGGCCATCTGTCGCTTGTCAACCGCCACTCGAATCATTCCTGTTCCCTCGCGGTACCCCCGTTGCTTCAGATACGATTATACCCCGCCCTCCCGCCATTGGCAACCGGCGGACCCGGCCGACACAAGCCCTGCCGAAGCGCGGATGGTAGACGCGGTGGTGGACCCTTCGGCAAGGCTCCGCGAGTCCGGTGCATCCGACAGGCACAGGGCGGGCGCTGTTTGGCTGCATGGTTAGAGGATATGCCCTCGTGGGGGCTGAGTTCAAAATAAATGCACTGGACGCTGAGGGGCCGGTTGGCGCGCATGCGGGTGCTGCGCACAAAATACTCCCGTCCCCTTTTTCCCGCGTGGTGGCCCCGCCCCGGCGGGTAAACTTCCCAGGCCGCCGCGAACGCCACGGGTGGATCCCAAGCCGGAATCAGGGAACGGCAAAGGGCGGACGGAAAACGTCCGGACGCGTTCCTGCCTTTGGCCGGCCTTCGCTGTTCTCTGCGACTTCCGCGGTCTCTACGGTTAGTCCCACCGCCCAACTCGCCCGCGCCTGCGAGGCGCAGAAGGCGGCGCAGAAAACCTCGCCGAAAGCACCCCTGCGCGCGCACGAAAGGCACGGCAGAACGCAGCCCGCACCGAGCCGAAAAGTCCCCCCGGCGGTCCGGGCCTCGGCCTCATCCGACCCCTACCCGTAGGGCCCTACCAGAGTCTCGGCCCCTCCATAATGGGCCACTGCAGCCTTTGGCTTGGTCGCCGGCGCGGGCCTCGGCATCCGCGGAGCGCCCCAAGCCCCCGGCCGACCGTTTGACCGCGCCCGCGCCATCAGTATCTTTTCTTGTGGCCTGAGGCGGCTCACCCCTTCCTCCGCAGTCGCAGCAATCCGTTTGGAGAAGTCCAAACCCTTGGGACCCCCTATATGAGGAGACGCAGAGATGGTGTGCAGAAAATTGGTGGTGGCGTTTGTGCTTTGCCTGGCGGGGTCGGCCCCGGCTCTCGGGATGATTATTGACGGGAGCGGCACGGTGACCGACTGGGGTGTCACGCCCTTTCGCCTCTCCAACCAGGCGAACCAGTACGGGGGCGGACTGCACTTCACGATCAGCAACAACTATTCCCCCATCGCCTATCCGGGCATCGGGCACGAGCCCAGCCCCGGCCTGGCCAGCGGCGGCGAGGCATGCGACCTGGAGGAGATGTACGTCCGCTTCACCGGCGGACAGATGCAGGTCCTTACGGTCGTCAGCGCCACGGGCGTGCCGGCCTACGGCAACACGTTCTACCTGGGGGACCTGTTCGTGACGGCCGGCGGCCAGCAGTTCGGCATCGTCACCCAACAGGCGAACCAGGGCCTGGCGGCCGGGTCGGTGTACGGCATCAGCGAGCCCGGCGACGTGGTGACGCTCCAGACGGAGCTGGGGAGTTACTACGGTTCGACGACGCTGGTGGCGAACGACTACGGTCCGCCCGCGACGATCGCCCAGATCGCCGGACCCTGGGCCGTCAACGGATCCATCAGCAACTCGCTCCTCTTGGGCAATGCGACCGTCACCTCCACCCAGTTCAACTACGGCGGGGCGGAGGATGGAACGTTCCTCTTTGAGTATCTCGTGGATATGAACTTCCTGGGTCTCGGCGCTCCGCCGCAGGGGTTCGACGCCCACCTGGCGACCGGCTGCGGCAACGACGTCATCCGGGTTCCCGAGCCGTCCACCGTGGCCCTGCTCGGCTTCGGGACGGTCACCTGCGTTCTGGTTCGTAAACGTCAACGGCGCGCCTAGACATCCTCTGGCAGCGTCTCGGACGAGAGCCTCCGGTCCCCCGGCCGGGGGCTCTCCCTTTTGGATCCGCGCCCCGTGCCGGCACTGCGAGGGGCGCGGCGTGAAAGTTCTCCGCGGAGGGTGCACCTAAGAGGCTCAGGACAGGTTTTCGATTGGGACGGCAACGGCGAACGACAGGTTGGTAGCGTCCAGGCCGTGCCTGGACGGAAACGGCTGCTGAGGCATGGTCCCAGCGCTACGGCAAACGACCGACGACGAACGTCAAATATCCAACACCCAACGTCGAACGATGAAGTGAACAGCAGAACGGCGAACGCCGAACATCCAACGTTCAACGTTGACGGAAACGGCTTACGGTTTCCTCCTCGGCGTGCGTCGGCGCGCCGCCACGGGGAACGTCGCTACAGTTTCTTGCTGGGTTGTGTCGGTCGGTCCGGCTTCGGTGCCGCCTCGTCGCCGGCCTTTTTCGGGGGAACCTCAAGCAAGGGGGTCGGGGCGAACTCGCTCGTCAGGTAGAGGGTCTTCCCGTCCGGGCCGTAGCAGATTGATTCGCCCTGGCGGCGTTTGGGCATGGCGATCTTACGAGGCTTGCGGCCGAAGGCGGCCGACCACTTCTCTTTCGGGCCGCGGACGTACTCGTAGGCGTCGCCGTAGGTCAGGACGACGGCCCGGCTCCCGTCCGGCGAGATGTCCATCGCCGTCGGCGCAGAGATGGTCAGCGCCGCGATCGCCTTGGCGACGAGGGGCTCTCGTGTCGGCCTCTTCGGCCACGGCAGCGCGTAAACCTTGGCCCGGCCGGCCTTGCTCGCAAGCAGGATGGTGCCGCTCGTCGGGTCGATGGCGACCGACTCGCAGTCGCGCGGGCCGTCGTCGTAGGTGAAGAGGATCGTCTGGGCGACCCTGACGGTCGCGTCGGTGGGTCGGCTCTTGGTGCCGACCGGCGGCTCGGGGACGATGTAGAGGGCGCAGGTCTTGCGGCGGCGGTTGTTGTCGCCGACATCGCTAAGGAGAAGGAAACCCAGGCCGCGCGCCCGGAAGGAGGCCATGTCTTCCCAGTCGTGTGCCTTGGCGCCTGAGACGGTGACGGTGCCGAGATGCTCGCCCTGGGGGCCGAAGGCGAAGAGGAGCGGCCCGTCGCCCGAGTCGTTGTGGGTCCAGAAGACGTTCGCCATGCGGCGTCCGCAGGCGAGGCCGCTGCTCTCGGTGATCTGACGGTTGGCGAGGGTGGCGATCTGGCGGCCTTCGGCGTATTCGACGGGCGCGGGGTCGGCGGTCTCGTCCGCTCCGGGCGCCGCGAAAGCAAGCGCCGCCACGAGAGGCGCAAAGACGATCCACGTCATGATCCGATAAGGTGACATTCGGAGCCCTGGGCGTTTTCGCTATTGTAAACACTTTCGCCGGATGGAGGGCGCGGAAATTCGGGCGAGACAGGAGGCCCGCGAGGCGGTGGGCGCCGGCTTTTTCGCTTGATGGAGGGCGCGGCCCGGCGTATCTTCGCCGTGCACTGGCGGGTCCCGGGCGCGCCGGGACCCGCAGCGCCCTTTCTGAAACAGTTTCGCCAGTGGCACCAGAGGACGTTATGAAAACCGTGGGTGTAGCGGTCGTCGGATTCGGCACGGTGGGAACAGGGGTCGTGCAGCTCCTGTTGGAGGACGGGGATCGTCTCGCCCACGCCACGGGGTGCCGACTGGTCCTTCGACACGTGTGCGACGTTGACCTCGAACGCCCGCGCGACGTCGAGGTGCCGAAAAATCTGTTGACGGATGACCTTGAGCGCATCCTCTCGGACGACGGGACGCAGATTGCCGTCGAGACCGTCGGCGGGACGGGAGCGGCCGTGGACATCATGAAGCGGCTGCTGGCGGCGGGAAAGGACGTGGTGACGGCGAACAAGGCGGCGTTGGCGGAGCGCGGCCGGGAACTCTTCGAGGCGGCCCGGCGGGCGGGGCGGTCGATCAGTTTCGAGGCGTCCTGTGCCGCGGGCATCCCCGTCATCCGGGCGATTCGCGACGGCCTGATCGCCAACCGAATCACCAGCCTGATGGGCATCCTGAACGGGACCTCGAACTTCGTCCTGACCGAGATGTCCGCGACGGGCGAAGGGTACGCCGAAGCCCTGACCCAGGCCCAGGCAAAAGGGTATGCCGAGCCGGACCCGACGTTGGACGTCTCGGGGGAGGACGCGCGGCACAAACTGGCGATTCTGGCAGGTCTGGCCTTTGGGGCCGAGGTGCGCATCGAGGACGTTTACGTCGAAGGCATCGAAGGGATTGACTCATCGGATATTCTCTATGGGAAGCAACTGGGCTACGTCCTGAAACTGCTTGCCATCGGGCGATGCGCGGACGGGGCGCTCAGCCTGCGGGTGCATCCAACGTTCGTGCCGGCGGGAAGCGCGCTGGCGACCGTCGGCGGCGCCAACAACGCGGTCCTGGTGACCGGCGACGCGGTCGGCGATACGTTTTACGTGGGTCCCGGCGCGGGCCGGATGCCGACGGCGAGCAGTATCGTGGCCGACATCGTGGACGCCGCGCTGGGCCGCGCGCGGACCACCTTTGAGCACGTGGCCTGGCTGGCGGGTCGGTGCGAGGCGGCGACGATGCGACCGATTCAGGACGTTCAGACACGCTACTATCTGCGCTTCGACGTGGTGGACCGGCCGGGGGTGCTGGCAGACATCGCGGGCGTTCTCGGGGAACATGCGATTAGCATCGCGTCGGTGCTTCAGCACGAGTCGCCGAACCCCGAATCGGTGCCGCTTGTGATTTCGACGCATCTGGCGCGCGAGGGAAACGTGGCGGCGGCCATGGAAGAGATTCAGCACCTGCCGACTGTCACGGGTCGGAGCGTGCGGATCCGGATGCTGGAAGGGCCGGAGGCGGGCGAAGGGGAGGCGGTCGGGTGAAATACGGCATCGTGATCCCGGACGGTGCGGCAGATCGGCCGGTCGAGGCGCTCGGCGGCCGCACGCCGCTCGAGGTGGCCCGCCTGCCGCATATGGACCGGATTGCGGCCGAGGGACGCCTGGGGACCGTGCGGACCGTCCCGCCCGGGATGTCGCCGGGAAGCGACGTGGCAATCCTCAGTCTCCTGGGCTACGATCCGAGGAAATCCTATACCGGGCGGGCGCCGCTCGAGGCGGTGGCGCGCGGCATTCCGATCGGCGAAAATGACTGGGTCTTTCGGTGCAACTTCGTGACGGTGGTGGACGAGGAGATGGTGGATTATTCGGCCGGCCACATTACGACGAAGGAAGCCGGGGTCCTCATCGGCGCGCTTCAGGAGGCGCTGGGGTCGGACGAAGTGCAGTTTCACGCGGGCGTCGGTTACCGGCACCTGGTGGTCGTGCACGGGGCGAAGTTCAAGGTGCGTTCGGTCGCGCCGCACGACATCATGGGCCGGCCGATGAAGAAATTCCTGCCGCGAGGAAAGAACGCCAAGCGGCTGAAGGAACTGATGGAAGGGTCCCGCGCGGTGCTGGCCGAGCATCCGGTGAACAGGGTGCGGCGGGACCTGGGGGAACGGTGCGCGACGCAGGTGTGGCTCTGGGGCGAGGGACAGCGGCCCGCCCTGCCCTCGTTCAAGGAGCGCTGGGGACTCGTGGGCGCGGCCATCACGGCGGTGGACCTGGTGCGGGGCGTCGCGATGCTCATCGGTTGGGACGTGATTGAGGTCGAGGGGGCGACCGGCTATTACGACACGAACTACGCCGGAAAGGGGCGGGCGGCGGTCGAAGCGCTGGCGGACCACGACCTGGTCCTGGTGCACGTCGAGGCACCGGACGAGGCCGGCCACAACGGGGAGCCGCACGAAAAGGTCCGGGCGTTGGAGGCGATCGACGCGGAAATCGTCGGGCCGCTCGTCGAGGCGTTGGCGGAGGGCGGCGAGGATTGGCGAATCCTCGTATCGCCGGACCACGAGACGCCGATTGACCTCAGGACACACGACGTCGGGCCGGTTCCGTTCGCGATGATGGGCAAGGGGCTTGAGCCCCTTCGAGGCGGCGCGATGACCGAAGCGCAGGGGCGCGCGGCCGGGTTCCATGTGGACGTCGGGCATGAGTTGATGGAATACTTTTTGACGCGGTAGGCTCTCCTGTGGGCATCGTCGTTCAAAAATTCGGCGGGACGAGCGTGGCGACGGCCGACCTCATTCGGCGCGCGGCGGGTCGCGCCGTCCGCGCCAAGGAAGCGGGCAATCACGTGGTCGTCGTGGTCTCGGCGCAGGGCAAGACGACGGACGAACTCATTGCGCTGGCGCACGAGATTAGCGAGCGCCCGGACCCGCGGGAACTCGACCAGTTGGTTTCCACGGGCGAACAGATTTCGATTGCGCTGACGGCGATGGCGATTCACGCCGCGGGGCACGGGGCGATCAGTTTCACAGCCGGGCAGGTGGGCCTCATTACCGATTCGGTACACACGAAGGCACGGATCCAGGGCGTCGATGCGCAGCGGATCCACGACGAGTTCGCCAAGGGGAACATCGTCATCGTCGCCGGGTTCCAGGGCGTGGATGCCCAACAGAACGTCACGACGCTCGGCCGGGGCGGCAGCGACACGACGGCGGTGGCGCTGGCGGCTGTGCTCCGGGCCGATGTCTGCGAGATTTACACAGACGTGGACGGCGTGTTCACGGCCGATCCGCGCATCGTGCCGGCCGCCCGGAAGATGGATGAAATTGCGTGCGACGAGATGCTGGAACTGGCGAGCCTCGGCGCGGGCGTCATGCACAGCCGCGCCGTCGAATTCGGAAAGAAATACGACATTCCGATCCACGTGCGCTCGAGCCTGACCGACGCGCCGGGAACGATGATTCTCGAGGAGGTCACTCGCATGGAAGCCATCACGGTTCGCGGAGCCGCCCTGACGAAGGACCTGGCGAAGGTGACGATTCGAAGCGTGCCGGACCAGCCGGGTGTGGCGGCGAGGATATTTCACCAGATTGCGGCCGCCGGTGTGGCCGTGGACGACATCATCCAGAACGTCAGCCGCGAAGGAACCACCGACGTGAGTTTCACGGTTGCGGCAGACGACCTTCCCGCGCTGGTCGAAACCGCCGAGGGGCTGGCCAAGAAACTCGGCGCCCAGGACGTGGTCACCGACGACGGGGTGTCCAAGGTGAGTGTGGTGGGAGTCGGGATGCGGACGCACACGGGCGTCGCGGAGAAGATGTTCAAGGCCCTGGCCGACGCCGGAGTTAACATTCAGATGATTTCGACGAGCGAGATCAAGATTTCCTGTATCATCGACCGCGCCTCGGCCGAGAAGGCCCTGCGCGTGGTGCACGAGGCGTTCGACCTGGGCAGCGAAGCCTCGGCGTGAGCCGAACGAGGCCCGTCCACCCACCCAACCGGCTTCGATGCTTTTTGCTTTGACCGCCCGCAAGCCCCGAACCTATAATCTACGCGACGCACAGTCCCGGAAAGGTCGGCGGCGAGATGGCGGACGAGGCAAGCGAAAACGAGGCGTTCCGCAAGGAGATTACCGAACGCATTCGGAAGCACGTCGCCGAAACCGAGTGCCGCCTGAATCCGAACGAGAAGATCACTAACGCGCTGATCGACGCCCTCGTCAAGCGAAAGGTCAAGTTCGGCGACTATTACTGCCCGTGCCGCGTCGTGACGGGTGACCCGGATCGCGACCGGCCGAACGTATGTCCATGTGAAATACACGAAGAGGAGATCGCCAGGACGGGCAAGTGTCAATGCGGCCTGTTTGTCGGCAAGACGGTGGGTGGCAACCCCTAGGGCAACCGTATTCCGAGCGAAGAGCCAGAACGGAGACAATCATGGCTGAAAACATCGTGGAACTCACGGATGCAAACTTTGCGACGGAGGTCGAGCAGGCGAAGGGCGTGTGCCTGGTGGATTTCTGGGCCGAGTGGTGTCCTCCCTGCCGGATGGTGGCGCCCATCGTCGAAGAAATCGCGGGCGAGTACGCCGGCAAGGTCAGAATCGGCAAACTGGACACCGACGCCAATCGCGACACGGCGGCCAAGTTCGGCATCACGGCCATCCCGACGCTCATCGTCTTCAAGGACGGCGAAGTCGCCAAGCGCTTCACGGGCGTGACGAGCAGGGACGACCTCAAGGCCGCCTTGGACGAAGCGCTGGGGTAACGCGCGGCGGCATCGCAAAGGCGCCCGGACCGTGACCTGGCTCTATCCGGCACGCGGGCGCCGGATGGGGGGCGCAAACGGCCTATCGGAACCGGCCATGAATCGCAAGGAACTGTTGGGGCGCGTCAAGTCGGCCCTTGCCGACGCCTTCGGCGAGAGGCTGAAGGGGGTAATCCTCTACGGTTCCGAAGCGCGCGGCAACGCCGAGCCGGACAGTGACATCGACCTGCTTGTCCTCCTCGAAAGCCAAACGAACTACTGGGACGATGTCAGAAAGTGCGTTCACACCCTGTATCCTCTTGTTCTTGAGACCGGCCGGCCGATCCATGCGAAGCCCGTGGCGGTGGACGAGTACGAGCAGCAACTCTGGCCGCTGTATCAGGCGGTCAAGGAAGAAGGGATCCCCGCGTGAGACAGCTGGCCGACCATCTGTGGAACCGCGCCACGGACGCGCTACGGGCGGCCAGGCACGGACTATCGGTCAGCCCTGACGCGGCGGCCCCCTCAGCCTACTACGCGGCGTTCTATGCGGTATCAGCGCACTTCGCGCTTGGCGGGCGCACATTCCGGAAACACGCCGCTGTCGAGTCAGCCGTGCATCGCGATCTCGTCAAACCCGGGACGTGGCCTGCGCGCCTGGGCGAAGCTTTCAGCCAATTGGTTGAACTCCGGGAGGTGGGGCACTACGGTGGGGTCAAACACGTCCCACCCGAAGAGGCCGAGCGGGCCATCGGAATGGCGGCGGACATCCTCCGCGCGGTGGCTGACGCCCATCCGGAAGAGTTCACTGGACCGGAAGGTGAGCGGCCCGACACCGCCTGCGAACATGGAGACCGCTGATGGACCGCGACGAACTTCTCCATCGCGTCAAGTCGGCCCTTGCCGACGCCTTCGGCGAGAGGCTGAAGGGGGTGATCCTCTATGGCTCCGAAGCGCGCGGCAACGCCGACCCCGACAGCGACATCGACGTGCTCGTACTCCTGAAGGGCCCCGTCCGCTGGTGGGACGATTGCGGAACCTGCGTGCACGCGTTGTATCCGCTCGTTCTCGAACTCGAGGGACGTCCTATCGACGCCAAGCCTGTGGATGCGAAGGACTATGAATCGCAGCGACTCCCTTGGTACAGGGACGTGCGCCGGGAGGGCATCCCAGCGTGAGCGACTTAGCCTCTGATTTCTGGAAGGATGCGAAAGAGGCGCTTTCCGTGGCCCGGCACGATCTGCCGCTGAGCCCCAACGCGGCCGCCTCGCGCGCATACTATGCCGCCTTCTATGCGGTCTCTGCCGTTTTCGCACTCGAAGGAAAGACCTTCCGTCGGCATTCCACCCTGGAAGCAGCCGTCCATCGTGATCTTGTCCGGTCCGGCCGGTGGCCTGCTCGTCTCGGCGAGGGCTACAGCCAACTCCTCAAGACCCGAAGCGTAAGCGACTATGGGCCGGGACAGAACGTCTCACGAGAAGATGCCGAGAAGGCCATTGCAGCAGCCGGCCAAATCCTCCGGGCCGTGGCCGACGCCCATCCGGAACACTTCACGGGACCGGAAACGGGCTGACGGGCAGGATTCCCTAGACGTGGTTCCGGTTTGCAGGGTTGCCTCTAGGCGCGATCGCCGTCGCCCGGCGTTGAACAAGTCTCGATTTCCCAGGGGCGCGGTTCGGACGAGCGGAGGTAGGCGTCGATGTCGGGTGCGGCGGGCACGTCGGTCGCCCTTCGGGCTCTCTCCGGTCCAGCCGCCCTCAGCGGGGCGATGAATCCACCTAAAACTGCCCGGATTTTGGTCTAGACAATGGGGAGGGGTTCATGTATCGCGAGTTCTGCCGGCGCACGCAGAAAGACCGAATCAGAGGGACAAGGTCATCATGAGAACGCCGCAGGTTGTCATCATCACGGGTGGCGGACGGGGGATCGGCCTGGGCATCGCCCGCTGCTTTGCTGCGAAGAAGGCGAAGCTGGTCATCGCCGATAAGGACGGCAAGCTGGCGGAAGAAGCCGCCGAAGCGCTTCGCGGACAAGGGGCAAGCGCTGCCATCGCCGTCCGGTGTGACGTCTCCGCGAGGGAATCCGTCGAGCGCATGGTCGTCCGTGCGGTCCAGGAACTCGGGCGGATCGATGTGCTGGTCAACAATGCCGGCATCTGCCCGTTTGTCGACGTAATGGAGCTGACACCGGAGGTCTGGCAGAAGACGCTCGACGTGAATCTCACCGGAGCATTCCACTGTACGCAGGTCGTCGCCCGGCAGATGATCGCCCAGGGCGACGGCGGGCGCATCATCTTCATCACGTCGCTGGCGGAAAAGGTGACGGGTCCCGCCCAGGTGGACTACGCCGCGTCCAAGGCCGGCATGCGCATGACTATGCGCGGATTCGCCACGGCGCTCGGCAAGCACCGCATCACCTGCAACGCCGTCGCGCCCGGGATGATCCTGACCGACATGACCCGGCATCACTGGGAGAAGCCGGGCCCGGCGAAATCCATCAAGCAGCGCGTGCCCATGGGCCGGATCGGCATGCCGGAGGACATCGGGCACGCCGTCGTCTTCCTTGCGTCGCCCGAGGCCGAGTATATCTCGGGCACCACATTGACCGTAGACGGCGGACACCAGGCGGTGTGTGTCTGACGGCGAAAGGACAGTAGATGATACCGATTGACCTTTCTGGCAACGTGGCGCTGGTGACCGGCGCGACTGGGGAACTCGGCCGAGCGATGGTTCGCACGCTCGCGCGCGCCGGCGCCGACGTCGTGGTCCACTACTTCCGCAACGCGGACCAGGCGGACGCCCTGGTCAAGGAACTCCGGGCGCTGGGGCGCGCCGCGGTGGCCGTTCGGGCGGACATCACGGACGAGGGTTCGGTGAACGCCCTCCGCGCATCCATCGAGAAAAAGTTGCGGAGCCCGGACATCGTCGTCGCCAATGCGGTCATCCAGTACGTGTGGACGACGGTTCTCGACCAGCCGCTATCGGACTACGAGAGCCAGTTTCGGTCGTGCGTTGCACAGGCGGTTCTGCTCGCGAAGGCCTTTGTCCCGGCGATGACCGAGAGAAAATGGGGCCGCGTCATCGGCATCAACACCGAATGCTCGATGCAGTGCTGGGAGAGCCAGTCGGCGTATGTCTCGGGCAAGCGGGGGATGGACGGCGTCCTGCGCGTCCTGGCCCTCGAGGTCGGGCAGCACGGGATCACGGTGAACCAGGTCGCGCCGGGGTGGACGGTCAGCGAGAACCGGCCCGACACGCCTGCGGAACAGTGGTATCGCGACCGGGTTCCGCTCCGGCGCCGCGGCACAGACCAGGAAATCGCCAACGTCGTCGCCTTCATCGCCTCCGACCTCGCCAGATTCATTAGCGGAGTCTACATTCCAGTCTGCGGCGGGAATGTCATGCCGTCCATCTGACACGCCGCAAAGGGAGACGCTCATGCGGAATTCCGGGGACGCCATACTCCTTTTCTTCACGACACCTGTTTCACCAAGATGGGCACGGGGACAATCTCGGTCCGCCCGCCGCGCGTGTCGCATGGGCACAGTTTAACGCCCGGGACGCGGCGAGAAAACCTATTTCAGTGACGGAAACGGGCTGACGGGCAGGATCCCCCGGATGTGGCTTCGGCTTGCGGGGTTGCCTCTAGGCGCGATCGCCGTCGCCCGGCGTTGAACAAGTCTCGATTTCCCAGGGGCGCGGTTCGGGGGAGCGGAGGTAGGCGTCGATGTCGCGTGCGGCAGCCTGGGCGGCGCCCATCGCGCTGATGACGGTCGCGGCGCCGGTGACAATGTCGCCGCCGGCCCACACTTTTCTCTTTGTTGTCCGCCCGGTCTTTTCATCGGTCGCGATCGTGCCACGCCGCCCGGTCTCCATGCCGGGCGTGGTCGAAGGCACAATCGGGTTCGGCCGGTTGCCGATGGCGACGACGACGCTGTCAACCTCAAGCGCGAACTCGCTGCCGGGAATCGGCACGGGCCTGCGCCGGCCCGACTCGTCGGGTTCGCCGAGTTCCATGCGGATACATT
>Ga0114919_10003317_pt1 | contig 13021 bp, 19 predicted proteins | sample BlataG_FD_88682 | JGI IMG/M metagenome (GOLD analysis project Ga0114919, IMG submission 88682) | Deep subsurface microbial communities from Black Sea to uncover new lineages of life (NeLLi) - Black_00105 metaG | ecosystem: Environmental > Aquatic > Marine > Oceanic > Sediment | place: Atlantic... | reverse complement strand
TCACCAGCAATAGTGTATCCGTCCCAGACCTCATCAACGTAACCAGCGTTTGAAATCTGCATATCTGATTGCCAGCTAAAGCCATCATCGATTGATCTTTTATAGAAAAGTTCGTTTTCTCCACCTGAATTACCTCGCCATACAGTATGGATAAAGTAATTGATTGCTGTTATTCTGGGTTTGTCTTGCTGGGCATTAGTTGCAGATATACAAACTTCCTTACGCCAACCATCGGGCGGATAAGACTCTGCCTTTAGGCTTATTACTAAACCTAAGGCAAATATCACTAAAGTCAAGTTACCTTTCTTCACTTTTTCCTCCTTAAAGTAAGATGTAGTAAATCCTGTCACTTAAGTTTTTATTAAAATTTACAATAAACTCGCATTATTAAATAATCCTCTTGTCAATTACGCCTTGAGGGACGAGGATACTTACTCCCTCAAGGCTGTTGGCCAGCGATAATTTCACCACAAGGATTTATGAATTTGTAATATACTTTATTAAAGATTTTATTTATGTCAACGGCTCTGATTATGTGAAACTTATTGACCATAATTACTTGCCATTTTTAAACATATACTTTTTCTTTTTACTTCCTATTTGCAGATGCTCTCTACTATTCTCAGTCACTGATTTTGTCACATTCCTCTCCTAATTTCAATTACCTACCTTAAAAAGATTTTCAAAACAAAAAGGTACAGCGGTCATGAGGAAACCAACCTCTTGGCGATCTTTATACCTTTGACGTATTATTATAATAAATAACTCCAAGATGTCAATGCATCAATTTCTGTTGTATTTCTGACTTTTCTCAACATTGTGTTCGAAGATGTTGTTATTATTGACGTTGTGGGCAAGTATAAATTTTAAGTATAACTGTGTTGCATCTGGTGGTCCATAAGCGGCATAGTATTGAAAATACTATTCAAATAGATATATACTTATACCCTTACATGTCCAACCAATTTTCAATCTGACGTATCAAGCTACCAATTTGCTGTCGTGTGGTTATTTGGGGAGAATTTGCTATAACGTTGAACCCTCACTTTCAGTACAACCTATTTAAATAGTCAGGACTATTATAATTCATAAATTGTTTAAACAAAAATTTGTTTGCCTGTTATAGGCTCGATAAAATTAAGCTCTGAAGTGCTTGGCACTTATGTTGTGTATAACACAGGATAATTCAGAGGCATGATTGAAAATGCAAACGCATAGATAGTTAAATTTTAATTCTGAAATAGTTTTAGTCAGTAGTATATTAATTTCTATAATTATGGCTATTTAAGGTATTTACAGTGTAATAACCCCAAAAAGGAGGCAATATGGAGAAAGAGATTTTGATCGAAAAACGATGGCTTGGAGCATTAGAAATAGCAAAGGTATTGTTTGAGGACAATGGGTATTTTACTGATTATCTGAATTAGATAGAGGAGTTCATAAAAACATTTTTTGATTAATAAGAACGAAGGAGGATTTATGTTAGGTTATGACAAAGAAAAACTCATTCCTTTGTGTTCACAGTGTTCAAAGGAATTAAAGGAAATATCAGCCAAATCCACAAATACAAATTACTATGAGTTTGATTCCAAAACCAAACAATACAAACAGACACAAAGAATGAAAGTTGAAGATGACAATGTTTTTCACTGTTCTGAATGCGGTGCAGATTTGACTGTTAAAGACATCCTCGAAACCATGGCATGCCTTAATAGATTGAACACGAATAGTTTAGTTGAAAAGGCAGGCTAATGCTTTAGCGAGTAATACAATTAGGTTTTTCTCGACACATCTAAATCACTTACTCGAGCAGTAATTATCAACAGCCTGGGCCAGCATTTATTCAGGCCATGTTGGGGTGTGGTGACTTTACAAGAGCCACTGCACCCCTTGAATCTATTCAGAGATCACTTTGCTTCCACTGATCCCGGATTAATATTTTTTGTTATTGCCAAAGGAGCAAAAATGATGCAATGTAATAATAATACAAAGCAACCAAAGAAAAAATATAAAATAGAAGATGTAAATGATAGAAAGATTTTGCAGCATGGTCTTGTGATGATAGAAAATCGATTGTCTTCAATGAAATCGAATTTGGATTTCCCGATCCACAAAGCCATGTTTGAGTTACTCCTGGGAATGTCTGAAAAGACCATTGAATCAGCAAAACAGGTATTAGCCATAGATGAGACATCCTTTCTTGGGTGGTATTTTCTTGGTTGCGGTTATCTGGATGAAAACAAGATTGTATATGCAAAAACAGCTTATGAGAATGCTCTGAGAAATATACGTGCTAATGCTGATGAAATCAATGACATACTTGTTGACGATATCTTTGATAGCTTACAAATGATTGCAATTTTAGAGAACAACGAAAGGTTATTGTGAAAAACAGATAAAATGATTGGATTACAATGATTGGCACAAGTTCTATTAAACCATTCATATTTTTGCTAATTGATAGAGGTTTTTAAAAAGGAGTTAAATATGACAAATAAAGACCAACCAGTTTATTCTTTTGTCAGATGGCGCGGGCTTAAAGAACCTTTTCAGCAAGACAATTTGACTTATGTAGAGGCAATGGAGTTATTCAAACAGGAAATTGAGACAATTAAACACATAGTTTTGCAAGATGGCTTAGTAAGTGTTGCTGAGTTGATGAGTTTCACGGGCATTATGAAAGGTAAGACATTTATTAAAAAATATGATGGGAGAAAGGCATTAAAAGAAATGCAAAAGGAGGCAATATGAATTTAAGCATCGGAAAAACAACCATTTATGGAACTGAAAAAAAGATTGAAATCGCTAAAGAAACCCTGGAGCAATATCTGCCCGTAGAGTTGTTTAACGAAAACGAATCAAAAGCAAGGTTTGAAATACAGAAACTCATAGACGAACATAATATCAAAGCAACAGTTCTATGGGATGGTAATAGAGTATGGAGTAAGGAAAAAATCTTAAAGGATGTAAAAGCTTTAATCAAACGAGGAATGCATGCGTTATCAGATTATCTCTATGAATTCTTTCATCTTTGTTGCGGCAGCATTGCGCATTACAATAAACAGGGATGGATATGCGAATATCCTGACATACCTGCAATAAGAAATTTCTTTATTAGAAATGAATACGGCAAAAGCATTTTGGAATGGCAGCCATGGTGGGCAACCGACAGGATTGAGATCATAAAGAAGATTTACAATCTTTTTAATATAAAACAGGAGCTAACATGAAATGTAAAGTAATTTCACAGAAAATGCTCTCAACTGAGTGCTGGTCAGTTCAGGTCTGGGGTACTGAGGCATGTGAAGACTGCGATTACCGGGGTACAAAGGAATGTGGTGGCAAAAAGATTCTCACTACCGGCAGAAATGTACTGGGTCATGGAATTCCCTTGCCTGATGTTTCTAATAAATACGAGGAGGCATTATGAAGGTTGATGATATAATGATTGGCAAACAGGTTTCAAAACATCTTTACCATTTTGAAAAAGACATTGGACCTGAGGATCTTTTGAAAATCATAAGATTTCTGGCTCATAAAGGCAGAGAGCCTGGATATTTATATGAAAGTAAAAGGATTTTTCATACAAATAGCAATTTGATAACGAGACAGGAATTTGAGTATGTTTATGAACGCATTGATAAGAATTTTGATTACGTATTGAGTGGCTTTACGAGAGACTATCTGGCAGACAGGCTTGGATCAGCAATAAAGATAATCAGTTCAACCACAAAGACTGAAATTGTTTACAAGGTCGTACGAGACAGAGATCTTCTGTTTAAATTTTTCAAAGAGAGCTTTATCGAGGCCTATTGTTCAAAATGGTATGGATTCAAAAGAAACAAAACATTCCTGCCTGCAGTTTCAGATCAAACAAAATGTCTTGTGTTCGGTTGTAGCCACATGGACGATTCCTTCTCAGGAAAAAAATATCTTCAGTACTGGCGTCTCAGTGGCGGATATAGCAGCATTGAACTGGACAGAGATTATAAGACAGAAATAATCGGTAGTGACCTGACCATCAATTTAAAAAATACTGACGACGCTATAATCAGGGAAATATATAGATTTCTTGAGGTACACAATAAAGGGACTGGTTTTAACCTGTATTGTGAATCCATGGCAATAGATACCGACGATTTAGAAATTAAAAAGGTGGGTGTTATCAGTTATTCCACTGGTATAGATGCACTTTCAGCATACTTTAACCTACGCAAGGGATCAAAATTCAGGACACTCAGTGAAGGGCTGAGGCAAAGAGGAGATTCTGAAACAGTAAATAAACTTCTGGGGAAGAAATTCATAGTCACTTCTGATGCTCATGACATATACTGCGGGATCGAACACAACAAGGAATTCTTTGAGAGGATAGCCTGGCATCTCAGGATCCTTTACCTGAAGGATAAGAAAATTCTCTGTGAAGTTGTGGAAGAAGAAACAGAAGAGACAATAACAGCCCTATGGGACATACTTAGCGCGAGCGAGCATACAGAATTTTGTTTTGTTGAGATATAAGGAGGACACATGTTAGAAAACCTGGTAATTGGCTGGCAGGAGATAGAGCCCGTGTTCATGGTGAACATCGCTCTGAAAAGACCCTTTATTCTACTCGGCAGACACGGCACGTGCAAGACGACCTGCGCCAAGGAGATTGCAAAGATTTATGGTAAAAAATCCTTTAGGTTCTATGATGCGACAAAAGATGACTTAATCTCAATAGCCGGCATCCCAATCCCTCAGAAGCTGGCTAAGGGTAAACTTGAATTCTCTGAGCATGACAGGAGCATCTGGCATGCAAAGGTCATTGTGATTGACGAGCTGACCAGGGCAAACCGGGAAAACCAGAATCTCTGGCTTGAGATTCTTGAAGAGAAGACCTGTTTTGGCAAAAAGCTCTGCTATGAGGCATTGATTGCGACGATGAATCCAGAGAGCTATGCAGCGACCTTTAAGCTCGATGAAGCCTTGCTCGACAGGTTCTATGCTGTGGTGCCGGTTCCAGATCTACAAAAAGGCACGACAAACGAGATATTCAAAAAGGTCATCAAAATGAACCTGAGAGAGCAGAATCTGAACAGGGATGAGATGAAAGAACTGATACATCGAATAAGAGCAATTTACAGAATTCTGCATAATAACAGGGATATTATTAATGCCCTGAGCGAGTACGTCTCAAACTACATGGAAATACTGCTCAGTAAAATTGATTCCTATATCAGTCCGAGAAAAACCATCCATTTAGTTGAGGAGATCCTTGGTCTTGGTTCATACTTCAAGCTTCTGAATCAGAATGACTTTCTGGAACAGGCCGCAAGGACTGCATTGGTTTACGTTCTGGGTGTGCCATTTAAAATAAAACCCGAGGTTTTAATGCAGATCCATACAAATCTAAAACAGATTCTAATGAAAAAGGCTATTGACCAGGGTGAGAAAATAAGGATTGAGCTGGCCAAGTTGTCAGACAATGATTCAAACATCAGGTATGTCAAGAAGAACATAAAAAGAATAAAACATCATTTGCCCTTTGATGAAACAGAAAAACTCCTAGCTCAAATTGTCGAGCAGGGCAAAGACAGGGATTTACCTGTACTGAGAGACATACTTGCTAAAATCGATGGTCATGAAGAGCAGAAAAGGGTCGTTGGGGCAAGGATTTTGTTCTATGGGATGAAGGCAGTGGACAGAATTCAGAATTATCTCACAGATTATAAAATCTATAATGACCAGGACTTTGAAATGTTTGACAGGGCAAGATCATTCATGCAGAGACTAAAAAAATTGCCTCTGGATAAAAGAATCGAAAGACTCATTTTCAAGGAAGAATTCAATGGAAAGGAAATCATAAGATTCATCAGAAAAGGAGGTATTGATGCAGATAAGACAGAAGCTGGTCCATGCCTGTAAAGGTCTGGGCTTGAATTTACTTGAAATATCGAAATTCGTTCAGATCAGTGATTATCCTCAAATAGCGTGCTGGGGATTTGATTTAGAAAAGAAAAAACATTACATATATATCAACCCCAGGGTTTTAAGGTTGCCTGTCGAACACATCCAATTAATATTAAAACACGAAATTTTACATTATGCTGGCTACAAGAACCTGGAATATGCAAAGGATTTCGCAAAAGCAAATATCGCATTTGATATAGTCATCAATAAAATCCTGACCATGGCTAATGAAAAAGGGATGAAGGCGCTATGCCGAAGAATCTATCCACCTGAGACAAAAGGCAATGTCCTTGTACTTGCGAGGCCTGACATAAGTCCTGAAGAGCTAAAAACAAATAGAAAGTTATGGCTGAGTATATGGAACAATCCAGAAATACCCTCACCAGCTTCAATCTATTATCAGATCGCGTCACCAGCAAGAACAGAACACAATCCATTCAGTATTAATGGCCTGGTTTGTGCAGAGATAATCTTCAGGAAGATATCTGACTACGAAACAGACGATATATTTGTAAAATTCTCTTCAAGAATAATCAATGGTGTAAGCAATAACATCAAAGGAAATGGCTTTTCAGCGTCCATGTTTTCTGCGGTATTCAGGCAGATCTTCGTCAATAAACAATCATTTGATTGCAGCAGTGTGGAGGAATTCATTTCAAAGCTCGAATCAAGACAGATGCTTGAAGAAACCAGTGCGAGGATAATCACTGCCCTTGACAATCACAGCTCGCGTCAACTCTACCCTTACGAGTTGAGCAGGATTGGGATAATCTATATTGCCTGCGGCGTGAGTGGTAAGGTACCCATATTCTGGAACAAAACGCCGGAATCGAGAAAAAGCAAACTGGCAATCTACATTGACACGTCACCGAGCATGGAGTGTTATCAGGAAAAAGAGGTCTTCCTCATCGACAGATTGAAAGGGTATTTCCCCACCAAAGTCCACTGCTTTGCCAATGACGTTAAGGAGATAGCGCTCGATGATTTTGCCAATGGCAATTACGAGGAAGGTTACAGCACATCATTCGATGCAGTCATTGAACATCTACTTGATTCAGAGTTTGAGGCGGGTGTTGTTTTTACTGATGGGTTTTCGTATATAGATCCAGAAAATGAAAAAAAGTTCAAGCAGAGCAGGAAAAGGCTATTTACCGTGTATTTCAGCAACAATGGTGATGTTGAATCAGAGCTAGATAAGTTATCTGAACAGACCATGACTATTAAGGCAGATTAAGAAATAATTCAAAAGAACATGGGGTCCCGGGTGAAAACCCGAGGCCCCTTTTTGTTTTTCAAGGAGGAAACATGTACAGTCCTAAAATAGACTCAGAACAGGTTAGAAGATTATATCTGCTAAAGGTGTCCTATGCCACAATTGGCATTAAAAAGCCAATGACTGACATTGTAAAAGAAGCACTGGATAAATACATTCCAGAAAAAGCCGATGAAATTCTAAAAGCAGGTGGTGCAGTCATAAAGCCCGATGAAATATTGAAACGAAGATGAGGAGGAAATATGTATGCTGAGGAAAGAGAACTAATTAAAATCGCTCAATTTTGTTCAGCGACTTCAGAATTTATAAAAGATGTGGTAAAAGGTATTCTTGAAACCGCTGGAGGCGAAGTTACTGAACAGAGCAAGGGCTTGAATTTATGTTATGATATTCAATATGAAGGTAAAAAAGCCTGTCTTTTCTTCAGAAATCTTTATCTCGAGATTGCAACCAAGGATCGGGACGCTGAACCACTTGAGTTTGACGAAAGACTGTCTGATTTTGATTACTTTCTGGTTAAAAGCAAGAATGTAATCTATCTCAAATTGAAGATGCTCCTGGAGTTGTTGAAATCTGATGATATTGATAAAACAATAGGAAATATTCTCAGAGATTTTGACAGCGGTAGGATATTCATCAGGAAACCAAGTAAGTCTGGCAGCAGTTAAAGAAATGATTCTTCTGTGTATCTCGAGATTTGGGATCAGGAGACATTAAACATTCACATTACAGGGAAGGAGACAATATGAAGTCAACCGAGTCAAAAACAGAACCCGATGAATTAAAATACCGGGGTTATTTCAATAAAGTTAATCCAAAACCGCAGGGAAATTATATACTACTCTTTGCGAGTGATTGGCACAAAGACCATTGGGCCTTCTATGCCTACATAAGCCAGCGAGACTGGAGAAACGATATCAGGAAAATCAATGATTTAATAAGGCGATTGAACTGGCGAGATGGCGACGTGTACATTGAGCTGATTGATTACCATGACGAGACAATGCATGAGTTCTATATGTATCTCTATGATATAGATGACCTTGCAGACTGGCACGTGCTGGACCCAGAAGAGTGGGAAAGACATTGTCCCCTTGGAGAATAATTATGAAAGTCTATATAACTTTAATTATGTGTCAGGGGTTTGTGTATGATGTTTCTGCATGGGCAAAGCCAGAGGATGCAGAGAAGTATTTTAAAGAAGAAACAGGGAATACGGAACAGGATCAAAAGGCTCTTGATGAGCGCAATGAGCTTAATGACTATTCAGGCTCGTGCATATATGTCTGCGATTTAATAGAAGATCAAGCCAGCGAGGCCAACATGTTAGATGAGTTAATAAAAGCAATAGATAACCTTAAAAATGAAGGTAAAGAAGAACACGAAGGCTCAAAAATTGATTTAGCCCGAGTGCTCAGGGCCATAGTAATAATTTACCAGGACAAGGGGATTGGATACGTCATAAGAACGCTAAAAGCACGCAGATTGATTGATCAGGCAAAACAACGAAAGTGAGGACAATATGAAGTTATTTAGATTCGAAAGCGCAGAAACAAATTATAACAAATGTGGCTATTGTAATTGGGAAACCACATATTTATACTGGATGTCAGACACCGAAGAGAATGCACGCAAGGAAATTGCAGAGATGGGAGAGGACGGTAATGCGCTCTGTGGTTCCTGCATGTGTGATCTGCTAGCTGAAAAAGAATATAAAATAATACCAGCACCAACTAATGCCAATTGTGATGGTGGCATCAGAATCTGCGATACAGCATATCTATACGAACTATACTGGGAAAACGGGGATAAATGTAGCGAAGGAAAAAACAACTCCTGCATGATATCCGCAAAAATCTACCCAGATGACTTTCTGAAATTCATGAACGAATACATTAATGAGAATTCCGGAGATTACAATGTCGAGGATTTTTTAGAATTCCTCGATTACCATAGTGTATGGAACCAGATAATGGCACCAGACCACAGCTTTTATTTTGGCAAAGAAACAAAATCCTAATCTATTAACATTGCATGTAGTGGTGGGGAACCAATCCCCGAGACTCTTTACGTAACCAATGATTGTGATAATGGACTTCATTATATAGCACAAGAAATTATCGATTATGCAACTGATCTGGAAATGGCAAGAGGAAATCCCGAATTACCTGACATTATTTGCCAAGCCATTGAGATTCTCAAAAAGAATTACAATATTAAAGTCAAGCCGCCTGATGAAAACTTTTAAGTGTAAGGTCAACGCAGTACCTGAGAATTGCGTACATTTAGAAAGCGAGGTAGAAATGTGGAGCCTACCAGACCTTAAATTGTTAAATGAAAAGGCATACAAAGAAAAAAACAAACTCTATAAATGCCTTAAACGTAGCCTTAACGAAGATGACACTGATGCCGTGTGTGAATATGGTCATAATGAAGATTGTGAAGGTGACCTTCGGGGTTATTTATGGTATGACATATTCAGTGATGATCCTAAAGGGATAATATGGCTTTGTGAAAAACATGACTCATATTATGGTCTCCCAGCCGAGGGCTATTTTTATTGCAGTGATTGCGGTCGAATCATGATTGAGAATTATACCTGGGAAAAATATTTTACAGTAAATGAAGATGCTAACATGCTATGTCTTAGATGTGCGTTTGAAAGACATATAAACAATGAAGATAACTGGCTTGACTCGTCTGGAAATATTGACTTTGAGCATATAAGGAAATTGCCTCACTTGCTTGCGGTTGAAAGTACATACTGCGAAAAGGATCTGAAATTTATCGGCAATGTCGAATTGGATATATTCACCGGCGAAAGAATAACAGGATTTAGCAGCACCTCGACCGCGGAACATGGGTTCAATGAAATCAAAGAACTCATAGACCAAGCTATAAAAGATTATGGTAAATGTATACTGATTATGGACGCGGTTTATCAATTTGCGGTATCAATTGGTGTCTATGTACATAAATAATACAAAGGCTGGCGGAGTGCCTGAGAACTCCGCTCGTCTTTTTTAATACCAGAGACAAAGGTTACCATCAGATGTATAACTTCAGATGGCAAAAACAATAGGAGAAGTTTGAGGTGAAATGCGAAAAAACTATTTTGCGTTTGGGTCAGTGGATCGTGCCATCCGCATTCTGCGGAAGCAGATAATGCCAGAGAGGCGAGAAGAACAATAAGAGAATGGCTGGCTGTAAAAAGAATTTATGCCTCGGTCTGGGAAGTAAAAAGAGAAGACCTGGTTAAAATAGCTAAAGAGAAGTCAAAAGACCTATTATCAATCTACTTTTTGTGAAGAAACAAAAGCAGAACCAGTTAAGGAGGAGAAGATGGACGTAAAAAAAGCAAGGATGAAAGAAAAAGTAGAGAAGAATGGAGTGTCAGGAAAAGAGATTAAAATTCTCGAAGAGATCATTCAAAAAGATAGTGATACTGAATGGCAAAGGATTTATCACAACAATGGTTTTGCAAGCTACATTATATATCGTAAAGCTTTTAGTTATGTTTTTTATTCACCGATAACCAGATGCTACATAGCAAAGTTTTACTTCGGTAGACTGAGAAAGTTCAAGACAGAACGCAGACTTGAAAGGTTCCTGAAAGAAAATCTCTAAATTAAACAAGAAAAACAAAAGAACATTTTCTGTTAAGGGATGGTAGCTTAAGGGAAAGAGTCGTTGGACTGTGACTCCGAAAACATGAGTTCGATTCTCACTCCTTGGATGCACTTTTCATCATAGATGTTGCTGACAGAAAATTTATTGTAGAAGAAAGGAGAAAATAATGAAACAAGAAATAATAACCAGGAGCGAAATATCTTATATCAGTGAAATTATTCCAGACATAAAAACTCGGGAGCCGGGACTAAAGAAGGTAATAGAATGGGCTGATGCGAATCCAGTTGTCTGGGAGATTGTAACTCATAATAAATCAAAGGCATTTGGCAAGGATTCCTGTTTTTACATTGGCTGGGCTCAGAAATCAATGGAACCAATCGCAATTTTGGAAAGGGCAAGGGCATTTTATGACGAAGTATTTGCAGAAGATTATCGCAATTATCAGATCTGGTCCTGGCGAGCAAGATTCACTCTCAGCCATTATAAAGATAAAAGCTTCACAGGTGGATTCTTCCAACAATGGGATGAAAAGTATTCAAGAGACTGCTTAACCCTGGATTATACGCCAGAAACTTTGGAAAAGGTTATTAATAAATTCTGTGAATGGGCTGGTAATTCATATAAAACAAAGCGTATAACAATAAACAACAAAACAGCAAGAGAATACCAAGATGAAAAATGAAGACAAGGAGGAAACATGGATAAAGGAACTATTCTTGGATTTAGAGGCTCATGGTCTAGCGGCATTGCAGCTTTGTTAATTAAAGATAGTAAGGGAAAGATAAAAGAGATACCCTGCGAGAATACCGCAACCGTGCGGGCTCTGGACGCCTGTTATGGCGACGTTATACAGTCTGGCAGAACTGCCAGTGAGAAGCCTTTCGTGGGCAAAAAGATATTCTACGAATATGATGACATGGGTTTACTGTTAGGCAGGTTTGTACCAGCCTGTGAATTCTGTGAGGAAAATCCAGCAGATGATATCATTGACGGTAAGTACATTTGTAACGAATGTATGTAAGGAGTCTGTATGAAAGTAGAAGGCATTGAAATCGAATGGTGGGATAAAGATAAATTCAAAGGCAGGACAATAGAAATATGCACACCTGATGCACCAAAAACGACGATAGATGTACCGGACAATGATATTCTATGTGATTGCTGCAATTCAGAAATAACCGAATTTCCGGTTGCTGTCTGGGATGGTATGGCTTATTGTAAAGAATGCCTTGAAAAATATCTCAAACCAAACGCCAAAGAATGAAGTGTTGGTCAGGCACGCCTGTCTGTTAAAAGACAACGGGATCGGTTGTCTGCCGAGTCTGTTGAAACAACACCAACTCAATGCTTCAACAAATTGTAATATTATGATTACACAGATTTTGAGAAAACCACTGTTTCAGTATAAAGCATTTAAAAACTCAGCACTCGGAATAAAAATGCCAAAACAAAATACAGAAAAAAGATGGGAACGAGAGTTAAGAAAAATATTGAGTATATTAAGAGATATTGATATGAAAGTAAACCACATAATTGAGCGATTGAAGAGCACATATACTTATCTTGATTTAATAAATTCTTCGATAAATTCAAAATAGTGAAAGAATGATGAGCTATAGTGAGAAATCAAAAGAATCTGAAAAAAATTATCAGATCCAGCATTACACTAACGAAAAGCAGGAATCATTAGACCATTTACCAGAATGTATGAAAGTCTTGAGAGGATTTTATATTAAATACATGATGAAAAAATAACTCCTCTTCTAAAATGAAATGGCCCAAGGATTTTATAAACAAGGTTATTCAGGGCGATGCCCTTGAGATCATGAAGAAAATACCTTCTGAATCAGTTGATATGGTAATGACAAGTCCACCTTACTACTATTTGAGAGATTATCAAGTAAAAGGTCAGATTGGATTGGAAAAGCATCCAAATGAATATATAAACAAACTTATCGTGATTTTTAGAGAATTGAAAAGGATACTGAAAAAAACTGGCGCGTTTTATCTTAATCTTGGAGACGTTTATTATGGTTCTGGCTCAACAGGCCATGATTATGATAGGATGAGTGATTATAATAGAAAACTATTGAGTAAAATAAAAGAAAGATCGAACTGGCTTCAACCTAAACAATTGATGCTGATGCCGGCAAGAATCGCCATAGCATT
>Ga0114919_10003315_pt1 | contig 13027 bp, 16 predicted proteins | sample BlataG_FD_88682 | JGI IMG/M metagenome (GOLD analysis project Ga0114919, IMG submission 88682) | Deep subsurface microbial communities from Black Sea to uncover new lineages of life (NeLLi) - Black_00105 metaG | ecosystem: Environmental > Aquatic > Marine > Oceanic > Sediment | place: Atlantic... | reverse complement strand
TCCTTCACCCAGGCTACCTGATACCTTAACATCACCACTCCTGTAAATACCCTCTCCTCTGTCAAGTCATCAGAGTCAAACGGGATAGTAATAGTATTCCCTAGCCAATTAGCATTACCGTAGGTCTTGTCTCTGAAGTGCTCAGAGATCTCCTCTAGCAGACTAGACATAGCATCTGTCTCTGTATTATCGCTATGATCTACTTGCTTCTGAACTACTAACCCTATAGTAATGCTATCAAGATTATTATATCTAGACAGTGAAGTCTGATCAATGAGGGACAGCACTACTGTAACTCTTAGCGTCTTCATATCCTTCAGCGTATAAAGCGCCTTGTACTTCCTTACAGCAGTAAATGCCTGGCTAAAGCTCGCACCATTAAGATCATCCTTAATGGCATCAGCAAGCACAGTTGCCCTACTCATCGTCACTTTCCTTAGTGTGTACTCTTAACAACTTATGATAACGGCTCTCATACCGCCACACTTCCCCGCCACCTTCAGCCATTACAGTATACAGATTCCCTTCGTCAACTATCTGATCGCCTTCCACTGGCTCGACAATAGATCCACCTATCACCAAGTCAGCTGGCTTAATCAGATAATCCCTACCCTCACCGTAATGCCTGACATCATTATTATCAACCCAGAAATAAGCTGATCTAGCTATCGTTGCATTGATAGTAACTGTCTCTCCCCCCCGCTTGTACCCCACCTCTCGACGAGGTACAAGCAAAGGAAGAGCAGACAATGCAGTCTCAATTAAGTCAACCATTAGAAGCGAAGCTCACATTCCATATTACCAGCAACAGCAAGCACGCCAGCAGAGTCAAGCACCCCAGCCCTGATATACCTTGGGCAGTCATCAGGAAGCTTGAGATTGACTTCAATGGCGACTGCCGGATCAGTTCCGGTAGCTCCAGTCTGCACAATCACTTGCGCCATTAAGACAGTAGTTGGAGCAGTCGCGGCTCCAGCATAAACGCCAACAGTCAGAGTCTCCCCATTAGGAAGTGCAGCTAGCGTTTGCGAGGGAAGTTTAATCCACAGTACACAATCCGCTAGCCTGACTCCCTTTGCAGTAAGGGCTGAACCTAAGTCTATCGTACCCGTATACGTCAGGGTAGTAGCAGTAGGCACGGCAACTACTGTAGCAATGAGTCCCTTGTCAGATACCCTATGACCATCAGGGAACTCAGGAGTATTTGCAACCATTATTTTTCTCCTATTGAAAGTAAACTTTGTTTACGCAGTTAGAAGAGCAATCTCTTCAGTATCTACGATTTGATCAGTAATATAAATCGGAATGCCTTCCCACTCAGTCGGGAATGGAGCAGGAGCACCAGTAGCATTCGTAGCAGTCCTGCTATCCCTAAGCTGCCTCTGGGAAGTGCGATTCATGAGAATAATGTCAGGCTTAGACCCTGTTGGGAATTTAGAATACAGCATAGCCAGTCTGGCATCAGTCAGGCTGCAAGTAGCCCTATCCGTTGCATCATCTGTCAGCTCACCAATCCTGCCAACAGCAAATCTATTCCCAATCTGAAGTCCTGGATATGCCAAGAGCTCCTGCACGTAGGCAGTGAAGGAATTGGTCCCACCGCTATCAAGAGTACTCTCAATCCTAACATCAGAAACATCTAGGCTTCCGCCATTACCCCAAACCCAAGTGACATCAGTTGGACCAAGCTTAATCATCCACACAGACGTTGCACTTGAGGCAGTAGTTGTTGCGCCAGCATCCACTAACTGGTTGGCAGCAACACTCAATCCCAGTGCATCATGCAGTCCAGGAAAGCCTTTTGCATCGCCAGCCGTTAAGTGCCGAGGGCTAGCAGCTAACGTAGTCAATCCATAGTAAAAACACGAGCACAGGTGCTGAGCAGCAGCCTCAAGCGTAGCTCTTGCAGCCAGCGCAATATAAGCCTCAGCTCCATCCTCTGCCCGGTCAGCGACAGCCTTATCACAAACCCACTTAGGACTCATAATAAACGTCTCGACCAACCGGTTTTCATACGTTGCAAGGGTAGCAGCCGTTCCCTCGTTAGCATCACGAAATGCTACAGTAGGCAGTGCCGTACAAACAAGGGTCTTGTAGTTAATACCCATAATTGTCCTTGCAGGTACTATTGATAACTCAGGATGAGCTTCAATAGTCTCATCAATCAATCCAACAATGCCGCTATCAGCATTATGAATAGCAATATCCAAGAGAGTAGGAGAGGCAAACTTCGTAGCCCTGTCCTCTTCTCCAATCATTCTCTTCATAAGCATCAAAGTAGCAGCAGCCATTCGCTGTTCAGCGATAGTAGGCTTAGGCTTCATATCTTTTCTCCTTTTACGTTTCACAATAAAGTTACTTAGGCAGCGTAAGTCCAGCAGCAAACTCTGCTAGACCGGGCCCAATTTTCAAAGCAAGATCCGAAACTTTCTTCTGATGAGCGAGAACCTTAGGGTCCTCATCATCATCGGTAAAACCTGCAGCATCATCTCCTCCGAGATCAGCAGCAGCAGCGGTCAGCCTCTCCTTGAGCTCCTTGACCTGGTCCTCAAGCTTCTTGGTATAGAGAACACTGGATTCAGCAAAGCTTTTACCCTCTGCAAACCACACTCCTCCATCGTTACCGAAGGCTTTAATGAAATCAGCTCCCTTTACTCCATCGGGGGAAAGCATGGGAGTAGGCTGAATATTCTTAGCCTTCTCAAGCTCTGCGGCTTCCTTGGCCTTCTTAATCTCATCCTCCTTAAGCTTCTCATCCTCCTTAAGCTTCTCAGCATCGAGCTTCTTAGCTTCCTCAGCTTTTTTAAGCTCTTCAGCCTTCCCGTTACTATCAACACTCATGGTATTCTCCTTATTAAAGAATAAAACAGGGACAGTTCCCTGTGACGACAACGCATTAACAGAAGTTTGACTATCTGCACCGTAAGGGCATATGGCAACCCCTCTTAAAGGCCACTGTCTTACAACCTTTCCAGGGCCAGCGAACTTCTTGCCATTTACAGTAGCATCTCTCCCTACCGGGATTTCCTCAATCTCAAGTCCCTGCCCACCATAGTAGATTGAAGCCTCATATGGTACGCCGGCCTGCATGTGCTTAATGATAGTGTCGGCTTGATCGCCAAGTTCTACACTGACAATTTCACCAGAGGCCTTAATCTTGCTGTTACTAATATCAAACTTGTCAAGAAACCCTACCAATGGCTCTCCATGTATCCAGTCAATAGGGACTCTATCCTTGTGAAACATTCCTGATAAGTCATGAACAATATTTCCCCACCATGTCTGGACAGGAGAGTCTGTTCTTACTGTCAACTCAACATTCATTCTTGTAGGTCTACTCCCATCATCAGTAAGAACCGGCGTAAATGTCAGTGCTTCTGACGGCAGGACTAGATTACGCGGATTAATCTGCCTAACTTCTTCTTTTCTTGGCATCTCTCATCCCTTTCCGTTAGAGTTACTACCGGCATTGCCAGTAGATGCAACTTCCGCAAGTCCTCTCCTCTGAATTTCTTTCTCTTCCTCGTCGATTTCATTTATCACCTCATTCCAGTCAAGGCCCATGCGGCGTAGTATCCTACGACGGGAGTTAAATTTCCCCTTAACAGCCCTCACATCTGCCTCAGTCTCCTTCAACGGATCAATCCAAGGCAAGCCACTCGGAATCCACTCCCATTCCAAATCTGAAACAGTCATACCTTCAGGAAGCTCCAGCACTCCACCCAATACCCAGAGGCTAATCCTCCACGCAGTCAGAGAATCAAGTAACGCCTGAACATCCTTTCTCTTCTCTTTAGCAGACTGCTCATACATCAAGAGAGCCTGCCTGGCCCCAGAGTAGTTAGTGAAACTCTCATTGTAAAACGAAAATGGAATGTCAAGAGCCTTCAGTGATAGAGCCATGATAGCCTCAGTAAATGCCTGAAACTCCGTAGCCGGTTGCCTGCTTTCAAGGAACTGAGCATCATCCTCTGGTTCAAGATCCAGGAAAAGGGGTCCTTTGCCAAAGTTAATTGTAGTTTCGCTCTTGTCAGTTTCACCAGCAGAGCTTACACTCTTAGTCACATCTCCAATATCTTCAGCTGACTGCCTCTTCAGTGCCAATGCAAAGAGCTGTGCGACCTTAGCTCTAGCTAACGCATATGTGACACCTTCATAGGTATCCTGAAACGAGTTAATACCAGCAGCTAGTGGACTGATTCCTCTAACCTGGTCAAACCGATCGTAGTAGCCGAAGTGAATGACATGCCTAGCTTGAAGAATCCTATCAAATACCAGCCTATTTCCAGTAGCACTCCTATTATTAACAATATAAGAGAGAGCCCTCCCATTCTTGTCACACTTAACTCCTCTCTTATACTCACTCATGTCAACACGATCAATCCATATATGTTCGCCTCTATTGTTATTGTCAATCCTATCTCCTTCAATCGCCTGTAGCAAACCACGTCTCAGCTTGTATATAAGAATATCGCCATCTACTACGCGAGATGCTTCAGCTAGCCTAGTAAACCTATGCAACCCATGCCTAGCTGCCACGTCAAAGTTCTGAGGGAGACTCCACCACTTTACCAGCTTCTCGATCTGAGTATCAAGAGCATCATTACCGTTTTTAGACTGAAAGCTATGTGAAGCAACATAGTCCAAGTGCTTCCTAATCGCCCATGCAGCGAGAGTGTAATTCCTCCTCAGGTCTCTAGTAGTAGAGACTAGCTTCCTCCTGTCCGCTGCAATTAAATGATCGTCCTCGGACTTAACGTCTGTTTTAGGAGCTCTCCGACGCTTGTCAGTAACAGTAGCGTCGTAGCCCTGAGTATACTTCTTACTACGCTTTGGCGTAGTGTTTCTTGATTTCGTCCTATCAACAGCTGAGCTTACCGGTCCCATGTTACTACCTACTGCTTATCCCTACTGGATAGACTATATCTGGAAAGGCATAACTTTCATCAGACAGTGATTCATTAACAGTAATAGGAGCCATCCAATACCACTCATTTATACAGGCTTCTCGTGCCTTATCTTCTGAATCAAAGACTCCCTGAAAATCCCATACTAAGTCAGGAAATTCACCTGACCTAGTCTGACCAACAATCCATAGTCTCATGTTACTACCCACTGCTCAAGTCTATACTGGCACTGTTAGGCAAATTCCCATTCTCTCTAGCAGCTCGTCTCTCCCAGTAGTTCAGCTCCCTAAGCAAATGCTCCCTCTTAATACTTATTCCATCAACTGAAATCTCACTTACACCAGGACTGGCTAATATCGTAGCCCTAAGATCATCGACAATTTCATTTGCTGTAGGCATTGTGAATTGCTCCTCTTAACTGTTCAAATGTCTGACATCCTTTAGCAGGCTTCGGCGGCTTGCTAACACCATATTTCTCTGTCCAATGAAGATGGCAGTTAATACAGTTCCAGTGTTCCCACACTATCTCATGAAACATGCGACTGTTACTACCACCAACAAAATCCATTCTGTTCTTAGTATTAACAAAGACTCCTGACTCCTTCTTGCATCGAGGGCAAGGTATCATTTCACTTGCCTTGGACCCTCTCCTCTGCAACGCATTAGCACTCGTAAATACTGGAAAGTCAATTTTCATAAATCTAAGTACCTTATAGGTCTCCGCACTCTCTTGGGCACTGTGTTATCAATCGTATGACATCCTTGCATAGATGCACCAACAGCACAACCTACTAGATTATCCAGCCAGTGATTATCCCTTCTGCCAGGATGCAATATCCACTGGTTAACTTGCCTTCCACGTCCATGTACCTCTACAAAGTACTCTGCAGTAAGATGCTCGGCTAATAGTTTATGATCGTACTTCCCAAATAGCTGCAAGCACCCTCTCTCGCCAGGTGGACTTAACAATGCTGTATTGATATGCGACTTCCAGTGATTTGTGTCGTAAAGAACATGCCGAATGCCCTCTCTACTCAAAGCAACAGGCACCCTCCACGCTAGGCCAAGCCTATCCCCAGCGGCCTTCCTATAATCATTAAGTGGCTTTCTTTCAGCACCAATATACCTACCATGACCAGGGATAACGATTGCTCCGTATCCTGACTCCCTGCAATATGCCTTAACTAAAGCAGTCTTCCAGTTCGCATCAACAATACATCTGCTAACATGGAGTCCACTGTATCCTTCCTTTGCTCTAAACCGATGAGTCAGGATCTTCTTTACTATATCCTGTATCCCCGCATAGATAGCTCCGTCAACTCCTCTTCCGGGATATTTCTTCATCAGTGTATCCTGAATATCCGACATAGAGAAGTACTTCCTCTTTGTCTCAGGCCAGATACCGTACTGAATGATATACCCATTAAACTTCTCATCCCAACCGCATATCATGTAATACAGTACAGCATTATGAATATCAACATGAGCTGTAAGATGCTGGCAGTTGCCAGGAACCTGCCACCTTAGATAACTTGTGGTCTTCTCAAGTATCCCATCAACAGTAATCTGCTCCCCATCCGAGGCATCATCAAGTGGCTCATTCTGATACTCAGCCCAGAATGCTTGTTCGCCTACGTTATTCCTCAAATCCATCGCGTATTGAATAGCAGAGAGCTGTCTCTTATTAAAACACTCCTTCCACATAGGAACAGCGCCTTCGTCCATCATAGCTCTATTCTCTATATAGAAGTTATGAGCTGAGTCAGCACTCTCCTTCTTCAAGTCATTATACTCATCCCAAAGCCTCATGTGAGTTGGCATGTCGATAAGCAGTCTTGACCTAACCCCTTGCCACTCAGGGTGGGTATCCTTATCTATGAATCTCTCTGCTAAGTCCCCCCTGTGGATTACAGTGCAAGGCATTACAGCAGAAATCTCCTCCTCGTGACCTTTCAATCCTAAAATAGTTCCAAGTATAATCCTTTCTCTATCATGGCATTGAGTAAGTGACTTAGCTGACTCATCTGTCTGAGGATCATCAAGGATTACCAGCTCTGGCCTTATCGTTCCCCTACCATCTGACAGGTTAGTCTTCATCCCACGAATAGCACCAGTCAGCCCTCTCACCTCAATAACAGAGCCAGAGCATCTACTCCCTGGGATAGTAGCAAATACAATCTTCTCTCCTCGCCAAACCATATGTGTAGGGCATCCCATGTATAACTGCCCTGGAGCTCTATGCGAGATTCCTTCTAGCGCCCATATCGGGTATGTGGCCCTAGGCCAATCCTCCATTATCGCTCTATTAGTGGATAGCTCCTTCTTCAGATTCTCCATAGCCTGAGTTCCCTGCTTCTCTGTAGCAGAGATTAGCACTACATACTTCCTCTTCCCTGTCAACACCGACCAAAGAACAGCCGCCTCGGCAATACTAGTCTTACCAGTACCTCTAGGCATTGCATAAGCAAACAACCCGCCAGTGCAGATAGCAGCTTCCATCCTGCTAATAACGTCTGTATGCACTTTGGAGAAAGGCACAGTAAAGATGTTTGACTGGTACTCCCTGCAAAATGATGACAGGGAAGCAGAGCCCCGATCCTTGCGGTCCGGATTAACAGTATGGGGAATCTCGCCTATATCGCGTTTAGATATAGACTCATTCCTTTGATGCCTAATCGAGGCTTCTCTGCCACTAACTACCATTATACCTTGTCACCAATCACTACAATATCATACAGTGATTCAATAGCGCTATTCGCTACCTGAATAACATCACCAGTTCCTCCAGTTACATTAATACCAGCAGCAGTATTGCGAGTCAGAAGGAAGATGTCACCAGCATGTAAATCAAGCGTAGCAGTTACAGGACTAAGAAAAGGTACGGAATCTACATCACCACCAATAGTAAGAACTGATGTAGTATTAGCAACATGCGTACTCCAGGCAATATCTGACTGGTTAATAATCAGAATCGCCCTAATTAGGTCAAAGTTAACAGTCTCACCAAATGGATTTAATACAGTTGCATCCATTAAGTGATCGTTAGTTCCTGATATAGCCAGTATCTCCCTACTATACCATATCTCATTAGAAGCATTTATAGCTCCAGCTCCAAGCGCAAAGTTTAGAACCCTGTTAATGCCAGCCGCCGCCTTAGGACTAGAAAAATCCCCAGTTTTCCCTACCGTCAAATCCATTTGAGCTGTCAGTCTGGCTTGTAAGCTTGTAAGAACCATTTTAGGCCTCCTCTCCAATAATAACAATATCATAAAGTGCCACATCAGCACCATCTAGATTGTCAATACCAAGTAGATCAGTAGCACCAGGACCAACAACCCACCCAGCTGCAGTAGGGTTAGTCATAATGAACAGACCACCGGCTGGTATTTCCATCTTATCACCTACAGCAGCAAATGGTCCAACCCACTCGAACCCGCCACTTCCACCAATACTAATCTCAGCATCAGTAGCTACAGTATGAGTACCATGAACAATAGCCTCATCTGATCTATTAAGAACCATTACAGCTCTAACCAAATCAAAGCTAATAGTCTCACCAAAGATATTAGTCAGCACTCCTGCCATATCGAGATCATCACTCCCGCTGGCAGCTATGTCATTCCGATCATAGTAAATCTGGTCAGCCTTCCCTGCTCCATTTCCAAATGTAAGCGAGAGAAGCTTCGAGATATTCAGAACATCCTTTGGAGTGCCTACCCCGGCTATCTCCTTCTCAATAGTAGCTGCAATACTAGCCCTAATTTCAGCAGTCAATCCTGAAAGAGCCATGTTAATCTCCTATGTAATGGAAGTCAGTCGCTTCCGACATAAAACTGAATGAATCTGATTTTAGTCTGCGATGGGGTAGAGTCTGTGCTTACTGTAATCTTAATTGTATACGGCGAGCTAGCCAGCGTCTGCCCTGATACACTAAACGTAACAGCCTTCCCAATAGCCACAGTCTCTCCTCTAATCGACAAAGCTACTCCACTGACAGCCTTATTCTCAATCGTAAGATCAGTAGTAGTCACTTCCTCAACAGTAGGCGTCCCTGTCAGCAACTCCCCGCTATCCACCACCTTATCAAAAGAGACAGCGAAGTTATTAGACTCTCCTACAGCCGCTACAGGATTCCCCCATGCTGTCAATTCCCCCATCTTGCTTTCCCCTTCACAGTATATTGCGGCTTGTTTTCTTTAGCAGTGAAGTGCATCCTGTTCTCATTAGCTGTAAGCTCTTTCCCTGTTGCCTCGTATCCCACAAGCACTCTCCCGCCAGCAGCTGGAAGGCTTATCTCATCACCAGGATCAAATACCTCACCCGAGATAATATCCTGCAGTCTCTGATTAGTCTCATTGTCAATGGTTGCAGCCACCCCTACATCATGAATCTTCCTTAGCCCATAAGTATCAAAGAACCATGTATCCTCAGTCCCACCGCCTGTCCTCTCATCATTAACAATGATATAGTATTCCCTACTTCTATATGTCATTCTGTTAAGAATAATATCCTTCACCCCCATATCCCAGCAGGGAGTAAAGGGGAGCTTGCTCCTGATATCGGCTCTTAGTGCCGCAATGAACGTCTCGTACTCAGTTATACTTAAACCTTCTTTTAGCCTCCAACCAGGAGCAAGACTCCCCCGATCCACAACCACTGGATTACCAGCACCAACGCTACAGTAAGTGCCGTCAAGGATAGAAAAACCAATCTCGCCTTCAGTCTCAAAGATGGATCCCTTATGTATAATGACATACCCACCAGCAGATACAAAGCTTACAACAGCATTGTATAACTCCTCTGTAACAACATAAGCAGCAGGAACTAACAAAACTTCATATTCACTCAGCTCCCCGTTTAATATATCCTCATCCCAGATTATATCCATAGGCTCGCCGAGGTACTGAGCTGCCTGCCACATATTCCTCCAGGACTGCCAGTCTAGCCAATCTCTATTCTGAGAAACATCTACTCCACCAGCTACAGTCGGTCTAGCGCATGCATCACTGTCTCTCCCTGAATTATAGAACCGGTTAACCTCGCAATCCCAGAATGCTATCCTCCTATCAACCGAAGGTTTCCAGCTCGTTAGAAATGTAGCACTCATACTATCTGTAATAGCATCAATGACGTTATCTCTAAAGTCCTTCAGTGCATCCCATGTCTGCTCACAAGTAGCATTCCTAAACGTAGCTGTATTATCGAAGAGCTGATCTAGTCCCCAGTGAACTGTACCGCTAGCTCCATAAGCCAACGCTAACCACATATTGATACTAAACACATCAGGAGGAGTCGGCCTCTCTGTTCCATCAATAGGCCAGCCAAGGTGAGGGCCAATGATTATCTTTTTATTGGTCCCATCCACTCTATTCCTGCACTGCGCTAGACTAGCCATGAACCCGCATCTATTGCTACCACTTGGAGGCCAGGCTCCTGACCCCAGCCACTCCTGCACAGCATCCATTGAGTCATACTGGTGACGGTAATATTGATTGTCGGTGGTGAACTCTAGTCCAGGCCAGAGTCCTTGGGCAATACCTATGATAGTTGAATGCCAAACATCCCAGTGCCTTCTGTCCTCGTGAAACCGTAGTCTAGCTAACTCAGCATCATCATTGGCAATTATATTAGTATAAGCTCCTCCACCTGGCGGATTCACCCATGTCTGGAAGCCACTATGACCAGCATTAGTAGCAGCCAGATTCGAAAGGTCATTCTCCTGAATAGCATTCATTCTCTCGGAGTCAAGAACGACCCTTGTAAGCCTATTATGATTAGCTAAATACTTAGCCAAATCCTCCCCTACTCCCTTTGCACCAATTACTGCTGCATCTCCGTTGAATATATCAGTTACAATAGCACTCCATACCCATGAGAACCTCCTTCTAGGTATCTTGTTCCAAACGTTAGTAGTAATCCCATGGCCACTAGCATTCAGTGTCACCACTCCATTATTATCTCCACTGCGAGTAGTCAACACTCCTGCCAGCCCATCCAGTGTTACAGCTGTAGTAGCCGCCGGCAAAGCATCTCCAGATCCCCACTTGACTGATAAAACATCTCCTATAACGGAGTATAGCTTCATATCAGTTCTACTATTAACCCCACCATTCCACTCTACATCGACTAACACTTCAGCACTAGCAGGATCTACAGCTACACTCCCACCACTCAATGGCATATAGTAACCATACCTGGACATGCTTATTACTAAGACAAATGGAAGATTATTGTCCTCCAGGAAGTTCTTCAGATCAGCCTCCAACTCATCCAGCAAATGGTGAATAGTAGACTGATAATGAGTGAACCTATCCAACAGCGGCTGGACATCACTGAAGTCCCAGTTTATATTCCCAGGATCTCTAACTAGCTTCTGAGAGTCCCAGAGGACAAACTCCCATCCTGTAGTCGGCTCAATCGTAATGCTTCCAGCTATAGCCTCCAGGGAATTATCAAACGCTGGAGAAGCTATCAGCGCAGGCCTATCCCCATCACGCAGAGTGTCATAATTGGCTAGAGCTGATGCCACAGTCCCAGCGCCAATTACGCTCTGAAGCTCCGCTACTGATGAAGTATACCAGCCCATTAGCCTTCTACCCTTGCAGTAAAGTGCATCCTATTCTCTCTTGCCTCAAACTCCATCCCAGCTGAGGTAGCATAAACAAAGACAAACCTAGTGTCAAACGCCTCACCCTCAACTGCAGGCGGTTTAGCTATCACTGGCTCTGAAGCCTGCATAAACCACGTAGCCATTGACGGTATTATAATAGGAGCAATAGGCTCCAGCGACCCAACAAGGAACTCCCTCAGTGTCTCCGGCTGAACTCTAACTGGCTCCTGAGCCTGCATATACCAGGAGCTCATCTCCGGCATAATATATAGGCTAGGCTCTAGTGGCTTCACCTCAAGACCCTCAGGGCTAGGAGGCCTCGGCTGAACAACATGCCTAGCCGGCTGTATCCAGTGTGCATTTCCTGGCACAGGCCAATTAGCCAATGAGAAATCAATAACAGCATTTCCCTCTGTTGGAATTGGGATGAGTCTTGCAGGTTCACTAGCCTGCCTAAACCAAGAGTCCATCTCTGGAATTACATAGAGACTAGGCTCTAGTGGCTCTACCTTACCAGGATATTGAAATACTTGAGGCATTATATCTTAATCACAGGAACCCTAATAGGCTTAAAGTCTAATCTCCTGCCATGTTCTATATTTTCTAGCTTCTGCTCTGCCGGTACGCACACTGCACACTTCTTACTACAGATAGGCCCATTGCAGTTAAAGCAGAATCCTCTGGTTATCTTACTGCCACGCCTTACCTGCCAATGACATCCACAGTGAACACACTGGAGGGTATCAGCTCTAAAGAGCCCACTATCACCTGCAATCTCAATATGTCCAGAGGGTCTAAGTACCACATCTACTCCTCAAATAGCATTGTAGCACTATATAGACCAACGTAGCTAGCGTGCATACCCATAAATCCAGCACCATTTGTAGCATGTGCAGGAAGCACGATTTCACTCCCCGGTGATGCAACCCAACGAAATGTAGCTCGCTGGTTGAGTGCTACCTGGAGTAAAATCTCACCAGCAGTATATGTAGGCTCTGCTGAGTGATTCCCAAGAAACGCCCCAACAGCAGTTGGATCACCACTGTCGAGAGCTGTAGGCACCAGCGCATCTCCAGTTCCATCAGCAGTAAACCTTTGGAGAAGGTACTGAATCATAGTGTCAGCCGGAGTGCCTGTTGTCCCAAAGATCAGGTCATATATCCTAGGTCGCACATCTGTAGTGCCAACAATACTCAAAACAGAATCACCAGGAGTAGCTGTCATCGCCTGGTCGTCAGCAATACTATATCTTCTACCCATTGTTAATACCTTTCAAGTTAATAAGGAACAGCCGCCGAAGCAGCTATTGAAATATGTGTTTCATTTACTGGAATCGTAATAGACCCACCCACCGGGTCAGTGTGCTGTACGGCACCGATGTCCTGACTGTCTGTTTGCCCCAAAACTCCTAAGCCCGCTGCACGGCAAGCGGCTCCTTGGCCGGCCGTGTCATCCAAGCGAAAGTCACCAGCCCCAGCATTGACAAAGGGATCACCGCTCAAGGCCTGGA
>Ga0114919_10003314_pt1 | contig 13030 bp, 12 predicted proteins | sample BlataG_FD_88682 | JGI IMG/M metagenome (GOLD analysis project Ga0114919, IMG submission 88682) | Deep subsurface microbial communities from Black Sea to uncover new lineages of life (NeLLi) - Black_00105 metaG | ecosystem: Environmental > Aquatic > Marine > Oceanic > Sediment | place: Atlantic... | reverse complement strand
GTTCATGTCGTATGAGATGCCGGACATGAAGGGGGAGTCGGCGACGCTGGACGGCGTGGCCTTCGACGAGCCGCCGCCGGAGAAGCTCTACGAGTCGCAGTACCTCAGGATCATGATTCGCGGCGGGCAGATGATTGGCGCGATGACGCTGGACGAGCGCCGCGCCTCGCACCCGATCCACTGGATCGACCGACGCATCCGCCGTCGCGGGGATGGGCCACACGTCAACTGGTGGCGCGTCGAGACGTGGGAAAACATCTACGCGATGATGCAGGAGGCCCCGACGCAGGAGGACGCCGACCGCATCCTGGTCGCCTACGAGGACGCGAAGGCGTCGCTATCGGACGCGGAGCGTGCCGTGGTGTTCGAGGGCCGCGGCGGCTGGGCCGTCGGCCTGGTGTTCCCTGACTTTGACGAGAAGATTCACGCCGCCTACGACCTGCTCGGCCCGAAGGAAGTCGTGGAGTTGGCGAAGAAGGGCTACGGCGTCATCCGTGGCGGCCTCGACGGCGGGATGGACCACCCCACGGCGATGATTTGGGCTTACACGCACGGGAAGCACCCGCTGACGAGCCTGGACCTCGCCGAGGGCGACCACCTCATCTACCGCGAATACAAGGTGCGGGGTCGCAACTACCCGCAGCACGCCGCTGCCCTTGCCTATCTCTCCCGCGACGAGCCGATCCAAGCCATCTGGGGGTGTGAGTCGCTGTGGAACCGCGACAAGAATGGCGGGCCGCCCGAGGGCCGCGAGTTCTTCAACGCCTTCCGCAAGTTGGGCATCGCGGTGCGCCACGGCAATAGGAACAAGCGGGTCCGGCACAACCGGCTTGGCGAGTGGTTCAGGGTGCGTGAGTTCCCACCGTGGCCGCGTCTGCGCTTTCTCAAGGGCCACACCCCGGAGTTGGTGGACGAGGTATACGGCTACTCGTGGAAGGGCGAGACGGCGCGGACGGGAAAGTCGCCAGACGAGACGGTGGACATCAACGATGACCTTATGGATGACTTGGGATATTGGGCGATGTCGTTCCCTGAGCCTGTGCGGCGGAACCGGCAGGTGCGGTCGCTGCCGTGCCATCCCGTGACAGGCGTACCCATGTCCAACTTCGTTGACATCAGAGGGCTGCGTAATGCCCTGCGGTGAGTTGGCTGAGGAGCGTGCTTGAATGTACGGCGATGCTGAAGCCTACAAGTCCGACGAGAAGGCCATGAAGATGGTCTTCGACGCCCAGGAGAAGTCCGAGAAGGCCCTGGAGCCGCTATTCGAGACGCAGTGGCGGCGCAACGAGCTGCTCTACTGGTCGAAGCGCGACGCGACGATGTGGCAGAACGCGATGGGGGCGACGCAGTGGATGCGTGGCTCGCCCTACGAGTCCAGCCTGTGCCTGCCAACCGTCCTCCAACACGTCGAGACGCGGGTGCCGAGGCTGGCGATGAGCCTGTTGGCGAACGACCCGATGTGGCGGGCGATGCCGCTGATCAAGGACGGGGAGATGGGGGCGCAGGCGACGGCGTGGATGGAGGCGGAAGCGAAGGAACGGCTGCTTCACAACCAGTGCGTGCGCGACGTGCGGATACGGCGTCGGTTGGCCCCGTGGCTCCGTGGCGCGGCGCTTCACGGGACGAAGATTCTGTTCCTGGACTGGATCACGCGGAACGGGCCGGACTGGTCGATGGTCGAGGGGACGCGGAAGGCGACGAACGGGATCACGACGGGGACGGGCGTATGGGAACTGACGGAGCAGAAGGGGGTCAAACTCGAAGATCGCATCCGTGTCACGGGCCATTCGCTGTGGGACGTGCTTCCCGACCCGCGTGGGCAGACATTCCGTGGTGAAGACGGGCGGGTCTGCCGCTACGTCGAACGGCGCCTCATCCTCGATATTGACGACATCATCGGCTGGATCAAGGCCAACCCTGCGAAGAACTGGTGGTTCAAGCGGACGAAGGCGGGGGGCAGGAGGGCCAACACCCCGGCCGACTCGGTCTGGATCAAGGAACTCAAGGAACTCAAGGGCCAGGTCACGGGGAAGCACAACAAGACGGCGTGCATCCTCGCCGAGGTTGGCCGCCTCGCCAGTAGCCAAGGCGAGGGGTGGCGGGCGACGGAGGAAGACGAAGGGCTTCTGCAACTTCTGGACTTCTGGGAACCGGCTGGCGGCTTCCACATCCTTGTCGCAGGTACGAAGGACAACGGCCTGTGCCTGCTACGGGAGCCGAACCCCTTTAAGCTGCTCGGCCTGCCGTTCGTCGCGGTCCGCCCCATCCCGCTCGACAACCAGCTCTACGGTCTGGGCATCGTGGACATGATCGAGAACCTGGTCTACCTTGCCGACGCCCTGACGAACCTGCACCTGACGGGTGCGATCCGCGAGGCGAACCCCCTGGTTCTCGTGGATTCGATGAGCGGGTTGAGCGCGGACGAACTCATGGCCGAGCCGTACCTGATGCAACAGGTGAATGGCTCGGTGCCGCTCAGGGACTCTGTTCACGTCCAAGTGTTCCCCGCGACGGGTGCTGCCGCCTACCAGGAACGCGAGTTCGCGTTGAGGCAAATCGAGGCGGCGGACGGGGTCAGCGAATTCACCATGTCGGGCGACCCCGGCAAGAACGTCACCGCGCGGGGCATCGGGCAGTTCGTCCAGCAGAATGCGATGCGGTTCAACCTCGAAGTGCTCGCCACCGGCGAGTGCTTGTGCGAGTTGGGGGAGGGAATGGACCTGCTCAACCGGCAGTACGTCACGCGGCCACGGCTGGAGCGGTTCACGGATACCCACGGGCAGCGTCGGTTCACCACGATCACGCCAGAGATGATCAAGCGGCCTGTCGAGCTTGAGTTCGACGCAAGGCCCGAGGCGGCGAACCCGGAGATGCGAGCGCAGCAGATGCTCCAGTGGCTGAGCATCGTGGGCGAGTACCCGAACTTCGATAAGGACGAGGGCATCGTCGAGAGCGGCAAGGAACTGCAAATCCCTCGCCCCCGCCGGTTCCTCCGCCAGCAGTTCAACCGCGCCGAGATCGAGAACGAGGGGTTCCGGCAGTCGGTGCAGCAGGGCCAACCGTACATCGGCGAAGTGCTGCCGAACGACCCGCACGACGAGCACTTCCAGATTCACGAGCAGCCGTTCCTCGACGGCACAGTCGAGGCGGGTGGGGAGCCTGCGAAGCGGGTGATAATCGAGCATCTGGCGCGGCACATGCAATTCATGCAGCCGGCAGCGCCTGCCGGCGGCGACGAGCAGGGTGGAGCACAGGGACAGCCGCAGGGACAGCCACAGGGCCAACCGCAGCCACAGGAGGCCCCCACAGGTGTCTGACGAGCACTTCAACGCGGTGTGCCGCGAGCCGTTGCCGTTGCAGCCGTGGACGGAAGCCACGGCTAGGGAGGCGGTGGAGCAGGCGACGCAGTTGGACGCCATGCGGCGCGTAGGCAACGGCGACCCGTGGCGGCTGGTGGCTGGTGAGTGGCACACGCTGCTGCGGACGGCGCGTTCGCGCGCGACGCGGGCGCAGCCCGACGGCGATCCCGTCGAGGCGCTGCGGCTGATCCAGATGGAGATTCGCGGCTACGAGCTTCCGGCGGCGGTCATCGAGGAGCGGTTGCGGATGGGCATCGAGGCCCAGGTGTGGCTCGACAAGCGCGCCAAGCTCCGACTGCCCCCCAAGGAGCCGCGCCGCCCTGGCAGTGCCGAGCAGGCGTTGCTGGGGCGTCGTCGCGGTGAACTGGCGATGGCCCTCGTTCAACACGAGGGCTGGCCACCGTTCGTGCGGCGGCTGGCCGACCGTGCGTGGGCCGCGGCGTGGCTCAAGACCGTGTGCCCGCCGGAGATGGGGCCGACGTGTGATGCGCTCGTCAAGGCGCTCGAAGCCCCGATTCGCAAGGTTCAAGAGTGTATCGACCTCGGCGCTGGTGCCGAGGCGTGGTTCCAGGAGCAAGAGGCGAAGGAGAAAGAAGGAGACTGAGGATGGCTGAAGGCACCGAGGACGACCGTGGCGGAGCCGGCGGCGCGGCCCCCGATCCGGGGACGACCGATGCTTCCGATGCCGCTGCCACGGCCCAAGGCGCTGAAGGCGCCGGCGGCGCGGCCCCTGATGCAGGGACGACCGATGCCGACGTGTTGGAGATCAGTCGCTCCGCAGACCCGGAAGGAGAAGGCGCAGACGAGGCCAGTGAGGCCAAGAGGCTCCGGGACAAGCTGGCGTTTACCCAAGGGCGTTCCGACGCCTTCGGGCGGATGTCGAAGCAAGTCCAGGAGCTTCACCCCGATTACTTCGATGCAGAAGGCAACTTCGTCGGAAAGCCAGAGGAGTCGGCAGACGAGGACGTGCTGACCATCGGCAGGGCCGCAGACCCGTCGAGTGCGGCGGCGCCACAACGCGCCGCTTCCCCCGCAGCGGGTGGCCCCCGTGGGTTCTCCGTGGACCCCAACGAGGCGTATCGCAAGGACTTCAACGAGAAGGCGCTTAGCGCCATCTTTGGCGAGGACGGCGATCCGGACTTCGTTGGGCCAACAGTGGGCGTGGTTGACGCGCGGCTCGCGCAACTGGGCATCACTCCGCAGGTGCTGGCAAGGCTTGCCGCTGGCGGTGCTGGCGGCGGCGGTATGACACGAGATCAGCTCGCGGAGATGGTGGACCAACGGAGCCGTAACGTCGTGAAGCAGTACGACGAGGAAACCACAGCGTTCAAGAACCGTGCCGACGCCATCGGCGAGATGTTCGGTGCCGGCTTCCTCGCGCACAAAATCAAGTTCCCTGACAGGCCGGAGATGACGATCAGGGAAGCCCTGCCAATCATCTGCGCTCACACGGGCAGCCGCGACCCCTACGCCGCGGTGCTCGCGCACGAGAAGGTGGGGGCGCTCGCAATCGAGGCGCTGACCAACGCGAAGGCGGTGGTTCTGGCGCGTGCGATGGTCGCCGAAGGCGGCGGCGAGCAGATCATGGCCGACGGCGGGGGATTCCCCGGCGGCGGCGTGGTCCCGACGACTAGCATCGCGGGGTCTTTCAAGCCTCTGAAGCGCTGACTTCGCAAGGTTCTGCTCCTTCGCGTGAGAAGACCGTCGGGCGTGCGCCCGGCGACTACCAAACGCAAGGAAGGAGAACGCAGCAATGGCTGCTCCAGTCGTAATCCCGGCAAACGCGGCGCTCCGCGCAGCGGCAGGCCGGACCACTGTCAACATCGACACCGCCGGCAACATCCCAATCGAGCGGTACAACGTCTCCGAGACCATCTTCGACATCGAGATCGAGACGCACCCCTACACGGTGCTGCTCAACCATCTTGGTGGCGTCCGCAGGTGGGATGATCTGCACCGGTGGTACGAAGATCGGGCTTTGCCACAGCTCGATTCGCTCGACGGCTCGGTGCCCGTAGACGCCGCAACCATCACGGTTGCCAACGGCGCCCTCTTCATGGTCACCGACAACGTCTACCTCCACGCCTACCGGGCGCAGGGGCACGTCACCGCCAAGACTGGCAACGTGCTCACGATCAGCTGGGTTGTCGCGCCAACGGTGGCCGTCCCCGACGGGACTGCCGTCGTGCGTATCGGCAACTCCCAGGAGCAGATCGCCACGCCCGCCCCCGGCCCAACCACAAAGGAGACGATGCACTACAACACGTTCCAGACCATGTTCCACGAGTGCGCGTTCTCGAACATGCAGATGCACGGGAACTTCCGCACCAAGCCGGTCGATCCCGTCCGCCAGCAGCACAAGAAGGAGCAAGAGCACAACGAGGCGAAGGAGAAGACGCTGCTCTTCGGGCAGCAAGCCCTCTGGGCCGCAGGCGTCACGGGTGGCTCGCCGATGGGTCACTCGCAGGGCCTATACTACTTCATCGGCACCAACGTCACGAGTGTCGGTGGGGTGCTCACCAGGGCGGTGTTCGACAACTTCCTCGCTGGCGTGATGTCCGGCAACACCAAGAGCGGCCAGGACTGGTGGCTCCTCTGCTCGACCCGCGTGGGGATGCAGATCAGCAACTGGTTCTCCGCGATGGAGCGGGAGACCGCGGCGGTGAAGCTGTTCGGCATTCGGGTGGACACATATCGTGCTCCCGTCCACAAGGACGTGAAGATCATGATTCACCCGATGTTCGACCGCGACGGCTACGACGACCTCGCGATCCTCATCAACGTGGGTGAGCAGGAGGCCATGCACTACGTGTACCACAGCGTGTTCGACACCAAGAAGTACACCGGTACGCAGCCGTACGGCAGGACGGCAGTCGAAATCTTCTTCTACACCATCTTCACTTTGGAGGTGAAGGGAGAAGACGTGAACGCAGGTGTCATCGAGGACATCGCAGCGGCTGCCTAAGCAGGCAACCTGGGAAGGCGGGGGGCCGTAAGGCCCCTCGCCGACCCGCAACGAAGGAGACGGACACGATGGCAGAAACGAAGGGCACAGTGGAAGCGCTCGCACGAGAGGAGATTCCCGAGGACCTGGGCACGGTGCCGTGGGCGGTGCTCCAGAAGACGGCGAAGCGGACGCTGGGGATCAACCCAAGGCAGAAGCGGCCCATGCTGGAGTTCGCGGTGAACGCGGAGTTGGGCCGCGAGTGCGTGCCGCCGGAGCCGGAACCGGTGCCCGAACGGGAACGTCCGCCGGAGCCGGAGCCGGAGCCGTTCGCCGCGCAGGTCGAGCGATTGGAGGCCGAGATGGCGGAGATGCACGAGGACCCCGAGGACGACCCGCCGCGCCCCCACGTCAACGTCGAGGGGCTGCCGGACCTGACGCGGGGCGAGCGCCCGCCGGAGCCAGAGGCACCCGCGCCGCCGGCACCGCCAGTGCAAGCGCCTGAGCCGGTGGAGGAGTACCACGCCGAGGCCGAGGTCGATCCAGAGACCGTTGAGGATATGGGCGAGAAGTTCCCCGACCCGCCGGTCCTCTTCTACTCAAGCATCGCCAAGCTCAACATCATCGTGTCCGTCGGCAAGCGCGGCTACCACGACCAGGACCGCGTGTGGCACGAGTCCATTCCGGGCACGTCCTGCCACTTCGGCATGAACGGCAACCAGGAATACACCTTCAAGGCGACGAAGCCTTGGCAGGTCAAGGCAGTCCTGACCAGCGTGAAGTTCAAGCGCGGTCTCTGCTGGCTGGCCCAGGACGAGATGAAGTCGGCGCTGGCAACCGCGAGGGCCAACGTGGCCGCGCTGGAGGCACGGCTGGAGGGTGCCGATTCCGCCACCATCCAGGAGCGGATGCGTGCCGCGATGGGCGGCGTGCCCGTGGTGCAGGGTGCTCGGAACACGCGGTCCTCGGGGGCCGTGATCCCGCTCGGTGACGCCCCGCCGTGGGATGGCCTCGACAACCTGATGAACAGGCAGGACCGGTTCGGCGCGGCGGCCCGCGACGCGATGACGCAGGCCCAGGCGCGAGGCGAGATATAGCGCATGGCCCGATTCCGCTGGCGACGACACAAGGGCGGAACGCTCTACATCAAGGGCAGACCGCCCACGCCCGACCCGCGGGACCGCCGTCGCATCATCGGCGGGCGCGGCCCGCAGAAGCTGATCTTCCGCCCCGACGGCGCCGATGGCGTCTACGACACCGACGACCCGTGGGAGATCGAGCAGATACGGGTGAGTCTTCCGTGGAAGCGGGGGGAGTTGGGGGTAGAGGGTGCGATGCCCGTGGCCGCGCGCACGGGGCCGGGGCCGGCGGCGGTGCCCGCCGCCCCCAGCGGCCTGCGGGGTCCGCTGCCGTACTTCGAGGAGCCTGAGACGCTCGACGACCTGCTGGCGATGCTTTAGGACGCTGGCGATGGCAAACACGGGCGAGATGATCGACCAATGCCTCGACAGGATGGGCGCGGGCCGCCAGAGCAACACGCGGCTCACCGCCAAGATTCTGGCACAGCTCAACGCGGTCTACGCCACGCTCTGCGGGATGCAGAACTGGGAGTGGCTCAAGGCCAGGGCGAGCCTTGCCACCACTGAGAGCGGCACCTACATCGCGCTGCCGACGGTGGTCAAGGCTGGCGTCACGGTCAACGCCGTCAGCCGCGTCCTGTTCGTCGTGCTCGACAGCACGGGGGTGCCTCTCCAGTACAAGCCTGAGTTCATTGACCTGGTCCAAGAGGGCACTTCGCTGGCCCTGCGCGGCCCTGGCGGGCCGCGGTACTGGTGCGTGACGACAGGCACCGACGGGGTGACGAAGGAACTGCTGATCATCCCGATAGTTGGGGCGGTGGACAGCCTCACCGTCTGGTATCTGCGGTCGTTCTCGTCGCTCAAGCTCGTGGAGTTGACGGACGTGCCGGCGTTCGACGAGGAGTATCACCAGTTCCTCGTGGAGCGTGCGATGACCGTGCTTGCGGCGGCGGACGGCACGTTCGACCCGCAGGTGGCGGGCATGGCGCAGAGAGAGGCATTCGAGATTTACCGTGCGATGATGCACACGAGCCGCAAGGGGCAGCCGCCGATTCGGTCGCTGCGGTGGGGCGGCCACGGCCACTTCTGAGGGTCTGCAATGCCCGCGCAACGTTTCCATCTCAAGCCGCACAGAGTCGGCGGGATGCAGGACCGGATTGACCCGGTTCTCGAAGTGGGCATGCGCGAGATCCGCAACATCCAGCGCAATGTGGGCCGCTGGGACCACCGCTACGGCTGGGCGAAGACCAACGCCGAGGCCATGCCGTGGAAGGTCGCCATTGGGGCGACATCCTTCCGCGACACGCAGGACACCCTGCACATCGTCGTGGTCGGTGGCGACGGGAACCTCTATGCCAGCGTGGATAGCGGTGCGAGTTTCCAAGTGGTCACACTGCACGCCACGGTCTACTGGGACGAGAGCTACCGTGCCACCTTCGCGAAGCACGGCGACGACCTGTTCATCGCACTCGGCGCGGTGACGGGCGACAGCGTGAACCTGCGGTACAACGGCATCACGGCTCAAGCCTTTGGGGTGAGTCTTGCGGCACCCGCGACGGCGCCGACGCTGGCCGAGGATGCGATGGGCGCCGGCGACATAGACGATGGCATCTTCGACTACTTCGTGGCCTTCTACGACGCGACGACGGGGCGCGAGGGCGACGCCTCGCCCGTGGCGCAGATCACCATGACGCGGCCCGAGCCGCCAGAGGCGCCGCCGACGCTTGCGGAGGGCGTCGCCGGCAACGTGGCGCTGGGCATCCCCCATCGCTACATCTACACCTTCTACCAGCCGGCAACGGGCATCGAGTCGGAGCGGTGCGCGAACTTCCGCAGCATCACGCCCGTGGCGAACGCCCAGATCGAGTTGACCGACGTGCGGGCGTGCCCCGACGCAGGGGTGTGGCAGCGGCGGATCTACCGCGACGACAACGGGGCGGGCTACATGTTGCTCGCCACCATCGCCGACAACATCACCACGGTCTACAGCGACAACATCGCGGCACCCGCTGGTGCCGAGTACGAATACCAGACGCGAGCGGTGAACCTGATGGCCATCGCCACCTATGCCGGCACGGGGCGGACCATCCACCGCCGCATCTATCGGCAGGACGACGGGGCTGGCTACAGGTTGCTGGCGACCATCGCCGACAACACGACGGTCGCCTACACCGACACGCTGGACGTGGCGCCTGGGGCGGGTTGGGTGCAGCGCCTGCGCATCCCTGTCTGCGCGGGCGTGGCGATCAACCGCGACGGGACCGCCGTCTGGCTCAACGACGTGGAGAACGGGGAGCCTGCACGCCTCTACGTCGCAGCCATAGACGACCCCGAGTCTCGGAGTACTGAGACGCTGATAGCGATCCAGTCGGTGGGCACCGCCGACGACCCGCTCGTCGGCGGCATCCCCGTGCGCGACGGCATCGCCGCCTACAAGCGCCACTCCGTCTACTGGATACCGCGCTACTGCAAGAAGTGCGAGAGCATGATCGAGGGCGTCGGCGCCGTGGCGTGGTCCACGATCCGCAACATCGGGAGTCAGATCGCCGCGCTCGGCGACATGGGTCCGTGGGTGGTGAGCCACGAGTTCGAGGAGGACTGGCGGTTCGTCGGCCCTACCCCTCGCCGCTTCTGCCTTGCCGCGTTCTGGGAGACGGTGCTGGAGGACCGCCTGCCGTGGGCGACCTGCACGCATCATCGCAAGTGGGGCATCATCGAGTGGCACGTCCAGCGGTGCGAGCACGGCGCCGACTACGTGAGCAAGTATGGCAACCACAACGACACCAGCATCGTGTGGGACTACGGGTGCCGGAGCTCGCAGTCGCCTGGCGGTGAGGTGTGGATCGCGGACAGGATGATCGACCAGGGCTTCGAGGTGCCGGGCACAGGGTTGACGAGCGACGCGCCGTGGGGGGCGTTCCCGCTGGGGTATGTGGGACCGTTGTACGACGGCCCGCACGGCGACGGGGTGGACGAGTTGATCCGGGTGCAGGTGCTGAGCGCCAACGGCGTCTACATCACCATCGGCGACACGAACCTACTGACGGGAGAGCCGTTGAGCCTGGACGACGAGGGGTGGCGCGGCAGCGTCTTCTACGTGGTGAAGGGGAGCGGGAACCACGTCTGCCAGAAGGACATCCTGCCGTGCTGGCGTCCCTCGGCGTTGATCATTGACCACAGCCTTGCCAGCGGGGTGGCGGGGCGGTTGCTCCAGACGGCGGAGGCGCTGGGCGTGGACGCCACGAGCAAGGCGTGGATCGGGGGCTACGCGTACCGCGGGTGGATCGACGGGATCGACGCGGACGACCCGGACAGCATCAAGACCATGCCGCACTGTGACATCCAGATAAAGGGCACGACATGAGCGACGAACGGACACCGTTGGCGTTGGTGGGCTACAAGCTGGTGCACCGCTTCGAGGATGCAGTCGGTTGCTCTGTGCCGACGGCGGCGGAAGCACGGGCAGTCGTTGGACTGGGCCCCCTCAACCTGAACAACTGCGTCAACATTTGGGACTTTGGTGGGGGCGGCAACTGGGAGGTGTGGATCGTTGCTCGGCCAGAGCGGCCGGCGATTGTTGAGGGGCCGGCGACATGAGCGACGCGAAGCAGGAGAAGTTCGGCGAGGGCGTCATCATCCGCCCAAGGGGCATCCCGAAAGACCCGCCGATCTCGCGGGACCGGCTGGGGGCGCCCGGCACTGTCAAGGTGCTGGGCGGCCCTTACGGCCCTGCGACGGCGGTGCTGCGGCCATGCTTCTGCGTCGAGTGCAGGAAGAACTTCGCGAGTCCCGTGCCGAGCATGCTCTGCCCCGCCTGTGAAGGGGGACTCAACTTGGCGTGCTCGATGACGGACACCCTGCCAGAGGGCAACCTACCGCCGATGATGACGAGGACACGGGGCGCATCGAAGCCCGTCAGTGGGACGGGCGTGCGTCCGAAGATTCAGGGCGACACTGTGAAGAAGGGGTAAGGGCACATGCAACCGTACTACGAGCGCTGGCGCGACGCGGCGCTCACCTACATCGGGGCGGCACACGTCGCGAGCGAGCGCAAGGGCATCCGCGTCTGCGTGGTCGGGGGCACCGGCCACGGCGACAAGGCGCGGCAACTGGCCTTCTGCGGCGCCGTGCGGCGGAAGTACCCCGACGCGGACATCTTCTTCCTCGGCCTGCCATTCGCCGCCGCCAGTGGGATGGTGGACTACGACATGGCGTGGCACGCGAAGCAGTGCGGGGCTGTTGACGCGTACTACTTCATGCAGGCGGTGGACAAGGAGCCGCTGATCCAGGACTTGGTGCCGCACTTCGACGTGGTGTTCGACACGATCCCCTACGCCGTGGGGACGTTCTGGAACGTCCTGGGCAGAGAACCGGTGGACGGGTTCCTCGACAAGGTGGAGTTGCGGGCGTTGGAGCAAGCCAAGGCCGACCAACTCCTCGCACCCTTCCGCTGGCTGTACGATGGCTACCCCGAACTCGACTGGCGGCTCCGCAGCCGCACCTTCAACATCTGGGAGGTCATGGCCCGCACCAGCGGGATCGACGTGGACCCCTGGGACTTGTCGCTCGCCACGCCCATCGAGTGCGCGCCGTGGCCTGACGAGGCCGAACTGACGACCTGCGTGAATCCAAAGGGCGACCTCGACGGCGCCATCGGCCTAGAGACGATCAAGGAGAAGACCGCCAGTTCCGACGAAAGCTACCTCGACCTCGGCTACGTCGGCGACTACGTGATGGTCCACAACTCGGCGGGGCGTAGCGGTCGCACCAAGATCGCGCCGCCATCCGTGTTCAAGGCCATCGTGGCGTTCCTGGAGAGTGAGGGCATCCGCTCGGTGCAGATCGGCCAGAAGGGCGAGCAGAAGATCGCGGACACCGTGATCGACCGCCGCGCCGTTCGCCTCCCGCTGGTCAACCAGATCATGGCCCGGCCCGACTGCCTCGGCCTCATCGGGATCGACAGCCTGCCGCCGTACATGGCCCAGGGCATGGGCAAGCCGGCGATGGTGCTGTGGGGGTCAACGATGCGGACGGCCTTCGGCCTGCCGATGCACCTGAACCACACGCAACTGATACGGGAAGGGGACACGCTCCGTCCGCCGTGTCCCATCGGCACGTGCTTCCGCATGCCCGGTTACGGGCACTGGTGCCTGCTGGACAAGTCGCAGAACGAGACTCCGCAGCACTGCATCAACACGCTGCCGCCAGAGGACGCGGCGCGTGCGGCGGTGGAGTTCGCCACACACCAGCGGGGGCTTCGGGACGGGACGGCCGTGCCAGAGGAGGCGGTGGCGTGAGCAAGGCGAAGGCACTGCCAACGTCGGTCGGCTGGCACCCGTGGCAGAAGACCGCGCGGGACATCCCCGACCCGCGCTACGTCCAGGACGACCCGCTGAATGGCGGCTACTGCGTCATGGAATGGCAGCTTGTGCCCACGCCAGTTGCGAAGATCGGGGGCATCTGGGGCAAGCGCATCAAGTCATTGGAGCCGCCGAAATGAGCAGGTTGTCGGTGTGTATCCCGGTCAAGAACTACTCGCTAGTCGAGATCGATGGGCGCATGACGTATCCACTGCCCAACTGCATTCGGGCGCTCGTGGGAGCGCTTGCACCTGGCTTCGACGCTGAGATCGTCATCGCCGACTTCGG
>Ga0114919_10003313_pt1 | contig 13030 bp, 8 predicted proteins | sample BlataG_FD_88682 | JGI IMG/M metagenome (GOLD analysis project Ga0114919, IMG submission 88682) | Deep subsurface microbial communities from Black Sea to uncover new lineages of life (NeLLi) - Black_00105 metaG | ecosystem: Environmental > Aquatic > Marine > Oceanic > Sediment | place: Atlantic... | reverse complement strand
GAGGCGCAACGGGCCATCGAGCTGTGCCAAGCGGAAGGGCTCGAGGCGGCAGGCTGGGTTTCCACCGTCGTGGGCGCCGTGGGCCTGGCCGCAGACACTGGCCTGTTCGCCTACGAGCAACGCAGCCGGGCCGAGTTTACCCTGACCGCCGGCGGCGAAGACTCCACCGGGGCCGTACGGAGTGCCAATCGCTCGATTGACGACCTCGGCGTGGTCGAGAGGACGCGCGTCGCCATCGAGACGGCCAAACGCGCGGCCGACCCACGCCAGATACCCGCCGGACGATACATGGTAATTCTCGCACCGTCGGCGGTGGCGGGTTTGCTCGCGCCGCTGCTGCGGGTCGCGGACGCCAAGTCGTACCACGCCGGGACCGGCCCCTACGCCGGCAAGCTCGGCCAGCGGATCATCGACCAGCGGCTCACGCTGCAAAACCGCCCGGATCATCCCGCTCTGCTCGGCAACGGCTTCGACCAACAGGGCCTGCCGAGCAACAGCCACACGTGGATCGAGCGTGGCGTGCTCAAGCGGCTCGACTATGACCGCTTCACGGCAAAAGAGCACGATGTCGAGCCGTCGTACCGGCCCGACGCGGTACATTTGTCCGGCGAAGGTCCGGCCGGCGAGACCGTGGAGGATCTGATCGCCTCGGTCGAGCGCGGCATTCTCGTCAGCGACTTGTGCGACATCCGTCCCGTCAACGGCACGGGCCTGGCGTTGACCGGCGTGACTCGCAACGGGACGTTCCTGGTCGAGGACGGGCAGGTCGCGAGCGGACTCAGCGATTTCCGTTGGCACGAAAGCCCGCTGCAAGCCTTCAACCGGGTCGTCGCGTTCACAGCCCCCATCGAGGTCGCCGGCGACTATGGCAAGATGCTCCTGCCGGCCATGACGATCCGCGACTTTGAGTTCACGAACGACGCGCGGGCTTGACGAATGCATAGTGGCGGAGCGCGCGACTCGCTATTCGCCATTCGCCATTCGCCATTCTCTTCACAGTCCCACCAAGCCGAGCACCCATTCGAGCAGCTCGCGCGCGTCTTGCCAGCCGGCGGGAAAAACCGTGTCGTCGAGCACGGCCAGTTTGAACGACTGGAGCGTGAGAATGCTGTTGTTCCCGCAAGTGCTGTCCATCAGGCTGTCGCAGTCGGCGGTGTGCACCAACCCCAGCAGGTGACCAATCTCGTGGGCGGCGGTGTTGCCCACGGCGGTGGCCATCTGCTCGAAGCTGGGGAGCTTGAAGAACGCGTCGCGGTAGGCGCCGGTGAAGATGATCGCGTCGTCCATCGGGTCGGCGTTGAACGTGTCGATCTGCTCGGAAACCGCGAACGCCTCGAAGCTCTCGCCGCCAAAGTAGACCGTCGAGTGCGGGACCGTCGGGACGGCGTGATCGTCGGAGTTCAGTAGAACGAAGTTGAAGTCCTCGTAGCGGTCGGCCACGATCTGCTGAATGCGATCCTTCATCAGCTCGGTTTGCCCGGTGTAGGGACCCAGGTCGCCCGCGTCGAACGGGTCGAGATCGAATGTGCCGACGTTCTCGACCCTCACGTTCTGACCGCCGTCCCAATCGAAGAAGACGACCTGCGGCGTCGGGTTGGGGACGCCGACGACCCGCGTGATTTCGACGGTGACCTCGTATTCGCCGGTAGAGCCGCTGCCTTTCAGCGGAACGATCCCCAGGTAGTAGGTGCCCTCGGGCCCACGGATAACGATGTCGATCAGCGGGTTGAGGTTGCTGGCGTCGGGCGTGCGGTCGTCGTTGAAGGCGTGCAGGTACTCACGGTAGTCGAAGACGACCGCCATGGCGTCGAGGTTCCCGCTGGTCCGTCGCACGTCCACGAGCAGCCGGTCGCCCGGTACAAGCGTTCCCAGGTTATAGATGTCAACGTCCACGGGGCTGCCGATCGCACCACGGAATCGCATTTGGTCGTCTTGCAGCGGCAGGAACGTGGCGGTCTTGAACGAAGAGTTGCCGTCCTCGTCGAGCAGCGGGACTGCACCGTTGATCGTATCGCCGGGGAGGAACGGGCAGCCGCCGACGCACAGGGTGGTCAGCAGGATGCCGAGCACGGCGGTCGCTAGCGGCGTGGCCGCGCAGGCCAAAGCCTGCGGCCCTTCAGAGCCCGATCTGTGGGGCTCTCTCAGTGATCGTCGAGGTGTTGGCACGTTCCGCACATCCAACGAATCTGCTCTCCCGCGAAGCGGCGTATCATGGCTCGCCGGGCCATTTTCGCGGTGTGGGGCGCGGGGTCAAGCACCGCCACCCCCGGCCGCAAGCCAAGGGTCTGCGCCAGCAGCGCCGGCGAGTTCTCCTGACCGACGGGAAACACCGTCGGGTCCAACTGGGTGCGGAGAAAGAGCTGGTCTTCCGCCAGGTCCCACGCCGTCCCGGTCGTGTCCATGGTGTCGTCCGGGTCCAGAGTATGATACAGGCCTAACAGGTGTCCCAGCTCGTGACTGGCGACGTTGCCGATCATCTGCCCCATCTCCTCGGGCTCCAGCCGCATGACGTCGAAGCGGGCGAAGGTCTCGATGAAGACGATGGCGTTCTGCGTTTCGTCCTGGTTGTAGTTGTCAACATTATCGGCCAGCCCCAGCAGGCCGGGGTCCAAGCCGCCGAAGTGGAGGATTGAATGCGGCTCGTCGGGGGGAGGGCCGTCGTCGGAGGAGAGGATTACGACGTTGTAGCCCGCATAGTCCTCCTGCATGGCCTGAACGATGGCTTGCTTGATCGTCTCGCTATGGCCCTCGTAGCGCTCGCCCAGCATGACCCCGTCGAACGCCGCGAAGGAGATCCCGCTGCGACTGTGGACGCGGACAGAGCTCCCGGGCTCGAAATTCAGCCAGACCGTCTGCTGGCGGGCCGCCGGTACCGCCTGGCCGCCGGTGCGCCTCACGGCATAATGAAACGCCCCGCCGCTGCCACCATTGGGCGGCGTGACACCCAGGTACACCTGCGAATTCGCTTCACGCATGATGTGTTGTAACGGGCTGGTCGCCGTCACCACGCGACGCATCAGCAGGCTGTAGTTGGCGTCGAAGAGCACCACGACCATCGGGGCGGGCGGCGAGAAGATGTCGGCCCCGACGACGGACCACAGGTCGCCACCGGCGCTGCTGCCCAGCTCGTACAGCTCGTAATTCCCCGAACCCTGGAGCGACCCGGTGACCGATAACTCTCCGCTCCCGAACGGCGAGCCTTCCCCCTCGGGCCCCGAGTGTAATGGAACCTCGGGCGCATCGGCCGTCTCGGCCGCCGCCATGCCCAGCACCGTTCCCAGCACGTCGCCGTCCGACGGCACCAACTCCGGTGCGCAGCCGCCCAGAGACGCAACGACACATACGATCGACAGGACACAAGTTGAAAGCCGCATGTCTTTGTCCCCGCCTGGAGTTCAGGCCATGCGGCGATGCAGCTAGCCGTGCGGGCGACGCGGGCTGCGGGGGTTCGGCCGTGTTCCAACGGCGGCTTTCCGGACGCGTTCGCGCTCGGAATACACCCCGGAGCCGCGAGACCCGCCGACGGCTCGGTTGAAGGCCACCGGAAGTATTGAATTCCGGCGCGGCAGAAGCATGGGTATTTGAGCCGCCCGCGCTTGCCTCGCGGATGTGTCCGAAAAACGTGGCGCTGCTGCTGCCAGGGCGGCGGTCAAACGCTCAGATTCGAGACCGCAAACGCGGCGATCGGCACCCTGCCCGGCCGCGCGGCTCCGGCAACTGCCCGGCCTTCTCGCCGAACACGCGACCAGACTGATGAAAGACCTGTTCCGGTCCGATCTATCAGCATGGACGGGTTCGCGCCCGGCCGGGGATGGCGTATTCGTTCCGACAGGGCTGGTGTCATGGATGCTGAGAGAATCGTCAAGCTGACCCCTGAGGCCATTCACGAGCTAATGGGGACGCAGAACGTCAAGGCCGAGTCCAAGCAGGCGGTCGAAAGGCGGCAAGAAGAACGCTGGCCGTTTCCCGGCACCGTCGAGGTGTGGCTGCCGGACGACTGCTACGGCGAGCGGCACGTGCTGGCCACCCTGCACAACCTCAGTTCCACCGGCCTGGCCATGCGTACCCGCCGACCGATCCCCACCGACACCCGGATTTCGCTCGCGTTGCACGAGCCCAAGCTAAGCTGCTACGGCCACGCCATCGTCCGGCACTGCACCCGGGCCGCGGTGGGCTACCTCGTTGGCGTGGAGTTCTTCTACGAGCCGGAAGAATCCCCCGACGACGACGGCTGACGCCGATCACCTGACAGTCTCCCGCCAAGTCCGGATGCCACGCCGGTGTGAGACGCTGGGTTCAAGGCCCTTCAGGTGGGCGCGGTTGGCCGCTAGAATCCCCCGTCATGCGATCCAGCTTTGTTGAGCACCAGCTTCCGAACGGGCTGCGCGTGGTGTGCGAGGTGATGCCGCACGTGCGCTCCGCGGCGGTGGGGTTCTGCGCGCGGACCGGGTCGCGACATGAGACGCCGCATGAGCACGGCGTCAGCCACTTCCTCGAGCACATGTGCTTCAAGGGCACCGCCAAACGCGACTGGCGCCAGATCAACGTCCGCTTCGACGAGCTGGGCAGCATCTACAACGCCTACACCGGCAAGGAGCGCACGGTGTACTACGGGTGGGTGCCGAGCGGGCGGCTGAACGAGCAGCTCGAGCTGTTGGCGGACATGATGCGCCCGGCCCTGGGTGTGGACGACTTCGAGACCGAGCGCAACGTCATCCTCGAAGAGATCGCCATGAGTGGCGACAGCTTCGAGCACCACGTCGCCAACTTCCTGCACGAGACCGCGTTCGGCCGGCACCCGCTCGGGCACGAAATCCTCGGCGAAAAGGAGACGATCGAGAAGCTGCCGCACGAGGAGATGGCGGGCTACCATCGGCGGCGTTATAGCCCGGACAACATGTTTCTCGTCGTGGCCGGCGCGGTAGAGCCGGAGGCGGTCTTCGCCGCGGCCGGACGTTATTGCGAAGCGTGGGAGCGGGCGTCGGACGGTTTGGGCGCTAAGCCGCCACGGGCGCCGGCCGGCGGCGTGCACAAGCGCCAACTCGAGCAGTTCAAGCAGCAGTCGCTGGTGCTGCTGTTCCCGTCCCTGCCGGCCGGGCACGCGGCCGGAGAGTCGATCGAAGCGTTTACTTCGCTATTCGGCGGGAGCAACTCACGCTGCTACTGGAACATCGTGCAAAAGGGCATCTGCTCGCAGGCCGGAGTGCTGTGGCTGGGGTACGGCGACTGCGGGCTGTTGGCGCTTTATGCGGACGGCGAGCCGGAGCAGTGTGAGCAGATGCTCGAGGCCCTGCGCGCGCAGGCGCGGGAAGTCAACCAGGACGGCATTCGTCCCGACGAGGTGCAGCGCGCCACCAACAAACGCCGGACGCGCCTGGCCCTCGAGGGCGAGAGCCCGCGCACCCGGCTCATGCAACTGATCGACGACCTGGAAGTGCACGGCTATGTGCGTACGCTCGACGCACGTCTGGCGGCGGTCGAGGCCGTCAGCACGAAGACGATCGCGAAGTACCTCGAAGGGTTTCCCATCACCGGCGACGGTCTGCTGCTTTCGGTCGGCCCGCGCGATTGGCCGTAGGACGTAATGGCTAATTGTTAATTGCCAACGGCTAATGTGCCGGCCGGGACTCCCTTACGGGATGATCTGCGTGCAGCCCCAGTTGGCCAGCAGGATGCCCAGATCGGCGTGGTCGGTGTCGTCGTCACCGTCGAGGTCGCCGGCGCAGCCGTTCACCGGGTCGTCGCAGCCCCAATCGGACAGGAACAAGCCCAAGTCGGCGTGATCAGTCTGTCCGTCGCCGGTGATGTCAGCGATACATCGGCCCTGGTACAGGCGCACCAAACCGTCCCCGGCGCCGATCAGGACGTCGAGCGGGTCGTCGCCAGTCCAATCGCACACGAAGGGCCTTGAACGCGGCAGGTCCGGCAGGTCGATCGGGACACCGTCGGCCTCGACGTAGACGTAATCGGAAAAGCTGGGGGCTTCGTCGCTGCCGGTGTTGCTGTAGAACAGCAGCTCGCCGTTGGTGTTGCCGGTCAGGAGGTCCTTCTTGCCGTCGTCGTCGAGATCGAGAACGTCCGGACTGGACCGGGCAGAGGGCACGACCAGGTCGGCACCGTTCGCCTGGGCGAGAAGTCCACTGCGGAAATCCGGCTCGGTATCGGTGCCTTCGTTGAGGAAAACGCGTATCTTGCCGTCGAGGGCGCCGATAACGAGGTCTTTCCTGCCATCGCTGTTCCAATCGGCGACCGAGCAGGTCGCGCGGGCGCCCACGTCGATATCCACCTTTGCGCCGGGCTCACCCACCTGGAGGTACGTACCCGCGTCGAACTGCGGCTCATCGTCTGTATTGATGTTTGAGAAGAGCTGAACCCTTCCGTCAGCCAGGCCGACCAGAAGGTCTTTTCTTGCATCTGCGTCCCAGTAGACCACTCGGGGAAACGCGCCCTGTCACCCGGCCCCGGGAACTTCAAGGTCGAAGCCGTCGGACTGGGCGTAGAAGTAGGCCGAGAATTGGGGAGCGGCGGACGTGCCCACGTTCAGGTAAACCCGGACCTTGCCGGGATACCCGCCTTCGCCGACAACCAGGTCCTTCAGATCGTCGCCATCCCAGTAAACGAAGGACGGCACAGACCAGCCGGGGACGTTAATGTCCACTCCGTCGGCCTGAAGGAGCTCTTCCGGGCCGAGGTAGAGGTCGGCGGCGGCCGGCGGCGCGGCGAACCGCAAAAACACCACGACGCACGCTAGAGCACTCAGATTCAGCAGTCGCTTCATATACATGACTTCTGCCCTTCCTCCCCGGTGACGTGGGAACTGGTCCTTACCGTTCACCTCTCAATTGATAATATGCTATCACCACGACAGGTGCCGAGGCAAGCGCGTTTTTCGCGCCGGTCGGATTTTCCGCCGCTCCAGGCGGCAGGCCACCGGTTAGCGGACCACCCCGGCAACGCCTGGACGCCGGCGGGGCCCGGACCCCCCTTGGTCACCGCGCGTACATTTGTCGCCTCCGTTCAATTGGCGGCTGAGAACCCTCGCTACCGGGTCCCCTTCGTCATGTATTGTCGCCTGTGCCCCTCGTAGGCGCTTTGGCAGTGACCGTCAGGCGTGGTCGCCTGTCGGTCCACGGTGCGCTGGGCAAGCATCTTTTCGAGGAATGGCCGATACGTCGGTCCGCCGTTGATGGTGCAGAAGGGGTAGACGCCGTCCGGCGTGCTGTAGAGGATGACGCAGCGGCGGATGCGCTCGACGTCAAAGTTGTAGCGGTCCATGAAGTGCATGCCGGCGGCCATCAGCGTGCGGTAGGTCTTGGTGCCCGGCTCGCCGCGGCCGGCGGCCTTATTGGTCAGGCCGCGCAAGGCGCGGATGAACGAGAAGGGCGTGACGCCGAACTCGCGCTCGCGCCAGCGATACGAGCGCAGGAACGTCAGCACGATATCCAGCTTGTCCTTCCAGTTGGCCATGCCGCTTGGACGGTTGGCGGTGATGCGGGCGGCCAGCTCGTTGAACGTGCTGAACAGCCTGGGCAGGTCGAAGACCCGGGGCATCGGGATCGCCCGCCGATCCGGCGTGACGAAGAAGTACGTCCCGAACGCGCAATCGCTATGGCAGGTCGAACGAATCTTGGGCTTGCCGTCCAGCGTCTGGAGGATACGTGACAGCGGCGCGATGAAGCTGAGCGGGAAGAAATCACGCTCCAGGTCGGCCCCGCTGCACGCCGCCAGATCGTGAGCCAGGTCGCCGAGCGTGTAGCGCTTCTCCTCCAGCTCCCGGTGGCTGATCCGCCCGGTGAATGCCACCGGCTGATAGCTGATCGCGCTGACCACGTCGATGTTGTCGATGGCGAAGCGGAAGATGGCGGCGACCTGGTCCTCGTTGCAGTTCTTCACGATGGTCGGCACAAAGCAAACCTTCATGCCGGTCCTGCGGCAGTTCTCGATGCAGGCCAGCTTCGTCTCCAGCATCGGCCGGCCGCGAAGCTGCTTGTAGACGCGGTCGTCCACGCCGTCGAACTGGAGGTAAAGCGTGTGCAGGCCGGCTTCGGCGGCGCGCTCGGCAAACTCGCGGTCAGCCAGCGCAATGCCGTTGGTGGCCGCCTGCACGTGCGAAAAGCCCATGTCGTTGGCCGCCTTGATGATGCGGTGGAAGTCCGGGTGCAGTGTCGGTTCGCCGCCGGTGAACTGGATCGCGGTGGCCGGGTACGGATGCTGGTTCCGCAGCGAGCGCAGGAACTCGATCACCATCTCGTAGCTCGGCTCGGCGACGTAGCCGGCGGCGCCGGCGCTGGCGAAGCACACCGGGCAGGTGAGGTTGCAGCGGTTGGTCAAGTCGATCTGGGCCAGGCACGACGTGCTGATGTGCTGGTTGCACAGGCCGCAGTCGCTGGGGCACGAATAGGCCTTCTCGACCTGCGGCTGATAGACGCCACGCTCGTCCTCGAACGCGTAGCGCGCGCTGCGCAGAAACAGGTTGACGTCGGGGTTGATCTTGTCGCGGAAGTACCCGTGTTCGGGGCAGGTCTTGTCCATGAAGACCTGGTTGTCCTTCACGTAATAGCGGCCAAGGATGTTGCAGGCGCATTCCGGACAAAGCGTTTCGACCGTGCGGGGCAGTTCGCGCAGGATCGGACGGACAAGCGCCCCTCCGTGCGTTCGCCGCGGTTGCCACGGGGCGTCGCGGCCCGGCTGGTCCTTCACGAAGAGCACGTCGTGATAGTGCTCGCGGTATTGCCCGCAGGTGGGGCAGTCGAGCTCCAGGTACATGCGGTCTTCGGAGTGCTCGTACAGAAAGCGGCCCGGCACGGTCTGGTCACACCGCGTGCAGTGAAACCGCCCTTCCCACGGCAGCCCCTTGATTCCCCGTTGGACCGGGGCGTACCTGCGCAGCGACAGCTTGTAGCGCTCGAGTTCAGTGACCGCATCCCCCTCGATGACGGCCCGGCGGCGAATCCCGTCGATCGGACGGTGCAGCACGCCGGAACGCTGCTCAGCGCCGTCACACGCGGGCCCCTCGGTCGGCGTCGGTTCCGACCGGTTACCCCCGTCCCGCGGCGGGGATTCCTGGTCAGCTAGGTGTTCGTTGTACAACCGGTTCATTCGAAGCAATCCGGATAGACCCGCGAGCGGCGTTTTCGTTGCTGATAAGCCCGGGCCAAGTCCAGGAAAATCTCCAGATCGCGATCGATTTGCGTGTTGACCTTGTCGAAGTAGCACGTGCGGATCGGCAGGTCGTCGTGGTCTCTGCTGACCACCGGGTAGACCGCCTCGCAGACGATCCCGTTCATACAGGTAAACGGGCTGATGTCGATGATCCCATCCACGCCCTTGCGGTAGTAGTAAATGCCCTTGCCGACGCTGAGCACCATCTCGCCCAGGGCCCCGGCGGCCGGCAGGTACGGCTCGGCCGCCGCCAGCACCTCGCGGACGTCGTGCGGCTCCTCATAGCCCTTGAGGTCTTCGGCGACGGGGGCCGTCAGGGCGTGTTCGTAGCGGTGCTGCGTGCGGCTTTTGAGCTTGATCTTGAGGTAGTCCAGGTTGAACCAACCCCTGTCGCGCAGCAGGTCCGTCTCGCGCGACCAGTTCGTGTACCAGACCCACTCCATCATATCCGAGAGCCAGCATTCCCCGCCCAGCCGCTCGATACGCCGGGCGACGTCCTCGTTGGCAAAGGTGTTCACGCGGCAGTAGATCTCGCCGACCAATCCGATCAGCGGGCGGCCCTTGACGTATCGCGCGGGGACGGCCCGGAAGCGATCGCGAATCTGCTCCGTGATGCCGACCAAATCGTGAAGCTTTTGCTCGGCCTCCAAGCCGGGCCGGGCGATCACGGTCTCCAACTCCGCGACGGATTGACGATAAACCGCGTCGGAGTCCCCGGCGTTGATCTCGTAGGGGCGGGTCCGGTGCAGGAGCTTCAAGGTGACCTCGGCGGCCACGATGCTCATCCAGACGATGCGCATCAGGTCGCTCGCGTGCCCGCCGACACTCTCGTAGCTGTCGTTGCTGGTGGGCGAGACGACCAGCACGTCGCCGTAGCCCAGCTCGTGCAGGACCTGCTTGAGGTATGGCGCGTATTGGCCGAAGCGGCAGGGTACGCTGGAGCGCGGCATGAAGAACGCGGACTTGGCCGGGTCGAAGCCGGGCGAGCGGCAGACCCGCACGAAGTCACCCAGCGTGATCTTGTGCGGCAGGCACTCTTCCCCGCCGCTGTACAGCCCGCCTAGGTCGAGCGTCTCGTCGTTGGAGTCGGGGGTGACGGTGGCGTCGATGCCGAGCGAGCGGTAGGCGGCGGCCATCACCCGGGCAGGGGCGTGGGACATCTGGGGGATGTAGAGGGTCCGGCCGACAAGGCTCTTTCCGTCGCTTCGCTCGGGCTGGTTCGCCACCATCGCAGAATTCCCTTGCTATCGAGATACGCCTCGCAGCGGGTCATCGTGCCGGCGTCGTTGGAATGTCCGTCGAACTGGAGAGAGAGGAACGGTTTTCCGGAGGCCGGGCGGATGTACGCCTTGAGGAACGAGTCGGGCCCACACTTGAAGTTGGTGATGAAGATGATATGGAGGTTGGGCCGTTGGCCGACCAGCTTCGCCGCCGCCAGAATCTTCTGCCCGTACTCCCAGTACATGTTCTCGTTCACGTCGCGCACGTCGATGTCCGCCAGTGGCAAGGCGTCGATCGGCAAGACGTTCACGCCATAGTGGTCGCGCAGCTTCTTCGCCGTCGAGATGCTCACGCCCAGGTCGTGGATGTTGTACGGTCGCCCGACCAGGACCATGCCGGCTTCGCCGGTCCGTTCGAGCGTCTCCAGGGCCGCGCGCCCGGCCTGCTCGTACATCGAGCGGAAACGCTGTTGCGCGGCCCAGCCGGCGTCGAATGCCCGGCCGGCAACGGACCGGCGCACGCCGAGAGCGGCCACCGCATCGACCAATGTTCTGCGAAGCCGCTTGAGGCCGGCCCGGAAACGGAGTGTCGGACACAGGATCCGCGCCTGCCAGGCCTGGAACTGCGGCGCCTGGCGGATCACCCACGGCAACGTCTGCCCCCAGGGACAGACGTGTGTTTCCGGCAACTCCCCGTCGGAGTCGATGTCCGCCGACAGGATGTTCGGCAGCCAGAGGTAGTCCACGTTTTTCTTGACCAGCTCGGCGACGTGCCCGTGGGCGACGATGATCGGGAAGCACGGCTCGGCCAGGACCGAATCGAGCCCCAGGCGCACGGTTCGCCGATCGGTGGCGGCCGAAGTCACCACGTTGAACCCGCAGTCGCGGAAGAAGCGGCGCCACAGCGGCAGCAGGTCGTAGGTGTACATGGCCAGCGGGACGCCGATGGTGGCGGTCGCGCCGGGCAGGTCGCCGTCGTCATCGGCCTGCAAGAGCTCGTGTCGCGCCGCGACCAGGTCGGGGATGACCGGCTTGCGATCGGTCTTGGCCCGCTTGCGATAGCGGTCGGAGCACTTGTCGCCCCAGAAGGTCTTCTCGCCCTGGACGTTGAACTCCTGCACCGAGCAGCGGTTTCCGCAGCCTTTGCAGGTGAATTCCCGCAGAGCGTAGTCGGTCTTCTCCACGTCGTAGCCGCGGAAACGGGTTTCGCTGCGCGCGGCGGCAACCTTTTCTCTGGCCAGCAGGGCGACCCCGATCGCGCCCAGCAGCACGTTGTGCGGGGGCACGATGATCTCTTTCCCGCAGATGATGCTGAATGCCGCGGCGACCGCGTCGTTGTACGCGGTTCCCCCCTGGAAGAAGATGCAGTCGCCGATGCGCCGCCCGCGCACCACGCGGTTGATGTAGTTGTACGCGATTGAATAGGCCAGCCCGGCGATGACGTCTTCGCGCTGGGCCCCGCGCTGCATGTAGGTGTTCACGTCGCGTTCCATGAACACGGTGCAGCGCTCGCCGAGCTTGAGCGGGGCCTTCGAGCGGAACGCCAGTGCGGCGAACTCGTCCTTGATCGACACGCCCAGCTCTTCGGCCCGTTCTTCGAGGAAGCTGCCGGTGCCGGCCGCGCAGGCCTCGTTCATGGTGAAGTCCACCACGACGGTGTCGGTCGAGTCACCGCCTTCAGACTCGAGACTGATGTATTTGCTGTCCTGCCCGCCGATCTCGAAGATGGTGTCGGGTCGTTTGCCGAGCAGACGGTCGCCGACGAAGGTGGCCCCGGTCTTATGCGCAGTGATTTCGTCGTTGATGCTGTCGGCCCCGACGAGCTCGCCGACCAATTCGCGTCCGCTGCCGGTGCTGCCGACCGCACAGACCCGCACGCGCCAGCCGACGCGCTCCTCGAGCTCGCGCAGACAGCGCGTGACGACCTCGATGGGCCGGCCTTCGGTCCGCGTGAAGATGTGGTCGATCACGTCGCCCTGTCCGTCGATCAGCACGAGCTTGGTGCCGACCGAGCCGATGTCGAGCCCGAGGTAGGCGTCGATGATCGCGTTATCCTCGGGGGGCTCATACGGCTTGACGCGGTCACGCAGCAACGTGACGCGCTCGAGACTCAGCGGGGGCGAGGTTGGAAACGCATGGCTGCCGCCGCCCACCTCGCCGCTGAGCCGCCTGATCTGGTCGCGCAGGTTTGGCGGCTCATTCTCGGTCGCGTCGGCCGCGATGATCGCCGCCCCGACAGCCCCGAGCGAGTCGGCGGCGTCCGGGACCATCAGGGCCCCGTCCGGCAGCTCGAACACCTCGCGCAGCGCGTCCACCACGGCCGAGTTCGCCGACACGCCGCCCAGCACCGCGACCGGGGGCTCGGACACGCGGCCTTTGACAACCGCCGTTTTGAAATTCGTCGCCACCGCGTTGCAGAGACCACGCAGCACTTCCGGCGGGCGAAAACCCCTCTGCTGGGCATGGACCATGTCGCTCTTGGCGAACACGCTGCACCGGCCGGCGATCTGGGCCGCGCGCTCGGTCTGCGCGACGATGTCGCCGATTTCCTCGACGGCGTATTGCAGCCGCGAGGCCTGCTGATCCAGGAACGCTCCCGTGCCCGCGGCGCAGTCTCCGTTGGTGCTGTAGTCCACGATGCTGAGCGT
>Ga0114919_10003312_pt1 | contig 13030 bp, 13 predicted proteins | sample BlataG_FD_88682 | JGI IMG/M metagenome (GOLD analysis project Ga0114919, IMG submission 88682) | Deep subsurface microbial communities from Black Sea to uncover new lineages of life (NeLLi) - Black_00105 metaG | ecosystem: Environmental > Aquatic > Marine > Oceanic > Sediment | place: Atlantic... | reverse complement strand
TGCGCTTGCGTAGGTCCTGAGGGACCTGCGGCTTGCCGTCCGCCCGCGGCGGGCCGGGGCTGACTCCGACGTAGAGCAGTGTCAATCCGTTCCGCTGTTCGCAGCCGGAGATGTCGATGTCGCCAGGGATGTCGCGGAACCACCAGCCGTGGGCTCCCGCTTCGCCGGGCACCGGAGACGGCTCGGCGAAGACCTCATCACGCGAATATTGCTGTGCTGCAGAAAAACTTGCGACGGCGTTTGCGCTGCGCTTCGCAGACGTCGACTCAGGCATGCAGCCCAGCGTAATCGCGGCCGGATGTCGTCGCCTCGGCGCGGCCAGTCCGAACTGCGGTCAGACACCGCTGCGCTGGATGATCGCCGCCTGCAATTGTTCGAGGCGCTGCTCGCGGGGCCCGTCGAGTTCGACGAGCAGCGGAGCGTTCTCGGCGGGCATGACGTCGAACCGTCCGTCGCGGTAGATCTGCTTGAAGATCGCGTCGACGGTGTCGCGGTAGTCGAGGTCGACCGGTCGGATGCCGTCGGCTTCCATCTCCACCGGCCAGCGATCTGATCGGGGAACGAAGGCCAGGATGTCGAGGTGGTCGAGGGATTCGCGCACCGCGGGCACCATCGACGCCACGAACGCGTCGTCGATATCGGTGGTGTGACAGTCGGCGGTGAATTGCGAGTACGCGAGATAGTCCACCGGGGCCCGATCGAAGATGACGTCGGCCGCACTGGTGGCGTAGCGATGGACGCGGCTGATGTTGTAGTACAGCTGAATGCCGTTGTGCAGGCGGGTGGAAGAGTCCCGGAAGAGGATCTCGTAGGGACCGAAGAGCCCGAGCGCGCGGTAGGGCTCTTCCTCGCGGAGATACCCGTCGTGCGCGGCCACCCAGTCGTTGACGACGGTGGACTTGCCGAGCGAGTGGGAGCCCGAGACAGCGATTCGCACGGCGGGAACGCTACAGCCCGGAAGCGGTGTCAGCCGAAGAGGTCGTCCAACCCGAGTGCGGGCGGGCGATCGGCGAGCTTGCCGACCACCCAGTGATTGAACGAGACGCGCTGCTCGAGGGCCTCGACGCTGAGCCTGGCGTGCAGTGACCGCGACGTGCGGACCAGGAACCGTCCGCTGTAGCGGTGATCGGTAAGGGAGTCCGGGGCGGTCTGTCCGTACTCGGCCATCTCGGCGAGGGCCTCGGCGACGATCAGCTCCAGTGCGGCGATGGCCTCGTGGGCCGTGAACGCCTCGGCGTAGCGGCCGGGGAACTCCAGGCATCGCGCGAAGTACTCACGCCGCTCCGGATCCCATTCGGCCCGATATGTGTAGTTCAGCACCATGGCGACCATCATGGGTGGAACGCGGGCTCGGGGCTGTCCGGAGGTGGGGACCCTGTGCAGAACTTGATATCGCCGGCGATATCAAGTTGGGGAAAGCCCTTAGTGGTCGAGGGAGCTGGTGCGTCCCCACAAAGTACAGTGATGTAATGCTGCGCAGGATTCTGCTCACCGCCCTGGCCACGGCTGGCGTCATTACCGGGGCTTCCCCGGCCGCCGCCGATCCCGAGGCCCCGCCGCCGCCGATCCCGGACGTGTTCGCCTACATGCCGGTCAATCCGAGCGATTACACCGTCAACAGTGGCAAGTGGTTCGCCTTCGCCGGGCCGGCCGGGGTGGTCTGCATCCTGGACTCCATGAAGGGCGATTACGGCTGCAGCGGCCCCATACCCGGCGCCCCCGGCGGCGCGAACCTGGTCAGCGCGGGCCCGGTCGGCATGCCGGTGTTCACCACCACCGAGACCCCCAAGTACGCCGACGCCGGGGTGGTCAGGGCGCTGCCGCCCAACCGCAGGCTGAGTTACCGCCAGGTCGCCTGCGGGGTGGACGATGCCGGCGTGGTGGCCTGCCTGAACAGTCGCGAGCAGGTGGGCTTCGTCGTCGGCCCGGAGACCAGCTTCGTCGCCTCGAATGCTCCACCGCCGCCGCCGCCGGATGCGCTGCCGCTGGATGCGCCGCCGGTGGATCCGGTCGCGCCACCTACTTAGCCCGCGAGGAGATGTCGATGGCTGATGACGTCGGGAGCGCGAGGCTGAGCTGGAACGTATTCGGCGCACGATCTTCGACCCTCTCGGCAGGTAGTGATGCTGTTCAAAACTTGATATCGCGGGTGATATCGAGTTTCGGAAGGACATAGTGGTCTGCAGAGAAACGCATGGTGGTCCGTCGTTTTCTAGAATCCGCCTTGTCGTATATATTCAATCTCATGGCCTTGAGTATCAAAGACCCAGAAGCCGACCGGCTGGCTCGAGAACTGGCAGCCCGCACCGGTGAAACCCTGACCGAAGCGATCGTGGTCGCGCTGCGGGAACGTCTGGCCCGCGAGACCGGGCGAACCAGATCGGTGCCGCTAAGCGAGGAACTGGCAGCTATCCGCCGTCGATGCGCCGACTTGCCGGTGTTGGATCCCCGCGCCAGCGACGCCATCATCGGCTACGACCACCACGGGCTGCCCACCTGATGGTGATCGAGACTTCCGCGATCGTGGCCATGCTCACCAACGAGTCGGAGGCGCAGCGGTTCGAAGCCGCAGTGGCCGCGGATCCGGTTCGGTTGATGTCGACGGCCTCCTATCTGGAGGCGGCCATCGTCGTCGAGCAGCGATTTGGTGAGCCTGGCGGACGAGAACTGGACCTCTGGCTGCATCGGGCGGCCGTTGATCTGGTCGCCGTCGACGCCGAGCAGGCCGATGTCGCGCGGTCCGCCTACCGGCGCTTCGGCAAGGGACGCAATCGAGCCGGCTTGAACTACGGGGATTGCTTCGCCTACGCACTGGCGAAGGTCAGCGGTGAGCCGCTGCTCATCAAGGGCGCCGATTTCGCCCGCGCTGACATTGGTGCTGTCGACGCAACATCCACGGGGAGCGCTGGTTGAGTTACAGCGTCCGGTCGCGAGCCGACCGTCGGCGGAAGACCTCGGCCGGCCGGCCGCGCGAGCCCGAGTACGACAGGTCGCCCGTCTCGATGATGTGGCGGCTCATTTTGCGTCGGAACCTGTCCCGGTCTAATCGTTGCCCAGCGACCGCCTCATGGACCTCCTGTAACTGCCGCAGCGTGAAGGTGACATCCAGTAGACGATCGGGATCCGGCATATTGTCGTAGCGCGACCGGACGTATTCCTTGGCACGCTTGACGATATTGGGGTGGTCCCAGGCCAGCTCGCCGGGCCGATCCACCGGTATGAGTCGGGCTTCTTGTGCGGAGCCTGACCCCAGCGACTCCAACTGTTCGAGGCGCACCACTGCAACGTGGGCCACGGACAACACCCAGTCACGGTCGTCGCGGCAGGGGTCGTCGAACACGAAGAGCTGAATAGGTCGAATGCCCCGGATGCCGAGTTTCGTGTCCAACGAGCGCGCGACCGCCTCGGCCAATGTCTCGCGGTCGCGCAGGAAGGTGCCGGATAGGGCCCGCTTACCGGTGTCCGCGCGCTCCATCTCCGCAACCAGGAGGCCGCGCTCCGGGTCGACGGTCAGCAGCGCAGTGTCCACGGCCACGATGGCGCGGGGGAATTGATAGCAGTACTTGTCAGAGCCTGTCGGTATCGTCGTATCAACGGGTTCGGGTAAGTCGTTGTTGCTCATGAGGATCACCTTAAACATAGTTGCGGTTTTCACATTAATTTGCTACACTAGCGTCAGCCCCGGGGGATCGCTGCAATACCGGGTCGCTGAAATGCACTAACCACTACGGAAAGAGTCCACAACGTCCACAAAGTCGAAACAAGGGGAGGGGTATCGATGACACAAACGAAAACTGATGCGGTTCTTATCTTGGGGGATACGAACACTGAGCAGCAGGCCGAGATGTTCGCGGTCCGGGCGGCCGAGCACGGGGTGATCATCTCCGGAATCTTCGCCTTCGAGGTCGGCGAAGCCGCCGCGGCAGATGACCTCGCTGAGGTCGAGCAGGTGGTCGCCGCTTTGAGCCACGCCATCGCCACCCGTCGCAATATCTGGGTGCCCTACCCTCGCGAGGACCTTTTCCGGGAGGAGCACGTCCGCCGGCTTTGCCTCGTGCTCCAGCGGCACAGTCTTACCCTGCGGATGGGCCCGAACCTTTTTGAATGCCCGGCCGAAGGCGGCTACAACGCCATCGACATGGCCCTGCGCCACGAGGTCCGGACCGTCGACGCGCTCGATCACGCGGTCATGGCCGCCGCCGCCGTCGAAACGCTCAGCACCGAGATTGACGCAGCGTTAGCCAACGCCGGTTCACCGCCGCGCAATGGCACTGTCGACGCGGACGTGACGTACTTCTGCACCGCCGACGTGGCGAAGCTGTTCGGCAAATCGCGGCAGTGGGTCACCTGGGCGCTGCGCAACAACGTGTTCGTGCGCAAAGACGGCACGCCGATCGAACCGGTCCGCCTCGGCAAGAGCACCCGCCGCCGGTTCACCCCGCCACTGCTGCGCGATATGGCCAAGGCCGCCTATCGGCGCGGAATCCTCGACGAAGTTGAGCTCGAGGGGGTGCTTGGGGAGTTGGCCCGGGTGGAGCGGTAACGGGCGGCCGGCAGCCTCGCGCTGCACTGACGTCTCACCTCATCCATCCACCAACTAACCCAAGGAGATCGCTATGACTAACAACAATGACAACAACCCGAGCTGGGAACACGACCCGGTAGTGCACGGCTACTGGGTTCGGCCCGGACGCCTGCTCGCCACCGAGTATCCCGGCGCCAAAGACGAAGAGAAGGCCCTGCGCAAGCTGCGGGTTCTTCTGGACGCCGGAGTCAATTCTTTCGTCGACCTCACCGAAGCCGGCGAACGGACCTGGGACGGAGCGCCCATGGTGCCCTACAACGGGTTACTGGGCCCCGACGTGGCCTACCAGCGGTTCGCGATTCCCGACACCTCCGTCATCGCCGACGCCGGGTATGACCGGATCCTCGCCTACATCCGCGCCGAGCTCGCTGCGGGCAAGGTGGTCCTGGCCCACTGCTGGGGCGGTAAGGGCCGGACCGGAACCGTGGTCGGCTCCTGGCTCATCGAGACCGAGGGCGTCGGCTATCCGCAGGTGATCGACCGCATGCAGGAACTGCGTCGCGGATCGAGTAAGGCCGATCATCCCGTCCCCGACACCGAGGAGCAGCACGACGTCCTGCGCCGGCGTGCCCAGCGAAGGGAGGCCTGACATGACCAACCAGAACTGGTTCGAAAAGCTTGTCGGGTTCAGCGAGAGCGACGGCTACGCCGCCGTGCAGAGCCGATTGGGCGTCGAGGGCGAGGAACTCGTCTCCACGGTCAACGGCAAGCGCTACGGCATCGGGGAGCTGACGCTGCCGACGCTGGCCGAACTGCGTACCCGGGTCAATCCGGCTCGAGGACAACGCAGTTCGGCGCGCATCGTGGTCGCTGATGTGCAGAAGCTGCACTCGGAACCTGAGTACGAGGGCGCATTGTTCCAGGTCGCCTCCCAGTTCAACCTGCTGGAGATGGTCTCGGAACGGGTCACCCCCGAGCAGGGCGTGACCGGCTACATCTACGACAACACCCAAGAGCCGGCGTGTGCGATGGCGGCTGCCGGGGGCACCATCTACCGCAACTACTTTGCTCCGGTGGGCGATCGCGTCGGGCAGACCCGTGACCATCAACTCGATGCGCTGTCGGGAGTCGGAGCGGCGCTGTCGGATCTGATCGGTCTGCCGGTGAGCGCGTTGTGGAACATGCAGAACGGTTACGTGCTTTGCACCGCGGAGGGTCTGACGGCGATCAGCCACCTACTCACGACTTTGTCTGACGATGACCGCGATGCGCTGCGCGCCAGGTTGGCCATCGGTCTGCACCGCAATGTTGAAGTAACCGACGGTAGCGGCAAGCGCGTCTCGCAGGCGTACTGCTCGGCACTTCCGGTCGGCTACTCCAGGCTGCCCCGCAAGGACTGGGAACCGTTCGCGCGCCTGGTGTTACAGGCGTCCTACGAGGCGGTCATGCTGGCCGCGGTGGAGCAGGCGAGTAGCGGTGGCTCCAACACGGTGTTGTTGACCCGCATCGGAGGCGGTGTCTTCAGTAATGGAGACGGCTGGATCGACAGCGCGATCGAAAGGGCCATGGGCATCGTGGCCGACGCCGGCCTAGACATCGTGTTCGTGGCGCACAGGGCAGCTAGCCCCGGCACCCGGGCGATCGTGGACCGCTATCGGCGGTGACGCTGGTATCAGCTCTTCGGCCCAGGGCACTCACCGTTGACGACCAGCGGCAGGTTGATCGTATCCACCTGCAGCACACCGCCGGTGTCTTTGACTCCGCGGGCAATGATGCACTTGCCCTCGACGACGGCGTCACTTTTCACCTGGTGCCGATCGGCGAAGAGGGTGAGGTCGTTGGTCTCGATGGTGGTGTTCGTCTTACTACCGTCGGCGCCGTACGTCGTGAGGGCGAGCGTGGTCCCGGTGACCGATTCGACTGAGCCCCGGAAGCCGCCCAACGGACTGCGCGGAAGCCCGGCGTTGTCCTGCGAATTGGTCTTCTTGCACTCACCGCCGCTGTTGGCACCGACGACCACCGCGTCGGCGACAACGGTGCCGCCTTCGGCTCCGCTGGCGGGCCGGACGGTGACACAAAGGCCGGGGGTGATGCCGGCCAGGGTCACGGGCGTCAACTCCATGATTTTGGTCGACTCGGTGAAGGCTACCGCCGCCGCACCCCGCGGTGAACTTACCTCGACCCGCGTGCCCGACACCGAGGCGATCGACCCGCTCACCTCTTCTTCGCCGTCGATGATCACCGGCACCTGGGAGGCCTCAGCCGCGGATGTGGTGGCTCCCGCTGCGGCCGACGCCGACGACGAGGTGGCCGATGCTGCCGACGAAGCGGTCGACTCGGTGTCGGTGGTCGAATTGCATGCGACGGCCGATAGTGCGGTGACCCCGACCAGTGCCAGGATCCGATAGTGGGCGATCGGTGTCTTGGGCAAGGAAACTCCTGCTCGACGGCGGCGCGACGACAACATGGCGAGCCTAGCCGCCGCTGGTCCCTCGCGGGTGATGCGCAGCCTCGGCAATCGAACACTCACCGCGTCATTCGCGGAACCCCTTGATGTGGCCGATGAGTTGGTCGGTCAACCCGTCGGGCAGCGTCATCGTCAGGGTCGCATCATCGAGGGCCACGACCTCTCCGCGGCTGGTGTAGGGCAGCAGGTCCTGGGCTTCGCCGATACGGGCGCACATCGTCGTGATGAATTTCTGGTAGCCGAGCAGCGGGCAGAGTGTGAAGGTGCCCATGTCCTGAACTAAAACGCGGACTTCGGCGTCGACGGGAGTTTGCAGGCACCGTTCGGCGTGGAGGAGCAGATTGTCGTGGTAGTCCATCAAGCGGTTGGCGACGCTGATGATCGCTGCGGGATCGGCGTCGGCGTCGTCGTCGTTGAGCGTGCCGAACGCACCTTTAAAGGCGGGGCTGAGCATGAACTGCTCCAACTGCGCGACGATGTCCACGACGGACATCATCGCCTGATACGCGGTCTCGGAATAAGCCTGGCCGCCAAGCGGCGCCGGCCCGGGATGAGGTTGGTAACCGGAGACGACGGCGCGAAGTCGCGGCGCGACGCCGTTGCGGCGTTGCACCAGGACCGAGGTGAACGTCGCCCACGGCCACGCGGAGGGTTTATCGGTGGTGAGGCGCGACAGTGCCTCGCCGGTGGTCGCAACTTGGGCGATGTTTGCCGTCTTCTCGTGTGGGGGGAGCAGCCGCCGGGGGGTGGGGTCGATGGGCCGCGCCAGTGCCTCGGCCAGTTCACGAAGATCCGGCGGCAGCGGCCACGGCTGCAACTCAGCCTTGGTGCGGCCGGGGGAGTAGACGGTCCAGCCGACGCCGGCCAGTGCAGCGACACCGACGATGCCCAACGCGAGGGAACCGTTGGCCAGTGCGAGCATCAGCGCGATGGCGCCGACGACCAGGCCGACCTTGGCGCCGACGGACAGCCGATTGAACGTCGTACTCCGCGACATCACCGCCCCCTGTCAGCCCGTCCGGCCCCCGCTGATTCCTGTCCACTGCGAGGGTAGTGGCGAGGGTAGTGGCGGGCACCGACATCGACGGTGCGATCCCGCCAGACCCAGACTCGGGTCAGGACGCCAACAGCACCAGGACCGCGCCGTAGGAACACAGCAGGGGTAGGCAGCGCCAGCGCGCGAGCCGGCCCGCGACCGGGATGATGAGCAGCACCAGCGCGGCGCTGGCCACCACTCCCACATCGGTCTCAAAAGTGTCGACGGTGATCGGGTGGATTACCGCGGCGATACCCACGATCAGCAGGGTGTTGAAGATGTTGTTGCCCAGGATGGTTCCGACCGCCAACTCGTCGTGGCCGCGCAACCGGGCGATGACCATGGTGGCCAGTTCGGGGGCCGACGTGCCGAGGGCAACCAGCACCGCCCCGACGACGAATCCGTCCCAGCCCAGGGTTTCGCTGAACCCGACGGCCCCATCGAGGATCACCCGCCCGGCAGCGACGAGCATTGCCAGGCCCACCCCGAGGTTGATCACCATCGAAGCCCGGGAGTGTTCCAACGGTGCCTGCGGGGTGGCGGTCCGGGTGCGATGACCGGCGATCACGCTCTGGGACAACCACGCCGCGAAGATGACCAGCAAGACCAGACCGTCGATTGGCCCCAGTGTTCCGTCGATGGCCAGCAGGCCGAGTATCAACGGGGCCGCCGCGGCCGCCGGGTACTCTCGCACCACACTGCCGCGGCTGACGAGGATCGCGGAGAACATCAACGCGATCCCGAGAATCAGCCCGATGTTGATCACGTTGCTGCCCAGGACGTCACCGAGGGCTATCTCCGGGCGGCCCGCCGCGGCGGAGTTGACCGCCACCGACAATTCCGGGGCCGATGTGGCAAAAGCCGCGACGGTCGCGCCGACGATGCCCGGGGGAAGCCGCGACCACAGGGTGAGACTGACCAGCCCGCGAACGAAGAACTCACCGCCGACGCCGGCCAGGATGCTGCCCAGCAGCAGCAGGAGAGCCGGTTGCGTCACCGCGCAGTTCGCCGCCGACGGCCCGGGTTCATGGCTGCGGGTACGGCGCCCAGCGCTTGTCGAAGCCAGCCTTGCGCACCGCCAATTGCGTGGCTCGTTCCTCGGGCGTTACGAACACCGTGCCTGTCGGCAGGTAATCGCCGATTTCGGAGATCTTGACCACCTGCGAGGTGACTGTCGGGGTGTCCTCGTCGTCGGGGTCGAGGTTTTGGAACCGCATCGAGATGATGCCCTGGTTCAGTCCGCCGGTCGACAGCCAATTCGCCACCAGCGGATCGGTCGGCGACACCACGATGGTGTAAGTGCCATTGAGGTTGGCGACGGACTGGTCGTTGTTCAGGCTCGTCTGCTGGTTCCAGTAGTCGTCGGTGATCGTCCAGTCGTTGTAGACCGGAACGGTGAAGAACCCGGCACTGGCCGGGTCGATGGTCAGGATCAGCGCCTCGTCGTCGGCGAGTTGGAAGTAGCCGTTGCTCTGCAACTGGTTGGCCAGGAACTCCGCGTTGCTGGCCGGTTGCGTCATCACGTTCGGCGCCCGGAGTTGACCGTCGGGGTCGGTGGTGGCCAACGCCATGTATTTGGCCTGCTGGTTGGTTCCCCGCACGATCATCAGCAGCGCGGTCAGCGTTCCCCGCACGATCGGCGCCTCGGCGATACCCAGTGGCGGAATCAGCGACGCCAGCGACGCCAGCAGCGGGTTGTCGTTGACCAGTGAGCCCAGTAACACGAACCCGCCGAGTTGGGCGAACAGACTGTTGGGCGGTCCACTGACCCGCTGCACCTCGAGTCCCATCGGATTCTCAACGATCCACGTGCCCAGCGTGTTTCGCGCCGCGATCAGCGTCGAAGTTGACGTGAGTTGCAGGTGATTCTTCTGCCCAGGCGTCGCCGCGGCGCCACTGGCGGTGATCACGAACGAACCGTCCGGACTGACTTCGAGGTCATCGAGAGTCAGGATCGTCGACGTGGTGCCAGAGGTTCCCTCGAGCACACTGAAGGTGGTGTCGGCCGGGATGCCCTCGAAGAGTCGGCCGGTGAGGACGTACTCGGAGGTCTTGTTCACCGGAATGAAGCGATAGATGGTGTCGGGGTTGTCGTAGAGCAGCCGTGAACCGGCCACGTCGAGTCCGTACCAACTGTGCGGCGGAGCCACCTGGGTGACCACCGCGGGATCCATCGGATTGAGGATCTGCTGGGAGAACGCCGACGCCAGAGCGTATTCGTCAACCGCGTTGTCCAGGGCCTGCCGATTCGCCTCGTCGACTCCACCGACGAGCGCGAACTGCTGATTGCCCGCAGCCAGGAAGCCCTGCCGCAGAACGAATTTCATCAGTGCCACCGGCAGCGATGCGGCCGTGCGCATGGCGATCTGTTCGCGCGCTATCTGCACCGGGGTGCCCAGTGGGCTGACCTGATTGCTCAACTCGGCCTGCGGGGTACTCGCCGCGCTTACCGGTGCCGCGGCACCGACCGGCGCGAGCAGGCCCGCGGCGACGGGTCCGGCCGCGACGGGTTCGGCGGCGACGGGCCCGGCCACGAACTGGCGGCGGGGAGTGGCCGCGGCCGTTCGGCGGGTGTACGCCGCGGCCGCCAACGACGCCGGCGCGGCGACGGGAGCCTGCCGATCGCCCTTGGCCGACGGGGTGATGCTGGCCGCCCGCGGCGCAGCGGCCAGTGACTGTGGTGCGGCGGCGGCCCGGTGCGCGGCGCTGCGGGTGGCGCGGGCGGGGCGCGCCGACGGCCCCCTGGCGGAGTCCGATGAACTTGCCGATGAACTCGCCGCGGACCCCGACCGTGACGAGTCGTCGCCCTCGGCGGATGCGGCCGGCATGCCCAGCGCGGTCCCGACGCCGAGGAACAACGCCAGTGCGCCGACCCGGCCGACGAATCTGCCGTAGCCGGCGGCGGACGGGGATTGACCGGTGCGGGTCGAGGGTCGCATCAGGGCTCCTGGCGTTCTCGGAAGCGGCCACGGTAGATGTGGCGGACGTCACAGACATTACAGGGCACTATTCATCTGCCGACCCGTACCGCGAACTCCCACCCCGGCGCCGTGATCTCGCTATGGTTGCGCCGATGTCCATCAAGAATCCGCGGGCCTGGGCCGCGGCCGCCGCGCTGGGGTTTGCGTTGGCCGGGCCGCAGGCACTGGGCTCTGCGTCGGCCGAGACGACCGACAGTGCGGGGGCGCCCGGCCGTGACGCCGCGGCCCCCACCGCGGACTCGGTGCAGCCGAATGACCGCTCGGCGGCCCGAGTGAACCGGGCGAAGCAGCCCGCCGCGACGCCGCGGGCCGCCGTCGTCGCGAACGCGCGCTCGAGTGACGCCGAGGTCCCGCGGCAGCCGAACCGGGCAACTCGATCCGCCGCGGTCCGTGGTGCGCTCACCCCGACGCGCCCCGCCCCGACACGGCCCATTCCGACGGTGCTCCGCGAGCAGGAGTCGATTCCCGCGGCGCCGGTGACCACCCGGCGCGCGGTGAGCGTGGCCAACCCGGTCGAGGAGTTCGTCGCCGGAGCCAAGGTGTGGGTGGACACCTTCGCCAACGGCTATCCGTGGTGGAGTGGCAGCCTGCTGCCCCCGGAGGTGCGGCGGATCTTCTTCAACGCCGCTCCGGTCGCCGCCCCGATGCAGATCGAACTCGACGTCGCCGGCGGAGTGACCAGCGCCGCCATCGCCTTCACCGCCTCCGACGCCGACGGCAACCGACTGCGCTACACGGTGCCGACCAAGGGTCTGCCCGGTGCTCCGGAGCGCGGCACGGTCACCGTCGACAACGCTGCCGGCACGTTCACCTACACCCCCGACGTCGAATACGTGGGCACCGATACCTTCTCCTTCGTCGTCAGCGACGACACCACCCCGCACGTCCACGCCTGGGAGGGACTGCTCAACGCCGCGTTCGGGATCCTGGGCCTCGGCCTGGCCGGTGGACACCGTGACACCGCAACGGTGACGGTGTTCAACAACGTCGACGTGACCACCGACATCGTCGGGGAATTCACGGTGCTGACCTACAACATCTCCGGAATGCCGTTCCCGCTCTCGGGTGGGCCGTGGCCCCGGATCACCAACACCCTCCAGATCGGTTCGCGGATCGCCGATTTCGACATCGTCAACGTCCAGGAAGACATCGCCTACCACCCGTTCCTGATCGCCGATGCGCTCTTCCCGGACGGAACCGCACCCGAGGTGCCCGCCTGGGCGTGGCCGATCGGGGTGCCGTTCTCCGACGGCCTGAACTCGTTGTCCGCCTACAACATCGAGAGCCTGCACCGGCAGTCGTGGACTGACCGGCCGAATCTGCTCAACCCGGGCGGGTTCACCTACACCCGCCAGCACATCCCGGGTGGATCCTCGGTCGATGTCTACAACGTCGACACCAGCGGTGGTTCGCTGACCGCCGCCGAGATCGACCAGCTGTCGACGTTCATCGGCGCGGCCTCGATCGGCCGGGCGGTGATCGTCACCAGTGACTTCGGCCAGTTGTACTCCGACCCCGGACAGGTACTTGCCGGGTTCACCGCGGCCAACGGACTCACCGACGCCTGGGTGCAGGTCGAGTACGGCGGCGTCGCGCCCACCGACGCCCCCACCTGTGCCTACGACGACGGCTGCGAACAGCGCGACAAGATCTTCTACCGCGACGCCGCACCGCTGAACCCGGGCGACCCGGCGACGAGCCCGGTGCGCCTGCAGGCGATGTCCTACACCAACGAGGGATTGAACTTTCGCAACGACGCCGGCGTGGACCTCTCCGCGTACCGGCCGCAATCGGTGACGTTTGGCTACAGCGTCGACTCGATCGGGCCGATGAACGTCGACCTGGCCAACTGGATGGCCGAGTTGCCGATGCTCTCGACGTTGCCGCTGACGCTGCTTCCGATCCCCGGAACCCATGACTCGGGCAGCTACGGAATCACCCCGAGATCACCGTTGGCGCTGACCGGTAAGGACCAATTCGGTGCTCTCACCGAGCTTCCCGGCTTCCTGCAGGACCTCATC
>Ga0114919_10003311_pt1 | contig 13030 bp, 6 predicted proteins | sample BlataG_FD_88682 | JGI IMG/M metagenome (GOLD analysis project Ga0114919, IMG submission 88682) | Deep subsurface microbial communities from Black Sea to uncover new lineages of life (NeLLi) - Black_00105 metaG | ecosystem: Environmental > Aquatic > Marine > Oceanic > Sediment | place: Atlantic... | reverse complement strand
GGTGGGGGTGGGGGGGGGGGGGGGGGGGGGGGGGGGGGGGGGGGGGGGGGGGGGGGGGGGGGTATAGAGAGAGAGTATGTGCGTGAATTGACAGACCTGAACTGCTCAGGAATGCTTCAAAACACCTGTAACTCAGAACAAACCAGTGACACCAACACCCCTCCCAGCAACAAGGAGAGTGCAAACCCTGATACTTACTTACGGGGGGGACGAGCCAGTCTCAGTGCCACTATTGGAAAGAGTGCGCCAGTAGACAGCCCGACCCCAATGCATGCATATACTAACTTTAACCCTAAACCCTAAACCTTTCCTTTCTCATCTACTTTTCCCTTTTACTTATAGAATATTTTACCTCTACTCTACTGTTTTATTTTAGGTTATGATTGATGATACTGATTGCATCCACCTCCGTGTGAGGGTAAGGGCAAGGGGTGTCTACGTAGTTGTGGAATGTTATTCTTATCATCTATTCATTACTGTGTGGGAGAATGCGGTAAAGGAACCAAAACTCAAACCTTTGCTCATCCAAAGCAGCCCCTCGCGCAGGAGGCTGGGATTGCTGTGTGTAGTCCTCCTTCCAAGTATATAAGTCAGAAATTCCTCCCAGCGGCATACCTCTCGCTCTTAAAAAGTGGAGCGGAGGTGCTTCAATGAGCCACAAGAAATCAAATCAATTTATGGTCTTTGATTCTTGCACAATCACATTTGTCGACATTAGTAGATATGCAAGCATTGGGCCTATCTAACAAGTTAAATTTGCGGAGATCCTTCTGCTCAAAGAGATCTTCATCCCAACAAAGCAATTCTCACCGCTGCTTGCGAGTAACAGCCGAGCAAACAATAGGCCAAAAATCCAATACAGCTCAACTCTACCAAGCTCTCAGAGATGCATGTGACGACTACAAATCTGCACCCCCATCGGTGAAGCAAGAGGTTGCAGTCGACTGCGTCCTCCCAGCCATGACACAACTAGCAAACTCAGGCACCCTCACCAAGTGGAACTCTGCTTCAGAAGACATCTTAACTAGAAGGAACGTCGGCCTTGGTGAACTCAGAATGGTAGGCATCAAAGATCCTCAACAAATCGCTAAAGTCAGCGTCCGCAATGATGCATCATTCCTCATCTCAGTCGTCGGCATCACCTCTGTTTTGGCTGTAGTTCTAGGCCAGCTGCCAGGTGACTGGGGCTTCTGGGGCGCCTACGGCACGGGTGGCATCTCCATTGTTGTTCTTGCTATTGGCTCAGTCAACCCAGGCATCCTCCAATTCGCCATTGACGCCTTCTCCCAGATCTTCCCCGACTACAAAAGCAGAGTCCTCCGCCATGAGGCTGGCCACTTCCTCACTGGCTACCTCCTTGGTGTCCCAGTAGCTTCCTATTCCCTCATGATCGGCAAAGAACACACCGACTTTGCTGAAGCAAAGCTTCAAAAACGACTGATCGAAAAATCCCTCCAATCACAAGAAGTAGATGCCCTATCCATTGTGGCAATGGCAGGAGCTGCTGCGGAAGCAATGAACTACGAAGAGGTCATGGGACAGACTGCTGATATGTTTGATCTGCAGAGGATTATGATGAGGGCCACCGATAAAATGAATAATGCAGCGCAGCAGAATCAAGCTAGATGGGCTGTATACCAGGCTGCAACGTTGTTGAGGAGGTACAAAGGAGAGTATGAGGCGTTGCAGGAGGCTATGGGGAGAGGAGCTAATGTGGCCGAGTGTATTGAAATTATAGAAAAGACTACTAGCAGTAGTAATAATGATAAAAGTGAACAATGACAATGTGTAAATTAAAATTCATACAGAGAGAGATGTTGTTATTTACACAGATGTGTATCATACACGAGAGAAAAGAATCACCACCTGCCCTTCCTTCTTCCTCACTTGCCTCCACCATCATTACCGCCAACACTGCTACTCTTCCCTACAACCTTGGGCATCTTCTTACGAGCTTCATCCATAATTTCCTTTTTATTATAATAGTGTGGTGCAAGCTCCACCAACCACTCTCCTTTAATCTCACTCACTGTCCTCATATACTCCTTGGTAGTCAACACCAACTCATGGTACACAACCCACCTTGGCATAACCTCTGTAAGACCAGAAGAAGGATGTATATGCACAGTTTGAGGGTTTTTGACTGTTTTATAGCTCCCATTACGTTGTAAATTAGCAGCATGATAGAAAAACCCGCTAGCAACAGCTCTTCTAATGGCCTCCACATCACCAGCGTTACTAATCAGATCAATTTCACACCTCTCCATCAATCCAAGAACCTGATCTCTAATATCTCTAGCTCTCTTCATTGTTCTCACTTGTACAAAGTTTTCAAAACACCACTGTGATGCATAGTTAGTCTCAGCCCAGGAATTGTAACAATGCATCAGTGCAATATGATCCCCCACATTACCTCTATGGAAAGCTTTATGTGCATTGTCAGCGTGTACTGCCTTGTCCTTTGGTCGGTAGAACACATTCCCCCCCACACTCACCATGGCTGCAATAGTAGCTACTTCTTCACTCACTCCAAACTTCTCACTGGCAATGATCATCTTTGCCAGCATAGGATCTACAGGGAATTCTGCCATCTTCCTTCCCAGCGTGGTCAGCTCCCCTCTATCGTTCAATGCACCCAGTGCATACAACTGCTCAAGAGCTCTAAACATAGTCTCCGTTGGAGGAGGATCCATAAAATCAAAATTAACTAGATCGTTGATTCCTAGCGACTTTAGTAACAGAACTACATTGCCTAGATTGGTTCTCTGTATCTCTGGCGGCGTATTGTCTTCCAACTCGTGTTGATACGCCCAAGCAGTGTAGAGACGGTAACATTTCCCAGGAGAAGTACGCCCCGCTCTTCCTGCTCTTTGCATGGCACTCGCTTTACTGATAGGCGTCACTTGTAAGCTTTCCATTCCACTACGGGGATTATATGAATTTTGTTTGCAGAATCCGGGGTCAATAACATATTTGATTCCATCAATAGTGAGTGAAGTTTCGGCGATATTAGTAGCAATGACTATCTTCCTTGCTCCTGGGGGAGTAGGCTCAAATATCTTGGCTTGCATGTCACTCGGTAGATTTGCATATATGGGCGCAATGATAAGCTCACCTATCTTGCTCCCTAGTCCCCGGGTTCGCTGCTTTAAAAGCTCCTCAGCAGCCTCAATCTCCTCCTGTCCAGTCAGAAAGATTAAAACATCTCCAGGAGGCTGTGATACGTGTATCTGTAATGTCGTCACTACTGCTGCATGTAGATAATCCGCTTCTGGTGCTTTTGTGTATAATATGTCAACGGGGTACCTTCTACCTGGTATCCTGAATATAGGAGCATAGTCAAAGTATTCACTAAACTTCTCAGCGTCTAATGTAGCTGAACTGATCAACAGCTTCAGATCAGGCCTGAATCGGGCTACATCTTTGACCAGACCAAACAGCACATCAGTGTGCAGGTTCCTCTCATGTGCCTCATCGATCATCATACATGAATAACTCCCCAAGTCAGGTTCACTAAGAAACTCTCTGAGCAACATACCATCAGTCATATACTTGACAAGTGTCTGTTCGCTTGTACAGTCTTCAAATCTGATGCTATACCCTACCTCTCTCCCCAGTTTGACCCCCATTTCTTGAGCTACACGAGCAGCAACGCTCATTGCTGCCACTCTCCTCGGCTGAGTGCACCCAATCTTCCCAGCTTTACTGAAACCGGATTCATGGAGATACTGTGGTATCTGTGTAGTCTTCCCACTCCCTGTTTCTCCAACTATAATAATCACCTGGTGAGCTTCCACTGCAGCTAGCAACTGCTCTCTATATGGGAACATGGGAAGGTTGCGACGACCTTCTTGTATACGATCAAATTCAGATCTCTTCTCTTGTTCACGTTCCTTTCTTTGTCTCTCCAGGGCTTGTTCTTTAGTTTCTTCTAAGAGGAGCTCCATGGATGCAGCAGCATCTCCTGCTAGATGTTGATCTATTATGAATTCTATTTGATCATCAAATACAAACTCATACTCTTCTGCTTCCTCTTCTGCTTCCTTTTTTGTTGTTGTTGTTGTTGTTGTTGCTCTATCCTTCTTCCTCTTAGACCTACCACCTCTTTCTCCAACTGCTTTTCTTATCTGCTGAGCTTCAAACGCTTCTTGTTCAGCCCAAGGAGTCATACCACCACCACCATCCCCTCCTCCCTTACCACCCTCCCCCTCCCCTTCCTCTCTATACCTAGCAGTGAGCACATCGTACCTACTACCAGCCTTATCTGGAGCATCATATGTATCAGGCATCCGATACCCATCATCTCTCTCAAGCTCATCCAACTGCTTCTTCCTCTCTACTGCCAATTTGTACACCTGCTCCTTGTATGCGAGCTCTTTTTGTTCTTTTTCTGTCAGTTTCACTCCTTGAAACAAATACTTTTCATCTTCCAACTCTTCTCTAAGGTCTTCTAGTTTGGCTTCTTCTCTCTTTTTCAAATATTCTTGTCGGCTGATCTTTCTGAGTTCGTTGACAGTGTCTCTCCTGTTTCCTGCTTCTTCTGCTCTTCTTCTTTTCTCTATTTCAGCGAGCTCTGCTTTACCGACTTTTTGTTCTGCTAGTTTTCGTGTCTTGGCTTCGTCTCGGTCTTTCAGACGTTGCTCAAATTCTTGCTTCTCAGCCAGGTCTTGTTGTCTATCCTTTTCTTTACGTTTCTCAGCATTTACCTCTCCGTCTTCTTCTTCTTCTTCTTCCCAGCCGCGTTTCCTAGATCCTCCCCTTTTCACAACACTATGATCATCATCATCACCACCGCCGCTGCCAACACCGCTATCTCCTCTTTTCCTACTACTGCGGAGCTTCTTCTTATCGTTCTTCTCCCTTCTCCGTCTTTCCTTGTCTTCAGTCTTTGAACTACTTTTTCCTATTTCATCTTCCCCACCACCACCATTATTTTCTTCTTCTCCTTCTTCAGGTACAAGGCCATAAGCTGTACTTTGCTTGGCAAGAGCAGCAGCTGCACGTTCCTGTGCTTTACGGGCTTCTTTACTTCGGCTTATGGTGGCAGCAGCGCCACCCACACCACCTCCTCCTGGTGTTGAGGAGAGACGGGAGAGGAGGCCTTTTGCGAATTGTTGAGTTGCAGTAGAGGCAGGGAGGCCTTGATTTTCTAACTGAGAGGATAGGGCAGAGGAACTAGATGCCTTCTTAGCTAGGGCAATGCAGTAGTCTACAAGTGCTCGTTCAGCAAAGCCTGTTAAATGAAGTGGGGGAGGATGGGAAGAGGGTCGGTGAAAAGATGAGGAATGGGTGGTTGGGGTGGGGAGTGTAGGGTGATTTGATGTGAATAACGTACCTATCAATGAGTGAAGGTTATCCTCTACCCATAGTTTCAGTTTTTTGTCGTCTCTATCGCTCATGATTATGATTTCATTCGATTAAAATAGCAAAAGAACTGTGACAAAAGGTCTATTATCGTCTGGATGTGAATTTAAACGTTTAAGATGTACCTCAAAGTACCACTTGGAATGATTAAATTGCAGCTGTTTGTCTTTGAAGCGATACAATGTAGGCCATCGTCGACGTTAACGGCAACGTTGCCATTTTCCGGACAAACAGATAAGAAGTGTGGATGTATCACTGCAGCTGTGCAGTTCACTTGCCTACTATAGACAACATTCATGACATATTTCCTCTGACTGGAGTGCGGAGTCCGCTCTTCATGTCTATTCAATTAATCATAGAAGTGTGTGATTGGATAAAATGAAGTTTTGGCTGAAAAACTTTTGCTGGGCATCGATGTTTCGAGGCTCTCGTCCGGAAAATGTCTTTTGAGGTGCTCAAAGCTGGCAAGGCATATCACTTATTTCACTTTTTATCTAATATATGTGTTAGTTTCAAGTGTTCGAACACCCATTTATCATCAGATATGGGAGCCTAGGTGATGTCATCTAGAGATTTAAAGAGTGAGTATTCGATAATTGCATACAGAAGCGTATAATTAGCTATGCACAAGATCTAATCTGACATCCATACAGTTGTTATCCAATTACAAGCTGCAGGAGACGCACCTATTCTAAAACAACAGAAGATCAAAATCTCTGCTGACGAGAAAGTGCTCAAAGTCGTAGAATACTTGAGAAAAAAGCTTCATACTGAACCTGTAAGTCTGATGCTTGTACTAAATCGTGTACTATTCCAATATAGACACGCACACACCATTCATCCCTTCCTCATTTCCCCTGTTGCTCACCGACCCACCCACTCACCAAACCCCCATCTTCTTCCTCCTCATCCACAGATCATCTACCTCCAGCAATCCTTCTCCCCTTCTTTAGAAGAGAAGGTAGGCACCCTCTTTGACGCATTCAGCAGTGGCGGCCTATTAGTCATTTATTACGCCCTAAAGCCAGCTTGGGGTTGAAAGAAGAAGGAGAGGAAATAGAACATAGAAGAAAGGTGTGCTTGTAGAGAGAGAGAGATAAAAACCATTACCTGCGTCTTTCTTTCTATCTCTACCTCTGTCGTCATATATATAGTAGTAGTAGCACATATATATTATATAGCATAGTAGTAGTTGAAATAAATCCATAGAAACCAACAACAACAACAACAACCAAAATAAAAGTAAAAATAATAATGTCATATTATCATAATGACCCTTCAATGGGAGGAGGAGGAGGCAGACCTCCATACAGACCACCTCCATACGGCAATGACCCTTATGGCAGAGGAGGAGGTAGAGGTGGTGATGGGTACTATGGAGGAAGAGGAGGAGGGTATTATCCGCCACCACCAGGAGGAAGAGGAGGAGGAGGACCACCACCACCACCTTATTATGGAGGAGGGCCACCACCACCACCACCTTCATATATGATGAGAGGAGGGGGACCTCCACCAGGAAGAGGAGGAGGAGGAGGGTACTACCCACCACCACCACCAGTGATAGGAGGAGGATATTACAGAGGAGGAGGAGGAGGAAGGTATGTCAGTTATCATCACCGCCCTCCCCCTCCCTCTCATCGTCATCATCATTATAGAGATTCAAGGAAAGACATACTTGATATGACATATGACGAATATAAAGCATCGTTTGAGAAGTTCAAAGAGGTACAGAAGATAGATATAGAAGAGGAAGAGGAGAGGAAGAGGAGGAGGAAGAAAAGGGAGGAGGAAGAGGCTGCGGCGGCTGCGGCGGCAGCAAAGGCAGCAGCTGGAGGGGGAGGAGGAGGAGGAGGAATGAGGATGATGGGTGAAGAGGAGTATGTAGAATATTGTAGACAGCTGGCAATGTCTTCTGGGCAGATTTTTAATGAGGTGTTGGTGAGGGCTCATTATTTACAGATGAGTGGCATGATGGGGGGAGGAGGTGGTGGTCAGATGCAATATTATTAGAAAACTGGGCTCTCTCCATGAATTCATAAATTAGGTAGATTACTGTGTAAGTATTGTGTTTAAATTTCACTATTATTAGGTAGAGAACAACTACGGTTTTTGGTTGTTTTTCCTGAAAAAATATGCAGAATCAATCTGATCAACAGTATAGAGTCTTCCTACAGCCAGACGAAACAGCAAAACAATTCCTCGCACGTTCCTTCGTCCAACCAGTATGCACAGGAGTTCCTCTCATCGACAACCACATCATGTTCAAACCTGGACACATCCTGGAAATCTCCGGCCCAGCTGGCTCTGGCAAGTCCCAGCTCCTCCTCTCCACCATGGCCACTTTCATCATGCCTGATTTCTACCAGGGTGCCCATTACAAAGGTCACAAGGCCCACGTCTTATTGCTTGATTTAGATGGTAAATTTGATCCTCTCCGTGTCGCTGACATCATCCATGCCAGATGCATCGCCTCCCTTTCTTCTTCTTCTACTACTACTACTACTACTACTAACAACACCGCCAATACCAACCTCATTCAAAGCATTATCAAAGACTCCGTGTCCCGTCTACACATTATCACATGTACCAGCAGCTTTGATCTCTTATTAGTATTACACAACCTCCAGTCAGATTGGCCTCTCATTAGAAAACCTCCTGATAATAATAATAACATGACAACAACAGCAACAGTTCCTCGCCCTCCTCCATCATCAGCATCAACAACCTTGATATCTAAATTCCCATTATCACAAGAGATATTCATAGGAGCATTATTCATAGACAACATAGCATCTCATCACTATGTAGACAAAGCAGTGAAACCAGGTGGAGGTGCCACCATTGCATCATCCTCGTCTCCATTGACTACCATGAAGATACACACCACCATGGCTGGACTGGTTAAGAAACTCATGCATAGAGAGAAGGTGCCCGTAATAGTCACTAGGAATGATGTACTAGTATCTACTTTTGATAGCAATAGTAGTGCCGTAGTGGTTGGAGGAGGAGGAGGAGGAGGAGGAGGTCAACAACAACAACAACAACAACAACAACAACAACAACAACATAGGTACAGTTCTCCAGAGAGATGGGTGAGTAGAGATACAATGTTAAAGCCATGGCAAGATATAGTTACACATAGACTCTACTTGAGATGTCACAACACTGTCTTTAGTAGTGATGATAATAGTAATAGTCATAATAATAATAATGATGTAGCATTTATGGTGAATCGTGTAGCAAAGTGGGTTCATAGTGATCAAGTATTGACATATCAAATTCATCAACATGGTGTCACATATTAAAACTATGTCTAAAAGTTAGGAAGTCTGTAAATATGCAAGAGTCAATAATAATAGGTTTTTACTTTTCCATTTGAGCTAGAAAACGTCATTATCAGATGGTCTTAGACCCAGTGATGATCTTGGTGATGATGAAGGGATAAGGGGGGGTAATGTACTTGTAGCAGATGCAGATGCAGGAATGATGCCTGTCTTTTTCATGGTTGAACCAACAACAGCTGGACTGCCATCACCATTACCACCTGCTACTCTCTGTTGTCGTTGTTGTTTTCTGCCCATTCCTGCACCAGCACTGCTCTCCAAAGCAGCCAATTCCGAAGCATGACTCTTCTGTACGCCAGCCAACCTTGCTCTCAATCGAGCCACCTCGCTCTCCAAGGGAGCCACAGCGGCATCTCTCAATCGCCTCTCCGTAGCAGCTGCTGTGGCTGCTGCTGCTGCTTCTCCTTGCACCCTCTGTGCAGCGTCTCTTTGGCTCTGAACTTCAGCTGCTCGGTGAATATAAGCGATACGTTGCTTGGCTTCTTCTTCAATTTGTCTGCATCTGTGTTGTTCTGCTTCGAGTCGTTGACTCAGCTCTGCTGCAATATTGTTGGCTTCCATCAATGCTTTGGATTTATTACCCTTCTCTGCCAGAGCGTGTTGCAATTGCATGTCTGTCTCCTTCAAAGCCCGTTTCACTCCAGACAACTGCTCCATCAACTCTCTCTCGGTTTTTTCAGCTCCACTCTTTGCGCAACTCCACTTGGTCTTCAATGCAACAACAGTTTGTTGCACGGTATTCAAGTTACTCTTCAGCCCATCTCTCTCTTCCTCCAGTGCATCAAGCTTCTTGTGAATGGTGCCCCTATAGACTATAAGCTCTCTCAGCTGACTGCGCAACTCTGTCACCTCACCTTCCACTGCTATTCTTTGAGACTTCTCACTGGCAGAGCGTTCAGAGGCAGATAATGCTTCAGTAGCGTATCTGTCTTTTTCTCCATTCAAACGGTCAACATCACCAGTCAGATCTTGGATACGACGCTGTGCTGCAGTCAATGAGCCAGTCACCACTAGTAGCTGTTCTTCAGTTGCTTTCAGCTTCTCCTCCAACCCAGCAATTTCACGTTGACGCTGTCTCTCAGTCGCAGCAGCCGCCTTGCCTTGTTCCTCCATCTCACGATGCAAATGAGTCAACTGACTCCTCGTCTCTTCCGCCCCTGCTTTCAGCTCAACGCACACACCCTTCAACTTATCACATTGCTCTGTCAAATTAGCTTGATCCGCCTCCAACACAGCAACAGCCGCAGCATGATCTGTTTCAGCAGCAGCCAGCTTGGACTTGACAGTCAATAGACGCTCAGCGGCAGCAACTGCCTCGCTCTCTTTACCCTCCAGCCTCCAAGACCATTCCCTCTCTGTGGCGGCCAGCTTTGCAGCAGCTGCTGCATTGCATTCTGCCTCTCTTGCCACCAGACGAGCTTCCATCATTCTTGTTGCTTCATTACGAGGGATATAATCTAGGAGTGATGGAGCAGCGAGGCAAGACGTTTTGGACAAATGATGATGATGGCTAATGCATCCAGTGACAGCAGCGTGAGTAGCGCAGTATGATAACGATGATGGTCCAAGAACACAGCTTCCACCACCACAACTATTGCTACCACTACAATGGAGGTGAGATAGTTGCAACTCCAGCTCCTGTACTCTTCTATCATACTTGAGAGCCTGTGCAGCCAGCTCCATATCAATCCTCTCCTTCCCTGCCTCCTCTGCTTCTTCTTTGCATTTAGCAACCCGTCTCTTCTCTGCCTGAAGCTCCCTTTCAACTGCCTTGATTTTACTGTTGACAGCGGTGACATCAGCAGCAGCTTCAGCCACTCTTGCATCGGCTTCCTTCTCTGCTTCGTGTACTGCTTCTTGAGCTAAAGTTAGCTGACGATCTTTGCCTTCCAATTTGGACTTGAGCGTTGCCACTTCGCCTGCTGCAGCGTCCAGCTTTCTGTGGGCTTTTTCCTTCAATCTGCTAAATGCAGACTGTTCAGAAGCAAGAGCAGCTTTTAAGGTATCAATATTTGCCTCCAATGAGGTGCGTTGAGAGGAAGCCAGCTGTGCTTCTCTGACTGCTTCTGTAACAGCCAGCTTTGCGGAGTCTTGCTGAGCTACCGATGCCACAGCAGCTTGGAGCTTCTCCATCAGTTCTCTTTCTCTCTCTTTCAGTCCTCTTCTCTCTGCTTCTGATGCTGACAGAGCTTCTCTGAGGGAAGTGGTGTCACGAAGGAGAGAGGCATGGCGGCCTCTCAGGTCGGCATTGTCTGCTTCGAGTCGGGAGAGTGCACGCTCAGCCCCGCCGAGTCGTTCTCTGGTTGATTTCAATTCTTCACTGACAACCAGAGTTTTCTCATTACTGCGTCTTTCTACTGCAGCAAGGCGATCATCTCTGAGTTGGAGGTCGCGTTTCAGGCCCTCTATCTCTGTGGAACGACGTTGAAGAGAGGCCTTGAGGCGGTCTGCTTCAGCTGTCTTTCTGTCCAATTGTACAACATGCTGGGACTTGGCTTCCTCTGAGTCGGCTTTCTGGAGGTCTAGAGCCCTTTGAGCTGCAGTAGAACGAGCTCTGAAAGCGGCGGCATCTTGCTCGGCGGCTTTGAGGGCTCTGAGAGCGTCTTCTAACTGACGCTCGAGCTGGTAGGCCCTGTCTTCGGCGGCAGAGGCTCGAGACTCGGAGCGCTCCAAGCGGCGTCTGGTTTCTAATGAACAGGGGTCTGGAGCCTCTAGTTTGGTATCCTGGTGACAAGGTGAACGTGATCTAAGGGGAGAGGAGGTAGATGTAAGATTCCCGTTGGTTTCGACGTAGATTGGGAGTGTCATTTTTTTCAAATTGACATGTGTTCGAGTCAAGATGTTTTGTAGAACAGATAATGGATGATTTTAGATTTAAAACGTATATAAAAATACGTTAATAATCACTTTATTGCATAATTAGTTTGAATCGATCGATATTTCGTCCGGAATTGGAGGTCAAATACCTCCTTGTCCTTCCATTCTCTCTCCTCCCTTCCAGCCCGCCATTTTTCATCATCTCTTTCAGCTAGGAAAAAGAGAGATGAAAATTCAAAATGCAGGGCAATTCAATGATCAAATCGACATGGTGATAATACAGCCATTTGATGGTAGTTATGTTGACTGGTGTTATGGGGAGGAGTGATGCTCTTGCAGTGCCAACCAATTCATGGAAGTCAAGTCGAGAGGTGGCACCGAAAACACACCCTGACAATGCATTATTGTTAAATTACGGCATGTGCGTTGAAGGAAACTGCTAAACTTTTGAAACATTCGTTTTTAGGTTGTTTTGGTCACATGCTGAAAGAAGAAATATAGAAGTACGCCCTATTAAACGTTGGAAGAAAAAAAATCGCTTTTGGAACGTCAATTTATTGGCAATCTCAAACTCCTCCTAGATGACGAGAGGAATAGCAGTGTACAGGCAACTGATACGCTCAGCGAATCATGGTATGCATGTATACCAACCCTATTCACCAACTTTGCTGCATACATCCGACTTCATTCGGCTCACCGCCCTCTTCCTCTCTTCCACCCTACACACATAGCTTTCCGAGGCGATTCACAAATGCTGAAAGCCGCACAACTACAAATTAGATCTGAGTTTGAGGTATGTAGAGTGGAATGGTATCCATAACAAGATAGCGCCGTGATTATTACATCCCATCCCATCCCATCAATAACCCTCCACACACACACACCCTCCCAAACCTCTCCCCCTCCTGCTCCTCCTTCAAACACACAACAGAGCAATAAAAGTGTCCCTCAAGGAGACCAACTCAACGACCTCCTCTCAATGGGCTCAGAAACAGCTGAATTTATCAAAACATCCATAGTCCAAGCTAAAGTTAACAATAAAGGCAACTTTGAAATGAAATTAACAAATGAGCATGCTGGTGCTAATCTAGAACCCATCACCACGGATATGAAGCTTCCAAGAGTTAAAAAGTAAACTTTAGTATAATTATCAACCAAGGTGTGTGTAATATATAGAGAGTGTTACAAAGAAACTGAACCCTAAATATATTTGTGGAAGGCCAGAGAAAAGGTTGGATACAAAACCACTACCGCTACTTGGTGGTATAATACTCAAAATGCTCTGACAGAGATATGATTACAAAACAACAACAACAACCCCCAGTAGTCATCAGTAGTTATGCTACATAGAATAATACATCAACACCATCTACTTGAGAAAAAAAAATATTTATTCCCATAGAGTTGAATGGAAATGGCTGGCAAAAATGCAGTGAATATATAAAAAAAAACAGGGGAAGAAAAGCCACATTTGTTGGATGGAAAGTAGGAAAGGGGGGGGGGGG
>Ga0114919_10003310_pt1 | contig 13031 bp, 10 predicted proteins | sample BlataG_FD_88682 | JGI IMG/M metagenome (GOLD analysis project Ga0114919, IMG submission 88682) | Deep subsurface microbial communities from Black Sea to uncover new lineages of life (NeLLi) - Black_00105 metaG | ecosystem: Environmental > Aquatic > Marine > Oceanic > Sediment | place: Atlantic... | reverse complement strand
GCTCTGGATGAGACAGATAGCGGAATTGCGGTTTGTCCATTTGCGTGCCTCACTGTAAATAAACATCAGTCGTCTATAGATTTTTCGTGCAGTCTTTTAAAGAGCAATGCTGGTGTATGCTAGTATAAAAATATTTAAGATACTCATGTGCCACTGTTGAGGTGGCGGGGCAAAACCGTAGCGAGAGGCACGTTCAGACGGAGAGGCTGATGTAGCCTCCTATATGGGTGGGGTAGCCAGGTGAACCCGCTGGGCTCATAACCCAGAGATCGGTTGTTCAAATCAACCCCCCGCTACCACATTTACTTGTCGTATAGTTTGTGTGCGTGTGTGTGACGGTTTCTACTTGGTCTGTCGTAGAATATGGCTTGCCAAAAGGTCGAGGGCGCAATACGTTGACTTTAATGCTACTGGTAAGTTCTGAATGTTTTGTCCGCGCGTTTATTTCTGGCTTTCGTGCTCTATTTTGCGTGCTCGCGTTTTGATCCATTTTGTCACTCCCTCTTCTGTCATCTCGTCAGCTGTCCGTTGTTTCTCCAGCTTTTCTTCGATAAGCCATAACAGTTTCTCAGGTTTGACGGGTTTTATGACGTAGGCGTCTGCTCCTAGGTTTAGGGATTCGACGGCGTTTTCCAGTAAAGGGTATCCTGTGACCATGATTTTCACCATCTTGGGCATGTTCCCGTGCATTGTTGTGAGTAGTTTTGTACCTTCCATGTCCGGTAGCTTTATGTCTAACAATGCTAGGTTAAAGAATTTTGTTTGGGATTTTTGTATGGCTTCGTGCCCGTTTTCCGCGGTGTCTGTGCTGTATCCATCTTGTTGAAGTATGGTGCTTAGCGTTTCGCGTATGTTTGCGTCGTCCTCTACTATGAGGATGCTGGCTTTATTCTTTGCCAATGGTTTTCACCTCCATTCTTTTATTGGACGGGCAGTTTAACCGTGAAAGTTGATCCTTTACCCACTTCACTTTCTACCTCGATGCTGCCGCCATGGGCGTCGACGAATTTCTTGCAGATTGCTAAGCCCATGCCCATGCCTTTGGCCCTCGTGGTGAAGAAGGGAGTGAAGAGCTTTTCCATGTTCTTTTTGGACATGCCTGTGCCTGTGTCTTTGAAACTGATTTCAACAAAGCCTTTTGTTTTCTTGGTTGAGACTTTCAGCCTTCCCCCATTCTCCATCGCCTGTACTCCGTTTACAGCTAGATTCAGAAAGGTCCGTTTTATCTGATCTTTGTCCGCCTCTATGCGCGGGAGGCGACCCAGTTCTGTGATGAGTCCCACGTTTTCTGGTGCTTTGATTTGAGACAAAGTCTCCTTAACTGTGGCGTTGATGTCAGTTTTCTTGAGCATGGGCTTTTTCGTTGCTGAAAAATCTTGCAGATCTCTTATTATCTTGTCAGCATAGTCAACTGAATCCCTGAGGACTTGGATCATTTCTATCGCTTTTTGGGGAATTGGAGTAGAGGGCGAAAGACGTGACAATTCATTGTTGAGATAGTATGTTGCGTTTTCTATGGATTGCAACGGATTCCTCAAATCGTGCCCCACCATAGTGGCTAATTCTCCGACAGCGGCGAGTCTCTCGGACTTGAGAAGTTTTTCTTCCATCTTTTTTCTTTCTGTTTGGTCTCGAATCGTTCCTCTTGTTCCGACGACCTTGCCGTCTTTGACAATTGTGGTTGAGTTGTATTCTACCCAATGTTCCCGTCCTTGCTTGTCCAGTAATACGGTTTCAGCAGTGATCGCGCCTTTTTCTAGGAGAGTTTTGAAATCTTTCAGAGTCTGCTTCAAATATTTCTTTGGAATAATCTCAGCGAAATGTCTACCTTTCAACTCGTCAGGAGAATATCCCAAAACTTTCGTTACGGCTGGATTCCCAGAAGTCATGGTACCATTGACATCCAATGTGTATATGATGTCGTTAACGTTCTCAAACAAATCTCTGTACTTCGCTTCGGATTCCTTGAGCTCTCTTGTTCTTCCCTCCACTCTTAGCTCAAGCTGCTCTGCGTGAGCTTCAAGTTGTTTCCTCGCTTTTCTCAAGTTTTCAATGAGTTGAGCGTTTTCAATGACCATAGCAGCCTGATGCAAGAAAAGTTCTAAAGGAGCAAGAGTCTCCTTGGTCGGCCTTCGGCCATCCGCCGGGTCATCCATGCTTAAAATGCCCACTATTCTTCCTTCGGGTGTGCGGAGGGGAGCGTAAAGCATATCTTGAGGGTGCCAATCAACCATCTCTTCTGGAGAGAGCTTGCTTGGGACCCCTGCATACGTTGTTGCTTCCTCAAGTGGAGCTTCGGGTGGAACACGGTGTACGTATTCTCGAATCCACGGATCATTCCAGGGCAGATAGTAAAACTCGCCTATCTTGAATCGCTCAAACTTTGGGCCTAATCGTTCCCGCCAGACGTGTCCCGGAGCCTTTCTTTCAAGTAAGAGTTTTTCTTCCTCCTTTGTGAGGCCCGATGTGACGAGGTCTGTTCCTTCTAAGTTTTCGTCTCTGAGGGAGATTACAACTCTTCTCCAGTCAGATTTTCTAAGAGTTTTCGCGATTACGTCAAGTCTTTGATGTGTGTCTTTTATGTGCATAATTTCTGTGGAACTTTTCATCAAATTTGCCAGTTTTTCAGAGATTTTTCTGAGCTGTTTGTGTCGTTTTAGGTCGATTATCGCAATGGCAGCGTGTGAAGCGAGAGTTTCAAGCAGTTCCGTGTCCTTTTCATCAAAGGCTGCAAGTTTTTTGCTTTCCACATTTAAAACGCCTAAGACCTTGTTTCCTATTTTGATGGGTACCACAAGTTCGGAGCACATCTCCTCTGCAGATTCGACGTAGGCCTTTTCCTTGCTGATGTCTGGAACTAAAACAGGCTTGCCTGTCCTTGCAGCCCTAACGGTTATGCCTTTGTCTCCATCCAGTGGTAACTTGAGTGATAGATTCTTGGAGGGTCCTCGATGGGTCACTAAGCAAAGCATTTTTCCCTTTATGATAAGGATGTCAGCGAATTCGAATCCCAAGATTTTTTCCGTAGCGTCTAATGTCAGCTGATAGATCACTTTCAGGGTCTCTGCCCTATTTAGGCTCTTAGCGTACGTGTGCATTGCAGAAAGCCTTTCCTCAAAATGTTTCCTTTCCTTTTCCATCTGTTTGCGTTTGGTGATATCAACCGATAGTGTGAAGATGCCTTCGGGCACTGGTTGAATACTGAGCTCAAACCAGCCTTTTTTGCCGTCTGGGTATTCAAATTCATTTTCCATATGTATCGATATGCGTTCTTTCATACATCTCCGAAGATTGGAAAACATTTCTGTCTTTTCAATGCCCGGATACATTTCCATCATTGTTTTGTCCAACAACTTCTGTTTTGTCGTGCATCCATGTCTAGCAACGGCATCGTTGACGTATAGATAGCGCCAGTCGTAGCCGATGATCTGGCAGCCTTCCAGCATGTTGTCGAGCGTATTCCTGAAGCGTTTCTCCGACTCCCTCAGTGCTTCTTCTGCTTGCTTTCTTTCTGTAATATCTCTTATGATGCTGAGGAAAGCCTTTGGTTTGCCTTTTGCGTCCCTTATGAGAACGTTACTTAGTTCGGCAGGATACTGCGTTCCATCTTTTCGAATTAGTGTGTATTCAGTATTTCTCGTAATTCCTGTCTCGAGCGTCTTGGTGAGATTACTCATTGCCCTTTCTCTGTCTTCTGGTATTATATTTTCGAGGGGATTAAGACCGATCATTTCTTCTTCGTCTTCGAATCTACTTATTTTGATTGCTTGAGGGTTTACGTGTATTATTTTCCCAGTTAGGTCCCCCATAATAATAGCATCTGGAGAAGCTTGGATAACCGTCCGATACAGCTCCTCCGATTCCTTTAGCTCTCTGGTTCGTTCTTCCACTTTTTTCTCCATGTGCATTGCGTATTCATTCAGTCTATTTTCCATCACCTTTCTTTCTGTAATATCTTGTCCTTGAGCTATTGTGGCTACTATTTTGCCTTCTTTGTCTGTTACATTTGCTGAGTTCCAAAGTGCGATTTTCGTTTCTTTGTCTTTACATAGAATGGGTACCTCAACAGATTTCCACTTCTCACCTTTCGTAGCTTTTTCTATAGTTTGCAGAATCTCTTCTTTTTGTAAGGGTGAAAACAAGACATCTATATTTCTTCCAAGCACATCTTCCGTTTTATAACCAGTAAAGGTCTCGAATGCATTGTTGAATAAGGTAATCCTTTTCTCATTGTCCCAAACTGTGATTGGCGCGTTAGCATAATTCAAAAGATTGTCAAGGTAATTCTTTGTCTTCCTCAGTTCTTCTTCAGCTTTCTTCCGTTTGGTGATGTCCCTGAATACCACCAAGTCTGCTAGTTTTCCCTCGTATTCAATCTTTGTAGCATTTATCTCGATTGAGATTTTCTCGCCATCTTTCGTCAACACTTCTATTTCGTATGGTTTTAGTTTCATCCTCATCATTCTTTTAGCCATTTGCTTTATCGCGTACGCTTTGGTTTTCGCTGTCAACATCTTCATCCTTAGGAAGTTCTTTCCAACGACCTCCTCTCTTTTGAATCCGGTTACTTCTTCCAATTTGTCGTTAGCTACCAAAATGTTGCCTCTCCCATCAATAATGACAACAGGATCAGGCATGAGGCCAATCAAAGTTCGGAATCCCACTCTAGATCCCTTCAGTTCCTCTTCCGCTCTTTTCTCTTCTACGTAAACGCCTCGAACCGAACTTTGCACAATCTCATCCTTCAACGACCGCACCTTTTCCTCAACTCCTTTATGTAATCTGAAAACTCGTAACCTTTCCTTTCCTCGAATTTCAACTCAAGCTTAGAGTATAGATTCTTGAGAATCATCTTCTCTACCACTGGTGCCCCAGAACTCAACAGCCTCTTCAAGTCAGCGGAAAAGACCTCGGGTTTCTCAGCAATCTCTTCTCGCTTCAAATGAGAGTGGTTCTTTATAAAAACGTAAATAACCTTAGTACCTTCTTCTCTGAAAACCTGCTTCAGCGTTTCATCTACGACATTGATCAGTAGATCATCCGGCGCTTTCATGCTGTAAAGCTGCTTAGTCATCTCGATAACTTCCGCCACATACGATTTTGTAAATTCCGGGTTATCGAATTTAACTTCTATGAAATCGGAGTCTATATTGGCTGTAACCATTCATGCTCAGAATCAGAATCAAAAACGCCCGTGCCTCTAAAAGACACACGATCGACTTCTCAAATTGTCAGTTGCACACCGAACTTTCCTCTTTGAATGATAGCGCCAAAAGCTTGAACCCAACAACCATCACATGATTCACGTTGAAAACTCACAAAATCAGATACCTAGTGGAGCCTCCAACGAGCTCAAAAACAAAACCAAAAACAACTCTGACACAAGCCACAACCCCCCCGTATATATAGGGGGGTCTATAAGAGGTCTATAAAGAGAGAGAAACACCCAAACAACGTAACAACAAACAAAAATTTCGGAGTTTTACAACTGCCTCAAAAATCCGATTCAAGGCTCACTTGCGTAACCTCTGGATCAACCTGATTTGACCATGTTCTCGTGAAAGAATGAGCGGTCAAAGTTTTTCTCCCGGCGAGAGATCCATCATCGTGAAACCAGAAACCATTTTCGGATAGAAATCCGTGGATTTTTCAGGCATCCTTTCATGGTTCTGCGCTATTTTCAAAACCATTTCTGGAGTTGTTGGATTAACCAAGAACGCTAACTTGGCTTCCCTCTTGTGCACTTTTTCCACAATGTCCTTTATCCATCTTACGTACAGTATCTCCTCATCAATTTTCAGTTCACCAGTTTTCATGATGACCCTGAAGATAACCTCTCTCAAAATAGTCACGTCAAGAGAACGATACTCATCTGACCAAGCAGCATCCATAAACTGGGAAACACTTTTTTCATTTTTCAACAGCAAACCATAAGACCCTTTTCCATCATAAACGCAGAAAGCATGCTTCGCCTTATGTCTTTCCAGAAAACTTCTCAGAGCCTCAGCATCAGAATCAATTTTTGAGACTGTAAAGAACTCCTTGAACCTCTGCAAAGTATCGTCAGTCAGCTCGATTTTTCTCAGAAGACGATGTGTTGGCAAGACAATTAATCCTTCATCTTGTATAGGAACCATGTAACTCATCCGAAAATTGAACGCTGAATCTTCCGTCCATCCTTCTCTTCTGCGTCTTTCATCCCTGTAAGCAATAGCAGTCTCATATCTATGATGCCCATCAGCAATCACAAACTGCTTGTCCATCACCGCTTCTTGAACCAACTTTATCTCATCTGGATCGGCCAATTTCCAAATAAGATTTCTAACGTCTAAGGAGTCTTTAACGTCTATTAGTGGATCAGTCTTTGTGATTCTTGCGAAAAGATTAATGGTTATTTTCTCTGAATCTGGATAAAGCAGAAATCCAGTTTCGAGGTTTTTCTGGGTTGCTCGCAGCATGTTCAATCGGTCAATTTTCGGTCCTTTATGAGTGACTTCGTGAGGGAGAACCTTGTTTTCCACGTAGGGATGCAGACGCAAAGCAGCGACAAATCCTGTGCGGGTGTAGGTTTTTCCTAAGAGTTCGAACTCTTGTCTGTAAACAAAAATTGCGGGTTCCTTGTCTTTTTTCAGTATCCCTTCATTCATCCATTGGCGTATTCGTTGCTTGGCTATTTCGTATCTGTTTTCTTCCATTGGCAGGGTTAGTCGGCAGTAATTATACACTGACTTTTCATAGTATTTCCTCTGCATATCAGAGTCAATTTTGTCATAGGGTTGAGCGATTAGATTCTCGTAACTGCCTGCCTTTTCAGTGTATCGTACTGCTCTAAATGGCCTAATTTCGACCATACAATTCGGCTCACTTGAGTTTTTCCAATTCTTCGATCACTCTTTCAGCTATTTGCACACCAGCCCTCAATTGAGCTTCTTTAGTTTGAGCACCAATATGAGGTGTGGCATGAACGTTTCCAAGTGTGAGCAACTTATGTTTTCCAGGTGGTTCTTCTTCAAAAACATCTGTTGCTACCGCTTTGACTTTGCCTGACACAAGAGCTTGATATAACGCTTCTTGGTCAACTACTCCGCCGCGTGAACAATCTATTATCATGACTCCGTCTTTCATCATGTCGAACTCTCTCGTTGATAGTACATGTCGGGTCTGCGGAGTCAGCGGAACATGGATCGAGATAAAATCAGCTTTCGGAAGCATCTCTTTCAGAGAAACAAACCGGTCGTAAACTCGGCTTCTCACAACAATTACTTTCATGCCTAGGACCAATGCCAGTTTTTCAACGATTTTCGCAATATTTCCGTAGCCTACTAACCCAAGGGTTTTCCCATGGACTTCTACGCCTTTGAGTTCCTTCTTTGCCCATTTTCCCTCACGAAGAGTAACAGTTCCTTTGACTATGCCTCTTGTAAGTGCCAGCAAGTGACCAATTGCCAACTCAGCGACACTGATTGAGGATGCTTGCGGAGTGTTCACCACAGTGATGCCCATTTCTCTGGCTTTTTCTAAATCGATGTTGTCCAAGCCGATGCCCGCTCGTCCGACGACTTTAACATTTTTTGCGTTAACGATTAGATCGCCTCTGACCTTGGTGGCTGACCGAACGACAAGCGCGTCGTATTCACCTACGATCTTAGGAAGTTCATCTCTAGGCGTATCCCATGCTTTCGTGACTTCATAGCCTTTTTCCTCAAGTAGTCTTATGCCTTCGTCAGCGATTTTGTCACAAATTAGGATTTTAAATGCCACTTCCCTCAAAGCCCCCAGATTTCATCAATATGCCAGAGGACCTCCTTGATTCCCTCAAGATCCCATTCACCCATATGGCCTATGCGGAAGGTTTTCTCAGCTAGTTTGCCGTAACCGTTGGAAATCATGAAATGCCTTTCTGCCAGTTTCTCATTCAGTTCTTCCACGTTTTTTCCTAACGTGTTTCTGATACAGGTGACTGTGACTGATTCATATCCAGGTTCTGCAAATAATGCGAAATGTTTCTTTGCCCATTTCCGCGTGTATTCCGCCATAGCTTTGTGCCTTCGGTACACACCTTCAGGTGTTTCCTCCAGTAGCAAATCCATTCGTTTGCTAAGTGCATACAGAAGTGGGATATTTGGAGTGGATGGTGTCTGATGCGTTCTCTGGAAATAATCGAAAATGCTAGCTAGATTCGTATACATGCCTCGGTTAGGAACCTCTCTTGCTCTTTCTAAGGCTCTATCGCTCACGATTCCGACTGCTAATCCTGGAGGTAAAGCGAAACACTTTTGCGTTGAAGCATAGATCACATCACAGCCGATTTCTGAAGGTAATAGTTTGTCGCCAACCATTCCGGAAATGCTGTCGATTGCAAGCATTACGTCTGGGTAGTCTTTTCTTACCATTTTTCCTATTTCATAGATTGGGTTTCGCACTCCAGTTGACGTTTCGTTATGGCAAATGGCCAGAGTGTCATATTCTCCTGAATCAAGCTTCTCCGCGATCATGTCCGGTTTAACCGCTTTCCCCCACTCTACGTCGAGAAAGTCAACTTTTTTACCGCAATCTTGTATAGCCTCTCCAAATTTTTTAGAGAATGCTCCGTTAACGCAGGCGAGGGCTTTCTCTTTTACAATGCTTCTGCCAACTATGTCGAACCACAGTGTTCCTGAAGATGTAGTAACAGTGGCTTTCTGGCTGTCTGGTAACTCAAAGAACTCATTCAATTTTCCAATAACCGTTGTGTATAATTCTGTAAACTCTTTAGTTCGATGGCCAATTAGAAAATGGGCCTGTTCATGGAGCATTCCTGCACTTACTTCAGTTGGTCCGGGTATCAACAGTCTTTTATGCATTTTCTCCACCTTTTGTGTGAAGCACTTACAAGAAATGTAATATTTAACCATTTACACGCGTTTTTCATGTTTGATGTTTCAACGAAGAAAATTTCAGCTTTGCCTTCAAGTTTTTAGGACTCCTCTGTTTACTAGATTAGGCGGAATTCTCCCTTCAAAGAATGCAATAAGGTTTTCGGCAACCATCTCAGCCATTCTGGAACGAGTCTCATGACTACTGCTTGATATATGCGGAGATACGACAACATTGTCAAGTTCGAGTAATGGATTATCTACTGATGTTGGTTCTTGCTCGAAAACGTCGAGGGCGGCGCCAGCAATCCATCCTTCTGCTAACGCTTTGTATAGGGCTTTTTCATCCACAACTGATCCCCTTGAATTGTTTATTAGACAGGCTGTTTTCTTCATCAGTTTCAGCTTTCGCTCATCTATCAGATGATAAGTTTTCTTCATTAAGGGAACATGGATACTGACAAAATCGGATTTTTGGAGGAGTGTGTCAAGGTCTGCGAATGCCAATCCTAACGTCTTTTCCAAATCGGGTCTCCGTATCACGTCGTAGTAAAGAATTTTCATGTCGAAACCTCTCGCTCTCTTCGCCACGGCTGCTCCTATCCTTCCTACACCTACTATCCCCAACGTAGCTCCATAAACATCTCTGCCCAGAATCATGGTTGGGTGCCAACCCACCTTCCACTTTCCAGAACGAATATACTTGTCCGCCTCTACGACCCTCCGTGCGACGGTCATCAAAAGTGCCCAAGCAAAATCCGCGGTGGTTTCGGTCAGCACTCCCGGCGTGTTTGTAACGTAGATGCCCCTTTTCGTCGCTTCTTTTATGTCGATGTTGTCGTATCCAACTGCAAATTGAGCTATTATCTCCAAGTTTGGCGCAACATCAAAAACTTCAACGTCTATTTTGTCTGTTAGAAGCGAGACTAAGGCGTCTACCTTCGCCGCCTTTTGAATGATTACCTGTTTGGGTGGAGGCGTAGAGTCAGTCCAGACTTCTGCGTCGAATTGTTCCTTAATGATTCGAAGCCCTCTTTCTGGAATCTCACGGGTAACAAACACTTTATGTTTCTGCACGTCTCATTCCCTCTCGATAGTCTTCGCCAATCTCTTATCCCTATTAATTTATTGCACTTACGGATAAAACGTTAAAGGAAAAGAACCTTTGCGCAAATTATACATGAGGAGATGGGCATGGTTGAAATCAAAAACAAAGAAGAACTCATAAACAATTCAAAATCACCCCTCGACAGAAAAGCTAGAAAACTAGCATTAAACAGCCTCGAAACAGCATTAAAAGCCGCTGATCCCAGAGGCATCATCAAATCTAAGGTCAAGTTGAAAGAGGGCCTCCTTACGATTAATAAACACCCGTTTGATTTGAAGAAATTCAACAACATATTTGTGGTGGGAGGCGGCAAAGCCAGCGGTTCAATGGCCGAAGCATTAGAAGCAATTTTGAAAGACCATATAACCGACGGGACTCTGAACGTTCCTTATGCCAGCGGCCATTATAACGTCCAACGAATCAAACTTCAAGAGGCAAGTCACCCGGTTCCAGATGAAGCTGGCGTGAAAGGTACAAGACGTATGTTAGATTTAGTTAGTCAAGCTGATGAAAACGATCTTATTATCTGTCTGATATCCGGCGGGGGTTCAAGCTTGATGCCTTTACCCCGCGACGAAATATCTCTTCAAGACAAGAAAATGATTACAGAAGCCCTACTCAAATCGGGAGCCCCAATAAATGAAATCAACGCTGTGCGCAAACACATCTCAGACTTTAAGGGTGGATGGCTAGCGAAGAAAGCGTATCCAGCCACGGTCATAAACCTGCTTCTTTCTGATGTGGTGGGTGATCCCCTAGATGCTATAGCCTCAGGACCCACCGTTCCCGACACTACCACATTTCAAGATGCCATCAAAGTTCTGAAAAAATATACGTTGTGGAACAAGATTCCAGAGTCGGTGAAAAAGGCTCTGCTTAACGGCGAGAAAGGACATGTATCAGAGACACCAAAAGCAGACGACGTTGCATTCAAGAGAGTCTATAACTTCATTGTTGGAAACAACCGTTCAGCAAGCCTTGCTGCCTACGACAAGCTTCGTGACGCAGGGCTCAATACGCTCTTTCTCACTTCCTATATGGAAGGTGAAGCCCGACACGTAGGGAGAATGTTTGCCGCCATGGTCCGAGAGATTGTAGCGTCGGGAAAACCGATTCCAAAACCTTCTGGCATAGTGGCAGGAGGAGAAACCACTGTAACGGTCGTTGGTAAGGGAGCTGGAGGGCGAAACCAAGAAATCGCGTTAGGAGCTGCATTGAAGATAGACGGGGTAAAAGGCGTAGTCATCGCGTCGATAAGCACAGATGGGATAGATGGATCAACCGATGCTGCTGGGGCCTTAGCAGATGGGAAAACAATACTCCGTTCTCGAGAGTTAGAGTTAAACGCGGAGGAGTTTCTTGCGGACAACAATTCGTATGCTTTTTTCTCAAAGTTAAGCGACCTCATCTTTACAGGACCAACAGGCACAAATGTTAATGACATCTCAGTAATCGTGGTGATATAACGATAGAAAGCGTGCCCATGAAAAAGCCCTTATAAAGCGCGTGCAAAACAGTAAACATTATGAGTGAAACGATTATGAAACAGAACTGTGAGAGGGTTGTCCTTGAAGAAGAAGTTTGATGTAGTTGTGGTTGGTGCTGGAACTGGAGGGTGCATGGCCGCGAAAACCGTGGCGGATGCTGGCTTTGAAGTGTGTCTAATCGACCGTAAAAGAAGAGAAAACGTGGGAGACAAAGTTTGTGGAGACGCCATAGGTAAACATCACTTTGACAATCTTGGATTAAGCTACCCCGTGGGGGAAGAGCTGGAGCGAGAGATGGTAGGAGTTAAGATTTATTCACCTAACGGGGAAACTGTTTTCAACGTTGAAGGAGAAGGCCTCTACGGGTTCATGGTTAACCGTTACCTCTTTGGACAGAGACTGTTGAAAATCGCAACCGACGCCGGAGCAACTTTCATAGAATCAACTCAAGCGTTAAAGCCCATAATAAAAGAGCACTTTGTCATTGGAGTTTTAACAAAGAATCTGAAAACAGGAGAAGAGGTCACGTTATCTAGTCAAGTTGTTGTAGAGGCAAGCGGTCTTTCAGCTGTTTTACGTACGAAACTTCCTCCTGAAATCGGAATTGACACGACCATCCACAAAGAAGATGTGGTTGTCTGTTATAGAGAGATTCGTAAATTAAAAGAACAAATCTCTGATACAAAATTTTGTGAGATTTATCTTAATCCCCAATTTGCCCCAGGAGGATACTCTTGGGTTTTTCCAGAAAGCGAGACAAAAGTTAACGTAGGCTTAGGAGTGGTTACATCAGGTGGTTCTCCAAATCCAAAAAAACAGCTTTATAACTATATTTTATCCAAGCAACTGTTCAAGGACTCGTCTATTGTGACAGGCGGTGGAGGGCAGGTCCCAACTCGTAGACCCTTAGATTGTATGATTGGAAATGGCGTTGCAATTATTGGAGACGCTGCCTGTCAAGTAAATCCTATTCACGGTGGCGGAATGGGGCCCTCCATGACTGGGGGAGCAATAGCTGGAAAAACAATTGTCGAGGCTATGAGCAATGACGATGTAAGTCGAAGTGAGCTATGGCCATATAATATCAACTATATGCAGTCCTATGGGGCTAAGCAAGCGGGTCTTGATGTTTTCCGTCTGTTTCTTCAAGGATTAAGTGACGACGACTTGAATTACGGAATGAAGTATCGGATGATCACTGAAAAAGACTTTCTTAAAGCAAGTATGGGTGAGGACGTTCGTCTCAACTTGACCGAAAAAACGATTCGAGTCCTTAGAGGAGTAAAAAAGCTTAGTTTCTTAAAGAAGCTACGTGAAACAGCAAGCTTGCTAAAGAGAATGCGTGAGCACTACCAGAATTACCCGGCTTCACCTCAAGACTTTACCGAATGGAAAAAGAAAACGCGACATTTAGTCCAAGAAGCAGTCAAAATGCGAGTTGTGTCGTGATCATGCGTGTTTCGGTACTGGTTACTGGCGGCAAAGACTCCGCGTTAGCACTTTATCGCGTGTTGAAAGAGGGTTATCAAGTAGAATATCTTGTCACTATGCTTCCTCAGAGTGAAGACAGTTGGATGTTTC
>Ga0114919_10003309_pt1 | contig 13032 bp, 14 predicted proteins | sample BlataG_FD_88682 | JGI IMG/M metagenome (GOLD analysis project Ga0114919, IMG submission 88682) | Deep subsurface microbial communities from Black Sea to uncover new lineages of life (NeLLi) - Black_00105 metaG | ecosystem: Environmental > Aquatic > Marine > Oceanic > Sediment | place: Atlantic... | reverse complement strand
TACGAGCTTCTTCGCTCGACATGATTTTGTAACCACACGTGGTAATAGGCTGCCATTTCGCATGCTCTTTTCCCGTGCCCAGTCTTGCTATCGCTTCAAACGCGATTGTTTGCCTTGCAATCGTTCTTACACCAGCGATTTCTCGTTCCGTTGAAATCAATTTCACAATCGGTATATTTTCAAACGCCGCTTCCACCTTGGGGTCTGAGGAGATGAGTTCCTTAGAATAAACCATCGTATAGCCCGCTCTTTCCGGACTTATCGCTTTTAAAGTCAGAGCAATCCGGTCATCAACGCTATAATCACCGAGGTCCGTCTTCAAAGGTATCAAAGCCAAACGCAATGCTAATTGCTCATCATATAATAAAGATGTATTCTCGTGAATATTCACTTCATCAATTGCAAGCTTTGGCACTTCTGCAATCATTGCTCTTCTAAGTGCATTTGCAAAACGCACGTTCACACCTGAAAGCACGATTTTTACTTCGTTTTTCCCTCGTTCTATTATCTTTACTTCCATTTCAAACTTTAGGTAACATATTTTAGACCCTTCTTCCTCTTCTCCCTCCAGGGCGTTTCACGATGTTATGTGCAACCGGTGTCACGTCCTCTATTTTTCCTATTCGTATGCCTGCGCGGGCAAAAGCTCTTATCGCTGCCTGTGCACCGGGAGCAGTAGTTCTCGCTTTACGCCCTGGTGACGCCTTTACTTTTACGTGTATTCCCCATATTTCTCGCTCTTTTAGTTTATCCGCAAGTTGCGTTGCCATCTGCATCGCTGTATAAGGAGAACTCTCATCGCGATCCGCTTTTGCTATCATCCCGCCAGAAGCTCTCGCAATCGTTTCCGCACCCGTCATATCAGTAATCGTGATAATGGTGTTGTTAAAAGAAGAAAAAATATGGGCTAGTACCCACTTTCTGTCGTCTGCCATTTTCAGTCAGTTTCCTCTTTTACTACTCCTTTTTCCTTGGAAGTGGTAGGAATAAAAGTATGACCATAGTAGCCTATTCCCTTTTCCTCCTCCACGCACACCATATAAGATGGAATGGTAACTCTTCTACCATTAACAGCGATATGCCCGTGAACGATGAGTTGTCTGGCATGTTTTAGCGAATTAGCCAGACCTTTTTTATATACCTGTGTCTGTAGCCTCCTTTCGAGGATATATTCTGTGCTCAGTGCCAAAACATCTTCCAATCTCGAAACCGCACCTTCTCCATTATCTTCAGCTTCGCTTTCCACTTTATACGTATTCTCTTTTAATATCCCCTTCCTTTTCAGGCTTGCCAAAATCTCTTCTTTCTTTTTCATTGCATGCTCTGTGGGCTTTCTTCCTGCTATTTCCGCTAAAATGCTTCTTATTTCCCTTCGATACTTCTTTATAAAGCTCGCTGCTTTCCATATCTCGCGCTTGTTCTTTAGTCCATACTTTTCAGCTAATTCCTTCTCCTCTTTTATCCTTTGCATGACCCACGGTCTTCTTGGTCGCTCATGCATTTTCTTTCTTTTCTTTGGATGCCCCATTTTATTTTTCCTCTCTTCTCCCTGTCTTTGCTTTTGCCGCTAATATCTTCTTCCGCGTTACTCCTACTACTAATCCTTTTCGTCCTGTTGATTTTGTTCTTTGACCTCGCAATCTCAGTCCCCTTTCATGTCTTATTCCTCGATAAGACCGTATCTTACGCAACAAATTTATGTCTTCACGTAACTTCAACAGCAGGTCAGGTCCCATTATATGCATGTTTTCTCCAGTAATTAAGTCTTTTTTCCTGTTTAGCATCCACTCCGGTAATCGCTTCTCCGCACTGTTAATTGCAGTCTTTAGTCGCTTTATCTCCCCGTCTGAAAGCTCACCCATTTTTGCCCTTGGGTCTATGCCCGAAGAAACAGCTATTGTCTTCGCTACTCTCCTTCCTATTCCCTTTATTCCACATAGCGAATATACTACACTTTTTTTACCATCTAAGTCAGTATCTAAAATTCGGACAATATACTTGAATTCTTCTTCGCCTCTTCCTTCTTCTCTTTTTTTTCCTTCTCCGCTCATTTCACCCTGAACCTTTTCTTAGAAAGAAAGTGTTTTGTAAAAAGAAAAAGTGTTGTTTCGCCGAGGAAGGGATTTGAACCCTTGAGTTCCTTTCGGAACACAGGCTATCAGTTCGGCCCCGTGCAGAACTCCAGGCCTGCGCCTTACCACTCAGCCACCTCGGCTTATGTTTACTCCTTATTTGTTTTACTCCTCCAACCTTTCATATATATCCCTGGCTTCATAAACACTTTCTCTGTTTCTACACACATGCCTTTTTGCGCTCTGAACATATCTTCCGAGCTCATCTTTGCTTTGCCTATGCTCACCGCTTCTCCTTTTAATGTATATATTATCACGCGATTATCTATATTTATTCCTTCTTCTATCCTTGAAATCCCCGGGGCGTTGAGGTCAGCACCATGACATATCGCATCAACTGCACTATCCTTTACGATTATGCACGGCAGATGCCCTAACGCATATTCCATTGGCATGATTAGTTCCCGTAGAAAGCACTCATCCCCTTCCTCAAAAAATACATAAGCATCTTTCAAGTCTTGCAGCTTCGTAAGATTATCCTCATTGAAGGGAAATGCCTGCGTCCTTCTCAACTGCGACATGTGCGCACCCACGCCTAAGGCGAGCCCGATATGATGGCAAAGCATTCTTATGTAAGTTCCCGCTTCACAACCTACTTTCATCAGCACATTCTTGCCCTCTATTTCTTTTATCTCAATGTAATGCACCGTTCTTATCCTTATTCGCCTTTTGACCGCGGACTTCAGTGGTGGTCTTTGATATATCCTGCCCACGAAATCCTCGCTTATCTTCCTCAATGCATCCTCCGCAACCTCTCTGTGCAGTTTCATCACGCACACGTATTCCTTATCGCCAACGAAAGTATCGGCTAACTTCGTTGCCGTTCCGAGCAGGACTGGCAGCACTCCCGTTACTTTTGGGTCAAGTGTCCCCGTATGCGCCGCTTTATTTATCTTCAATATTTCTTTTACCCATGCTACAACTTCATGCGACGTTGGACCTGCAGGTTTATCTATAATTACCACACCTCTTTCGATATGCTCCTTTATAGAGCGAGCTTCTGGAGCACACCCGTATTTTAAGTCTGTAAAGGATGGGGATTTTTCCAATCTGCATCTTTCTAATGGCTTTTCCATATTTCATAATTTGCCCAAAAAGAATTAAAGTTATAACGTAACATAACAGCAGGTTTTTATTCTTTACTTGTATATCTTTTATACCTATGAGCATATCCGTGGAAAAGAGAAAATACGAGTCAAAGTATAAGCAATGGATAGAGCACGAAGGGAAACCGATAATAGGGGAAGGGAGAGCGCAATTGCTCACTGAAATTCGTAGCACTTCTTCCATATTGAAATCGGCTGAAAAACTTTCTATCCCTTATAGAACTGCGTGGGAGTACCTAAAGAGGATTGAAGATGCAATAGGCAGTCCAATCGTAAAGACACATCGAGGAGGTGCGCGAGGAGGTGGGGGCACCGTATTAACAGCAGAAGGTGAGGAAGTTTTAAGAGAATATGAAAAGTATAAGCGACATTTAAGTAGCGTAACGCAAGATGAAGAATATTGGGAGGCGATTTTTACGAAAATAAGTGCGAGAAATCGGATTAAAGGGGTTGTAAAAGGAATAGAGAAAGGAGACATTGCTTCTACCGTGAGAATGGAAGTTGCAGAACCTACAATTTTAACTGCGATGATTACGAAAGAGGCGGTGGAAGAGCTTGAGCTGAAAGTTGGAGATGTCGTAGAAGCAGTGATAAAAGCGACTGAGATACTGGTGTCAAAGGAATAAAATATATATTAAGGCACAGATATACATACATAACAAACAAATTATGTGCGAATCGAGCGTGCTGATGGAAAAAGGAGGGGGGAGAGAATTACTGATGGAAGATGTAGTTCATGTAGATGTTAATGGTGAAGATATAACACTCACGGGAATATTAGGTGAAAGACAAAACGCAAAAGGAAGGATAAAGGAAATAAATCTGATGAAGCATACAATCGTGATAGAAATTCTTTGATACAATCTAAATTACCTTCTTTTTCTCAAATTAAGCACTTTTCCTTTTTCAATGTCCTCGTTATCATGAATAAGCGTCCCGGAATATTCGCGTTCGAGATACGAATTATCACTGCTAAAGCACAAAACGTTTAATTTCTGGATAAAATATGATTACCAAAGGAACAAGAAATAGCACGCCAATCAACACTTTGCCCGCAAGGGAAGAGAGAAGGATAAAAAGAACGGAGGATTCCTCCTTTTGCATCTCAAACATGCAGGGTATGGTCTCACTCATAAACTCCTTTGTTATATTTAGAACACCATCATAAGAGCCTTCAATAGGTGCGAGTGCAGATACACGGACCATAGTAACGGTATCTGAGGCAAAAGGACTCTCTTTCACATGCCAAATTCAGTCCCGGGAATGGCAAATTCTTCCACCCAGCTTACATTCTGCACGGGTATCTTTTCTTTTCCTTCCGTCTCTATCGTATAGCCCAAAGCCGGATAACCGACGACAGGGGGATGGAAGCTTGAGCGGTTAGTTGATTGCATGATGAGGAAGAATACAGGCTGGTATAATTTCGGATGCGAGTAATCACGAAAACCAAGCGAAAGAAGTCCAATGATCCGGGAATATTCTTCAATGAAACTTGTCATTTCGTTCTTTCACCTATTATCCTTATCTTATGATTTTTTATGCGATGGGCATTTTAAATTGTAAATGAAGACTGCTATCAGAGCCAGTAAAGAGATTAGCGAATTCATTCATGCCACTGCATGGTAATCCGACGATGAAAGCAGCATCTTCGAGTTGTATCTCTGCTCCAACCATTGTAACTGGAATTCCAAGCATTTCGATAAATAACGCAGGATAAATACCAGATAGTGCATGCAGGAGCCAGGCAAGAAACTTTCTAACCTACCTGCTCTTCGTGTCACTTACATCTTGTATCCTGCCCGCATCCTGTTTGTTCTTTCGCTATTTCGATTTATTGTTTCTTCATAAACTTTTAGGAAAAGTTTAATCAAAAACGCTTTCGCAGCAGCACGTAGCCAGCGAGTGCGAGCAAGCCTGTGCTCGTTAGTATTAGCGTTGACTGTTCAGGAACTGGGAAACAGGGGTCTGTGTTAGGGCTATCCACATGAGAAGCCGCTTGAGGGCTATCATAATCTATAGTTAAAATACCAGTGCAGATGTAACTCATGTTAACTGCCAATCTCTGTCCAATGCTAAAGTCTTGATTTCCTGCTGAATCGAGAATGTCAAATTGAAAGGACTTATGCGTATTCGGTGAAATGCTTCCGCTACCCGAGGCTAATTCTTTTACTATGGTGCCATTCATCCAGCACAAGGGATATAATAACAGTTACAGTCCCAGTTCCCGTGCTGGTATAAAAAAAAATTCTATTCCCCACTCATTCTCTCCAAACGTTGAATACACTTTCGCTGCGTCTTCATACCACCATGCAACTTCGCCGCTATTAATATTAACAGTAGCATTGGTTGGTTTCAGCGGTCCCTGCGGTTTTATCCATATTTTTGTTGCAAACGTGTGTCGTGCCGTCCTTAGCGGCTGTGTGTCAGTAATCCGTATCATGGAAATAAAATGGTTGTGTGTCAGCCGAGCCTACGCCTGTTAATGCAAACACCATCAACGCCGCTACAAAAAGTGCTAAGAACAAGGTCTCATGCTTTTTACCGAGTTTTGTTTTCATCTATATCCCCTTTTTCGCTTTCATCTTTCTCTTTTTACCTCTACTTTTTATATATTATTGTACTATCCCTTCCTCTAAAAGCTTTTCGGTCAACCTAATTCTTAGCGGTTTAGTTCTAATTAAACTAAGCCTCTAAGCCTCTAACCCGCTATCAAAGCATCGCTTCAAGTTCCGTTTTCATAAACGCAGCCATTTCTTTGCAGTATCCATGCGTAGCAGTTTCAACAGTATGCAGTTCTTTCGGCTCCTTCGCCTTTGCATAAGTCTGCTGCGCATTCTCGTATGGAATAATCGTATCGTTCAACGAATGAATCATTACGAACTTTCCCGGTGGAATTTTGCCGAGATACGTATCAGGGTCTATTGAGCGGTAGAATTGAATCACGTCAGGGTCGTTTAGCTGCCCGTAAGCAACTGCAGAATCTACTCCGTAGCCGCATGTGCTGATTGCAATCACGCCACGTGTCTTCTGGTCGAGTGCGCATGCGATGATTGCAAACCGTCCACCGTTGCTCTCTCCAGCAAATGCAATACGTTCCGGGTCAATCCCGGGCTGTTTTCGCAAGACCTCGGCAGCCACAAGTCCATCATGCACCATCTTGTGCCCAGTCGGCTCTTCCCCATTCAGAAACATCTGTAAATCACCTCGCATATTTACGGCGCCTAAACTGCACAGATACTTTGCAAGTCCTTGTTCACCTTCTTTTGTCACGGTTGCTCCGGGGAGCAGCACGATGCCGGGAACATCTTTTTCATGCGGATTTTTTGGTATTCGTAGAAGTCCTGCTATTTGTGTGTCTCTGCTCGTAAATATAACTTCATAAAGCGTGTAATTGTCGGCAGTTTCAAGCGTTGTTAATTGATATTCGGGCGTGCATTTTGAATTTGGATATTCCAGCATTCCTTCGTTGGTAACATGCCAATCTTGACTGGTGACGCAGCCTGAAAGAAATATCACATTGACTATTGCTGCAATGACGAATACAATGGCAAACAATCGTTTCATTACTGTGCTTCCGGCTTTTAAATTTTAAATTAAAACGTCACTTCATCCCCTTCATCATCTTACCCATCGGCATTTTCATCCCTTTCATCATCGGTATTTTCCCCATTCCTCGCCCGGTGGTTAAACTCTTTACCATCTTTTGCATTAGCCTATGGTATTTTATCAGCTCGTTTACCTCCGCAGTTGTCGTCCCGGAACCCTTTGCTATTCTTCTCGACCTCGAGCCAGCGATTATTTTCGGCTCGTTCAGTTCCTCCTCGGTCATCGAATCCATCATCACTTTGAATTTTTTCAGTTTGTCCTCTGTAACTTGATACATCGTATCATCAAAGTCTATGTCAACTCCAAGCCCACCTAAAGGCAGCATTTGAATCAATTTCTTCATCGGTCCAATCTTTCTCACTGCTTCTAACTGTTTATACAAATCCTTTAACGTGAATTTGCCCTTCATGAAGTCAATATCTACGTCCTCCGGCTTTAAACTCTCCTCCGCAGCCTCTATCAAACTCTTTATGTCGCCCATTCCAAGCAACCGGGAGATGAATCCATCAGATTCAAATTTCTCAAAATCATCTATCTTCTCCCCAGTGCCCATAAATGCGACTCCCGAATTTGTCTCGGACACCGCAGAAAGTGCCCCACCTCCCTTTGCAGTTCCATCCATTTTGGTTATAACTATGCCGGTAATTCCAATGGCATCATCAAAAGCTCTCGCCTGCACCGATGCCTGCTGTCCTATGCTCGCATCCATAATGAGAAATCGCCGTTCTGGCTTTATTAACTTCTCTATATCCCTTATCTCATCTATCATGTCCTCTTCCAGCGCATGCCTTCCCGCGGTGTCTATTATTTTAACATCATACTTCTCAAATTCTTTCACTCCTGCTTTCACTATGCCCAACACATTTTTTTTCCTAGCAGGTAGATTCGCACCATCGTAAAAAGGAACACCCATTTTATCACATAATTGCCTTAGCTGGTCGGATGCTGCTGGTCTATACACATCAGCGCAGATAACTGCCGGTTTTAACCCTTTCTTTTGAAAATACCTCGCAAGTTTCGCACACGAAGATGTTTTCCCTGAGCCATGCAAACCCACTATCATTATTTTCTGCGCCGCTAAAGGAACCTCCACACCCCTTCCTATTATGTTTATCAACTCCTCATAGACCACCTTTATCACATGCTCCCTCGGGTTCAAAACCATCTTCTCCTTTAACGCACGCTCCCTTATGCGACCCGAAAGTTCCTTCACCAGTGAAATCTTTACATCCGCCTGTATCAATGCCCGTTGTATGTCCCGCACGAGTTCATCCACCGTTTGCTTGTCTATCCGCTTCGCCATCGCTATTTTCCGAATCGTTTCCTTCAGCGAACTGCTTAACCGCTCTAACATTTTTTAAAATTCCAATTCCCCCGATATTTTCGTCCCCATGTTTATCGTTACCTCTGCTATATCCGTGCAATACTTCGCTATTCTTCCCAAACTCTCCATGATAGAAAGGACGTGTATTTTATCTGTAATACTCAGTTCTTCTGCTAAAACTCGCTCATTTATCTCCTCTAACTTATTTATCAGCGCATTCGCATCCCTTATCGTTTCATTCGCCTCTTTCATATCCGTGTTTGATAAGGAACCCAGAGTCTTGGTGAAGATGTTTTCAGCACGAAAGCCGATTTCTTTTATTCCCTCCAGGCTTTGAACTCCTAAGGATGCAGATACAGGACTTTTCGGATTCATTAACATTGCATTCTTCGCTATATTCTCCACATGGTCGCCTATCCTCTCCATGCTCTTCACTATTATTCTGTATCCCAGGCTATCGCGCTGCCTGCCCACGCCTATCTTCTTTGCAAGCTCGGGGTTGCTCATCGCCGCCTTTAGCTGCCTAACAATAAGCAAATAAAATCGGTCTATCTCGTTATCACGTTCCATAACATCCTCTGCAAGGTTCAAGTCACCCTTTTCAAGTGCGGAAATTGCATCCCTATGCATTGACAATATTATCTCTGACATGCTCCGTATCGCATCGCTTAGTGTAAAATCCTCGTATTTCAAAAAGCTCTGGAGCACTATTTCCTTTGATGACTCTCCAACAATCTCCATGCCTATCAGCCTCTTCCTCACTTCCTCCTTTATCCTCTTCCTTTCTTCAGCCTCGAAACCGTTGAGCGATAAAAGCTTCACGACATCATATCCAACGAGGTAATGAGCGATAAGATACCTGAAGTTGTCCTCAAAGCTTTCGAGCTCCGAGAGTTCGAGTTCAGCGGATTTTATCTGCTCTCCTCCTTCCTTCTCCGGTGTTATGAGAAGTGAGTTATCACTGCGTTGAATTAAAGATAATTCGTCTCCCTGGCTTATACCCGCTGCTCTTGCCCATTTTATAGGAAGCGATATGGTGAATGTAGAACCACCTGTGAGCTGTATTTTTCTTTTCTCTTCTTTCATCTTATGTATTAATTGTTATATCTGCTTCTATATATTATAAATATAATTATGTAAGAGCAATGACGAGTGCTATTGCATTTTTATTAAATCAGTCATTTATGATTTAATAGGGATTGAAGATGGAAGAAAGAGAGGAGTATATTCCAAGATACGAGTATGAACGGTTAGAGAGCGACTACAGGCGGTTGATGAGGAAATACGAAGAGACAGAGGCGTATAAAGCAGATTTGGAGAAGCTCGTTTCAAAATCGAGGGCGCCGCCTTTAGACTGCGGATTCGTAGTGGAAAAGACTGAAGATGGCGCCATTGTGAATTTGAATGGTGCATTAAAGGCTTTACCTTACGGAACGCTAACAGAGAAAGAAATAAAGGAGCTGGAAGAGGGCAAATATGTATTCATAGGGCGCATCCCGGACAGGAATAACCCCAGTGGATTTACCATAGGCATCACGAAGGTGTATGACAGGGTGGTGGATTTAGAGGTGGGTGAGATAGAAGAGTTAAGGAAGGACGATGATGGATGGATTGGAGAAATATCAACCGGAAAGGGGCGCGGTAGAATATATAAAAGGCTGAGAGAAGAAGAAGCGGAAAGGATAAAAGAGGGAATGAAGGTAGGGCTCCTACCCGGCACATTTGACATAAAGCGGAGTTACAAACCAAAGCAAATCTCTCGCTATGAAGTCACGAAGAGTCCTGGAGTGAGCTTTAATGACATTGGTGGCTTAAAGGAGATAAAACAGGAATTGATAAAGAGCATTATTCTTCCGATGGTAAACCCTGACGATTACACAAAATATGGAGAATGTTCCAGAAGAATACTGATGTATGGTCCGCCAGGCTGCGGGAAAACGATGTGTGCAAAGGCGTTGGCATCGGCATTACCAAATTGTGAATTTGTGAAGGTCGGCGCTGGAGAGCTTTTCAGTATGTGGCTTGGCGAATCGGAGAAGAATGTGAGAATGGTGTTCGAGGCAGCGAATGCTAAACTAGAGGAAGGGGAAAATGACTACGGTGTAATCTTTTTTGATGAAATAGACGCGTTAGCACAGGAAAGGGGGATGTACACGGGCTCTTCGGGAGCGCCGGAGAGAGTCACCGGGCAGCTGCTTGACCTATTAGAAGGTTTCCATGCGCTGCATCCACACCTTACGGTGATAGGAGCAACGAACAGACTGTACCTTATAGATACCGCATTCAGAGCGAGATTTGACAAGATAATTGAGGTTCCAAAACCGGATAAGGAAGCTGTGTCTTCCATTGCCTCTTTGTATGTAAAAAAGATTCCCATTGACCATCACCTGATAAAGGAAAAGGGAGGAGGAGAAGAAGAAGCAAGGTCGCATCTGTTGAAAGAGATTGTTGACTATATGTGTAGTAATAATTATGTTGAGACACAAATAGGACGGATAAAGAGGGCAGATACGATTACCGGGCGATTCATAGCGCAGATATTCAACTATGCAAGGGACAAGGCATTGGAAGAGAGAACATTGCTGATGCTGAAAAAAGGAGTCATCAGCAACGAGGATATGAGGAGAATGTGGGATACAGAAGGAATCGCAGAGATATTAGATGCAGGGAGCAGGACGAAGGACTTGCAGAAGCGGTATAAACGCATGGAGGAAATAGGAGTGAACATGCGACACCTGAAAGAGGGTTTTGACAAGTTTGTGCAGAGAAGAGCAGAGGAGATAATAGCGTCAGGGTATGAAGGAATGCCAGAAGAAGATACGGGAATGCACTTTTAAATGGATTTGAACAAATGGCAAGGGGTAGAGCACGAATTTAGAGTGGGTATAAGTTCAGAATCGCCTGGCTTGTACAGGTACGCGAGATTTTATCATGTGGATGAAGTGATTCATGCGCTTGAGAATTATACTTTTTTTGATGGAACGGATGCGGTATGCTCGAAGTTGCGGAGAAGAAACGACGGCTTTTTGAGAAATGGTTCTCGGATTTACATCTGCACTGGTGGCCACTTAGAGATAGCCACGCCAGAATGCAGAAACGCATTCGAGGTGCTGAAATATGATAAGGCGGCAGAGTTGTACATGCAGATAGGAGTGGAGAAAGCAAATGAAAGATATCGGGAGAAGCTGAGAAAAAGAGGGAATAACTCCGCATACATACAATGCTGGAAAGCAAATGTGGAGATAGACAAGAGATATAGCAGGGGCACGCACGAATCCTACCTGGTGGAGAGGAGGAAATTTGTAGGCAAAGAGAATTTGCTCATACCGTTTTTAGTGCTTCGAAAGATATTTTTTGGTGCGGGCGGTTTTGTAGCGGAGAAAGAAGGGGTGAGATATGTGATTTCGCCAAAAGCGATGGTCTCGAAGCGGGTTCTTACTGAGTCGCCTTCGCAGTGGCCGATATTATCTACACGGGACGAGCCGTTGAGTACAAAGGATAAATACCGTGTGCACGTTACATCAGGAGAGGGTGTCCGCTCTGAGGTTACACGGCTGCTCAATAATGCCCTTACGTCGTATGTAATAGATGCAATAGAAACCGGGAAGATCTCGCATGTAGAGGACATCTGGAATCCGCTTCAAACATTTAGAGATATTTCGGCGAATACCGAAGGTGATTGGAGGATAAAATTAGCGAATGGGAGGACTGAGTCAGCGATTGATTATCTTATAAGTTATTACCTTGTGGTGGTAGAGGAGTTGTTTGAGGAACGAGAGACATCTTACTGGGACAAATACGTTTTGGATACGTTCAAGAGGCTTTGTGATAAGTTCGAGCAGGGATTGCTTGAAGACCACTACGTAGTGCGGCGTTTGGAATGGGTGATGAAGTTGTGGGTGATAAAGAACGAAATAGATGATTTTGAATATGAATGCACGTCAAAGGGGCGGTTTGATTACCGGAGCATGTATATGATGGATGAGCGTGCGGAGAAAGAGATAGCGGCTTCGTTTGATTTCACCAATCTCTGCGATTATGACTTATACGAGCGAGTAGCGGATAAGATAGGAGTGGAGCGAGTATTAACGGAAGAGGACATAGGGGAAGCGTTGTTATTCCCACCGAAGAACTCAAGAGCGGAGCTGAGGGTAAGACTTGCATCCGAATTTGGGAATGCGGCACTGAGCTGGAATAAGATAACAATAAACCGCGAGCCGAAGATAAAGATAGATATGAGTAGACCGAGTGGAGAAGAATATTCGAGGCTATTTGAAAGGTATCCGGAACTCGCGAGGATGCCAAGTGCGGTGGTGGTGTTTTTGCGTGAAAGGAGGCGCGGAGAGGCGACAAGACAGGTGCTTGTGCGACTTCTGGCGGAGGAAGAGGGCATAAGGGGCTGGGAAGAGGAAATAAGCCGCGAAATAAGGAACAGAATCGTCAGGAATCCTTATTTGGACTATTTGCTGTATTCTAATAACAAGACTTATAGATTTGATGAACTGGATGGATGGGATGAAGGCAGAATAAATGAGAGGATAGAAGAGATAAGGCTAGCGGAGGGAGAGGAAAGGGAGGAGGAAGAAGAGATATAATGGTAACTACGCTTGATTTTTGGGGAGAAAGGCGTGATAAAAATTCCGTTCTCACCAAAGAGCAAAAGGAGATTATCGAAAAGTTGGGGTTTGCGGATAAGCTTTTCGGGTTGTAGCCTATGCAACTCTGAAAGTCAGGTCACAAGAAAGAATAATTTTTGATAATCGGACGCAGATGAAAGCGGATAATCAGGATTTTAAATATAAGGAATTGACGGAGGAGATTATTAGAATCTTCTATCGAGTTTATAATAAACGTAAGGCATTTG
>Ga0114919_10003308_pt1 | contig 13033 bp, 11 predicted proteins | sample BlataG_FD_88682 | JGI IMG/M metagenome (GOLD analysis project Ga0114919, IMG submission 88682) | Deep subsurface microbial communities from Black Sea to uncover new lineages of life (NeLLi) - Black_00105 metaG | ecosystem: Environmental > Aquatic > Marine > Oceanic > Sediment | place: Atlantic... | reverse complement strand
CTGCAGCCCTCCGCCCAACTCCTTCGGCTCGCGCAACGGTTCAACTTCAACGTCGACCGGTGGCTCGAGCTCGCCGCCGAAGCTGGGGAAACCACCACGACCGGAGGAGACAGATGACGGACCGCCGCCGGGCCGAGCGGAGAGCGAAGGAGCTCCGTGAGGAGATCCTCCTCCATGACCACCTCTACTACGTCGATAACAACCCCTCCATCTCCGACGAGGCCTATGACAGGCTCCGCCGGGAGCTGGAAGGCATCGAGGGTGAGTTCCCGGATCTCCGCACCCCCGATTCGCCGACCCAGCGGGTCGGCACACCGCCGCGCAGCGAGCTTCCCGCCGTTTTTCACCTGCGCCCCATGCTCAGCCTCGAATCGGTCTCGAATCCCGATGAGGCGCGGGAGTTCGACCGCCGCACGAAACGGGGCCTCGAGCGGGAATCGGTCCGCTACACGGCCGAGCCGAAGTTCGACGGGCTCTCCGTCGAGCTCGTATACGAAAAGGGGGTCCTCGAACGGGCCTCGACGAGGGGCGACGGCTCCCGCGGGGAGGGGATCACGCCGAACGCACGCACGATCGGGCCCGTTCCGCTCCGGCTGCGGGGAGACGAGGTGCCATCGCTAGCCGCCGTGAGGGGTGAGGCGCTTATGCCGCTCCCAGATTTTCACCGCCTCAACAAATGGATGATCGAGCGTGGGCAGCAACCCTTCGCCAATCCCCGCAACGCGGCGGCCGGATCGCTGCGACAGCTCGATCCGGGTATCACGGCGCAGCGCCCCCTCACCCTGTTCGCATACGAGATCGTCGTCGTCGAGGGGACCCGCCTTCCCGAAACGCACTCTGGCGAGCTCGAAACGCTTGCCCGCTGGGGCTTCAAGGTCGATACACACTGGCGCTCCTGTCGTGATATCGAGGAGGCGGTCGCCTTTCACTCGGAGCTGCGGGAGAAACGGGATACCCTTTCCTTCGAGATAGACGGCATCGTGATACAGGTCGATGAGAAAGGGGCCCGCGAGCGGCTCGGCGCACGCACCCGCTCGCCCCGCTGGGCGCTCGCCCTGAAATTTCCCCCGAGACGGGAGGTCACCACCGTCGAGGAGATCATCGTCCAGGTCGGCAGGACGGGCAAGCTGACGCCCGTTGCCCTCCTCAAGCCGGTCGACGTGAGCGGCGTGACGGTGAGCAGGGCGACCCTCCACAACGCGGGCGAGGTGGCGAAGAAGGACATCCGCGCCGGGGACAGGGTCCGTATCGAGCGGGCCGGGGATGTGATCCCGGCCGTCGTCGAGCGCATAGAGGAGAAGGGGAGGAAACGGTCCGCGCCCTTCAACATGCCGGAGAAATGCCCCGTCTGCGGTTCTCCCGTCTCCGCAGAGGGTGCCTACCATTACTGTACGGGCGGTGTTTCCTGCAACGCCCAGCTGATACGGGGTATCGACCATTTCGCATGCAGAGCTGCGTTCGATATCGACGGGCTCGGTCACAGGACGGTCGAGGCGCTGGTTGCAAGTGGGATCGTGGCGAGCCTGCCCGACCTATTCTCGCTCGAGAAGGAATCACTCCTCGCGCTCGAACGCTTCGCCGACAAGTCGGCCGAGAACCTGCTCGCCTCAATCGAGCGCTCCAAGAAGGTCTCCCTCGATCGATTCGTCTACGCCCTCGGCATCCGCAACGTCGGGGAACATGCCGCCCGGATCCTCTCAGAGCACTTCGGTTCTCTCGACGCCCTCCAGCGCGCCGACGAGGAGGAGCTCCTACCGATAAGGGATGTGGGGCCCGAGGTGGCCCTGAGCATCTCCGCGTTCTTCTCCGACGGGAAGAACCGGCGGCTGCTAGAGCGGCTCATGGAGCTCGGCGTCGAGATAGAAGAATCAGAGGGCAGTTCCGGGACGGGGCTGCTAGAGGGGAAGACCTTCGTTTTCACGGGAACCATGGAGCGCTTCACGCGCGGCGAGGCTAAACGGCTCGTGGAATCCCTGGGCGGCCGTATCTCCTCGAGCGTGAGCGGGAGGACAGATTACGTCGTCGCGGGCTCGGAGCCGGGCTCCAAGCTCGACAAGGCGCGCGCCCTCGGCGTCCGAACATTGACCGAGCGGGAGTTCGAGGAACTGACCAAGAATTAGTGCGCTGTGATGTGCACCTACCGCCCCATCGGAAGGGAGCGGTCAGGCACCCCCCACTGCTCGGGCCGTATCCGATCTATCGGCTCGGAACCTCTCCGCTACTACTTCAGCAGGAGCGGCACGCCGCAGCAGGAGAAATCGCAGGGATCATTGCAGCACGTGTCGTCATCCGCGCATTCCGTGCATTCCTTTATTACCTGCAGCTCGATGCCGCAGCTCGGGCAGGTGTATATCTGCCCCTCCTTCATATCGTGACAACCCACCATGCTCATTCCTCCCGTCTCTCAGTAGTGGACATGTCCCATCGACACCCTTCCGTTCGCTCCGAAGAGAACCCCCTCGCCCTCGAGAAGCTTTCGCTTCATGTCGAGTCCGCCCCTGAAGCCCCCCAGCGCTCCGTTCACCCTGACCGCCCTGTGGCAGGGGACGATGATCGGAAAGGGATTCTGCGCGAGCGCCGTGCCGACCGCCCTCGCTGCCCCCGGCGCACCGATATGCCTCGCGATCCTCCCGTAGGTGCTCACCAGCCCGCGCGGGATGGCGTGCTCGGCGAGAAGCACGAGGCGCTGGACTCGAGAGGAAGATGCGCTGCACGGGGCTTTCGCTCCCCTCCCGCCAGACCAGGATGACCACGCCGTAGCCGGATGGTATCTCGACGAAGCGGTATTGATCGTCTCTTCTCATGGCTCCCATGATAAAAGAAAAGCCCCTTCCTATGAAGGGGCTATTTCAATCGCACCGTGCGCGCTACCGCACTCCGCGCGGCAACAGTGTACGCCGTTACACGACACCCTGCTCTATCATCGAATCGGCAACCTTTATGAAACCGGCGATGTTTGCGCCGTTCACGTAGTTGACGAAGTTGCCCTCCTTGCCGTACTCGACGCACTGCGCGTGTATCGCCTTCATGATGCCGAGGAGCTTCGCGTCGACCTCCTCGCGCGTCCAGCTGAGACGCAGGCTGTTCTGCGACATCTCGAGGCCGCTCGTTGCGACCCCGCCTGCGTTCGCGGCCTTGCCGGGACCGTAGAGGATCTTGGCGTTCAGGAAGATATCGACCGCTTCGGGCGTGCTCGGCATGTTTGCACCCTCGCTCACGCAGATACAGCCGTTGCCGATGAGCGCCTTGGCGTCCTTGGCGTCGACCTCGTTCTGCGTCGCGCTCGGAAGAGCGACATCGCACTTGATGTTCCAGGGGCGCTTGCCCTCGAGGTACTCGGCCTTGTATTTGTCCGCATACTCCTTGATCCGGCCGCGCTTCACGTTCTTGAGCTCCTTGACGTACGCGAGCTTCTCCTCGTCGATGCCATCCGGGTCGTGGATAGTCCCGCCCGAGTCGGAGAGGGTGACGATCTTGCCACCCAGCTGTATCGCCTTCTCGACCGCGTGCTGCGCGACGTTGCCCGAACCGGAGACGGTGCAGACCTTGCCCTCGAGCGAATCGCCCTTCGTCCCCAGCATCTCCTGGGCGAAGTAGACCTGGCCGTAGCCTGTCGCCTCCGGCCTGATCAGGCTGCCGCCCCAGTTCCGGGACTTGCCCGTGAGGACGCCCGTGAACTCGTTGCGAAGCCTCTTGTACTGGCCGAAGAGGTAGCCGATCTCGCGGGCGCCCACGCCGATGTCACCGGCGGGCACGTCCGTGTTGTGGCCGATATGACGGAAGAGTTCGGACATGAATGACTGGCAGAAGCGCATGACCTCGTTGTCAGACTTGCCCTTCGGGTCGAAATCGCTGCCGCCCTTGCCGCCGCCCATCGGGAGCGTCGTGAGGGCGTTCTTGAATACCTGCTCGAAGGCGAGGAACTTGAGGATACCGAGGTTCACGGTCGGATGGAACCTCAGGCCGCCCTTGTATGGGCCGATCGCGCTGTTCATCTGAATTCGAAAGCCCCTGTTGATCTGGATGTCGCCCTTGTCGTCCACCCAGGGAACCCTGAATATGATGACGCGCTCGGGCTCGACGACTCTCTCGAGGACGTGCTCCTTCTTGTACTTGGGATTCTTCTCGATAAAGGGCATGAGCGAGCTGACCACTTCATGCACAGCCTGGTGGAATTCCGGCTGATGGGGATCACGGGCCTTGACCTTCTCCATAAAGGCCTCGATGGCTTTCGGCATCTTCGCCTCCTTCACAGGATGACCGCTGATAAAAAACGCCCTGCCGGGCAACGAGGTTGTAGATTTATCGAAAAAACAAAGCCTGACCGGCTTTGAGACAATCTTCAATATACCGGAGCGGGACCGAGTGTCAAGTTCATATTTTTAATTCCGTAAAAATTCCCATAAAATTAATGTGTGGATTCCGGTATGCCTTACGCGGGGCGGACCCACACGCCGCATAATAATTGTTTGAAAGAACCGCCGCCGCGATTATATTAAAGACTAAATATTGCGAGTTAACGGACGACCGGACCCCCCCTTTAACCACCCGAGGTGATCGCATGATTATCGGTGTTCCAAAAGAGATCAAAAAGGACGAATACCGGGTCGCCCTTCTCCCCGTGGGCGCCGAAACGCTGAAGAAGCACGGCCACAAGGTGCTCGTCGAGAAAAGCGCGGGTGTCGGAAGCGGTTTCTCCGATGCCGAATACCGCAAGGCGGGGGCGACGATCGTCTCCTCGGCCAAGGAGATCTTCCGACGCTCCGACATGATCATCAAGGTCAAGGAGCCCCAGCCAGTCGAGATCAGGATGATCCGTGAGGATCAGGTCGTCTTCACCTACTTCCACTTCGCCGCGAGCCGCTCCCTCACCGAGGGGATGATGCGCACCAAGGCGATAGCGATCGCCTACGAGACGATGGAAGAGGACGGCACGCTTCCGCTGCTGACCCCGATGAGCGAGGTCGCCGGCCGGATGGCGGTTCAGGAGGGGGCCAAGTACCTCGAGCGCCCGATGGAGGGACAGGGCATCCTTCTCGGCGGCGTCCCGGGCGTCGCTCCCGCGAATGTCGTCATCATCGGCGGCGGAGTCGTCGGTATCAACGCGGCCAAGATGGCCGCGGGACTCGGTGCGCGCGTTACGATCCTCGACGTCGATCTCGAGCGCCTCAGGTATCTCAGCGACGTCCTTCCCGCCAACGTGACGCCGCTCATGTCGAATCCCGAGAACCTGCGCATGATGGTCGCCGAGGCGGATCTCCTGATCGGTGCCGTACTGATCAAGGGCGCCAAGGCGCCGCGTCTCGTCACGAGGAAGATGATCGGCACGATGAATAATGGCACGGTGATAGTCGACGTCGCCGTCGACCAGGGCGGCTGCATCGAGACGATCAAGCCGACGACGCACACGAAACCGACCTACATCATCAACGGCGTGGTCCATTACGCCGTCGCCAACATGCCGGGCGCCGTCGCCCGCACATCGACCTACGCCCTGACGAACGCGACCCTGCCCTATGCGGTGGAGATCGCGAACAAGGGCTACGTCAAGGCGGCACGCGAGAACAGGACGATATGGACCGGCGTCAACGTGATTAAGGGCAAGGTGACCGACGCCGCCGTCGCGCGCGCATTCCGCATGAAGTACACGCCGCTGGAGACGCTGGTCTCCAGGTAGCGGCGCGCTGCATTACGTAGACACGAAGCAGCCCCCGTTCCGTCGAGGAACGGGGGCCTTGTTTTTCGTGCCGCCCTTTTCGATGCATCATTCCGTCATGTGCAGCGTTCCATCAGGTCCATGCACCGGATGGATCGCTGCATCGGCTCTTGCAATACGCCGCTTCAGCACCATCAGCGCTTCAGGAGTTCCACCATTTCCCTCACGGCCCGCTCTATACCGACGAAGACGGCGCGCGAGATGATGCTGTGCCCGATGTTGAGCTCCTCGATCTCCGGTATCTGGACGATCGGCAGAACGTTGTGATAGGTGAGCCCGTGTCCCGCGTGCACGTTCAGACCGTACTTCTTCGCCGCCGTCGCCGAATCGTGTACGGCCCTGAGGGCGCTCTCCCGCTCGGCCCCCTTGGCGTTCGCGTAGGCTCCCGTGTGTATCTCGACCGAATCGAAGCCGAGGCGCGCTGTCTCCTTTATCTGCGCGAAGTCGGCATTCACGAAGGCGCTCACCCGGATGCCCCGCTCCTTGAGTGCGTTCACGACACCGGAGACGCCGTCGCCGAGCCGGAGCAGATCGAGTCCTCCCTCGGTAGTCACCTCCTCGCGCCTCTCCGGAACGAGCGTCACCGCGTCCGGGTGGAGCGCGAGGGCGATCTCCTGCATCTCGGGCGTGGCCGCCATCTCGAGGTTCACCATAGTCTGAGCCATTTCCGATATCAGTCTCGCGTCCCGGTTCTGTATGTGCCTCCTGTCCTCGCGCAGGTGGAAGGTGATCTGGTCCGCGCCCCCCTGCTCGGCGAGTATTGCGGCTGTGACCGGGTCCGGCTCCGTCGTCTTCCTGGCCTCCCTGATCGTAGCAATATGGTCTATGTTTACGCCTAACCTGATACGATTCACGTCCACCCTCCTTGTGCCTAACGGCGAGTCGAATGCCCCGCTATCATATCAGAAACATTCACGAATTTCACGCCCGCTCTTTCCGCCTCCCCCATCATCCACTTCAGGTCCTTGAGCGTCGAGCTCTTCACGTGCATGATCCCGACGGCGTATCCCTTTCTCCGGGCGATGGAGATGATCTTTCTCATATTCTCCCGCCTGTCCTCGCCCGCGTTGTCGATGAAGAGATCGTTGCTCAGCGACGGCACCCCGATCCTCCTCGCCGTCTCGCCGACGACCGATCTCTGCGTCGTCATGCTGTCTATGAAGAAGAGCCCGTGCCGCTTGCAGACCTCGAGGATATTCTCCATCACCCTGCGATCCGCCGTCGCTCGCGAGCCCATGTGATTGTTCATGCCTATGACCCCGGGTGTCGTCAGAAGCGCCTGCTCGGCCGCGCGTTCGATCTCCTTCCCCTTCATCGCTACCCGGATGAGGGGTATCTCGCCTCCGTCCTTTCCACCCTTCTCCGGTTCCATGGGCAGGTGGCATAGGATCTCCTTGCCTGCGTTCGCCGCCGCCTCGCATATCCGTTTCGAGTGGCCGAGGCCCGGGATCACGGTGAGGGTCAGGGGAATCTCCAGCGTGAGGAACTCCTTCACGAGACTGTTGTAGAAGTATCCGAAATCGTCGACGATGAGCGCGATGACCGGCTCGATGCCATCATCTCTCTTTCTCGGCGTCCTACGCTTCCTGATAATGCATGTATGGGTCGCGTGCCGCCTCGTGCCGACCTCCATCTCGATCACGCGTGCCCCGCCGCTCTCCGTGCAGGAATGGACCCTGCCCCCGCCCTTCGCGATCGATTCCTTGACGAGTGCGTTCACCTCGATGAGCGATACATCGCTCGGGATGGTCGCCTTTAGAAGGGCGCGCGGCGGGCGACCGTCCCTCGCCTTCTCGGCCTCGATCGTGATCAGCCCCCGCTCGACCCCCGCCAGTATGAGGGCCTGCACGATACGCCGGTCCAAGTCCTTCTGAACGGATTCGTACCTGCCCTCGAATCCGGCATCGAGGAGGAAGGCCCCGCCGGCCGGCGTTCTCAGATACCGGACCGCCGCGACCCCGAGAACGATGAGAATGATAAGGACAAACGCGAGGGTCCCCAGTCTAGGCCTTTTCTTCGATCTCTTCTTCGCCATGTCGCCTTCCGTCTGCTGGAATCTTACGTGCCGGCGATGTCCTCGCACCCCGCATCGCAGCAAGGTGCAGAGCATGTGTACTATATGGGGCGGGATATTGAAAAGTCAAGGAGGGGCGCATGTAATGAAGAGAAGGGGAGCAATGATACGGCAAGCCGCGTATTGCTTTGTCGGGTATTGAGTTTTAACCGGACAAATGTTTTCACTTAATGCGTCTGAGCTAAAACATCCTTCGCGATGGCGATCTTGTAGATCTTCTTGCCGCCCTCGTCCACCGGTACGCTTGTGGATACAACCGCTTACCGCGATACCGTCTTTCGCTTCCCCTGTGGACTTATCCGCTCTGCGTTGCTACGGCTTGAAAACATCCTTCGCGATGGCGATCTTGTAGATCTTCTTGCCGCCCTCGTCCACCGGTACGATGTAGTACTGGATGTCGTCCAGTCCCTCAATCGATTTCTCGGCGTAAAAGAGCTTGATATTGTACTCCCGCTGGGTGAACCAGCAATCCTCGCATTCCTCGCCGAAGATCTCTGGGACCGGCGCCCAGGAGCCCTCCGTTAACGTGAGCGTCAGCCGATCGATGACCGGGTGGTCTTCCTCGGCGGGTGTCCCTTTGGCGGCAAGAAAGATGTTGGTCACCGCTCCTATGTCCTCGTCACGGAGGTTGAACGCTGGCAAACCCGCAGCCCCCTCCTGATTGTACCAGTAGTAGCCGTCCGCGTATGTCGAACCGTTGTACATATCGTCGGCCCTGAGCAGGAGCCTCGAGTACTCGGTGATGTCCTTCTCCTGGTGGGAGAGAACCATATTGGTGATCACGTGCTCCCTCTCCGTCAGATCCTCGAATTCTACGGGCTCCTTGTCGGGCGGGGCCGGGTCCTCCTGAGGGCTCAGGATGCAACCGAATGAATACAATAGTACTACGATGCTTATCCACGTTACTGCATGTCTCGTAATGCTCTTCCACATATCGTTTCCTCCTAGGCTATATACTAACACATCGCCCCTCTTTTTGCAAGCACGCAAAGGGATCGGGCATATCTGATTCCAATGTGCCATTTCTGACGCAACTCCCGTTCCGCAACAGCCATTTTTCTGGTCAATTCGAGCCCCTCAGTGTCCCCCTGAGGTACCCGGAGCTCGGGAAGCTCCCGCTTACATCGATATCCTCCCACCTCGTGAGCATCCATCCCTGTGTCTGCTTCTCGAGGTAGAAGATCGCCCTGCCGGCGTATGTCTCGACTGGCGACCCATCCCCCGTTTCGAGCGTGATAACATATTCCCCCTCGAATTCAGCGTAGCCCACATCGATATCCTCCCGCTCGAAGACCATGTTCTCGTCGCCGAACTGAAAGGTGCGCTCGCCGAGGAATATGCCCTTCAGGCGCGTCAGCATCTCCATCTCGATCTCCTTGTTCCATCCCTCGAAGACCTCGCTCCCGAGAGCGCTCACATCCTCCGTCAGGGGTATGAAGGTGAAATTCTGATCGAGGCTACGTTCGTAGTTCGAGTTGGCGTCCGCCGCGAGTCCCGTTATGAGGTTCACAAAGACATCCTTCGGCAGATTCGGCGTGATCCACGTACCATCGTCACCCGTGTCTGGCAGCTCCGCCTTGCGCGGCTCGAAGACGCATCCGCCCGCCGCCGTAAGCAGGGTCAGCAGAACGATTATCAAGGCCATCTTGGCTCTCATGATTCCCTCTCCTAGAATGTATATGCTATGCTCGAATTGACGATCCAGTACTCCCGCCTCTCGGCCGAGAGGTAGGGCCCGAACCGTTTCACGTAATTGATATCCAGATCGATCTTCCCGTTCTTCCAGAATGTGTGTTTCCTGTTGATCCCGATTTTCAAGCCGCCCGAATCGTAGACGGTCGAGGAGGTGACGATCTTTTCCCCCTCGCGGAAGCCGAGACGATTGTTTTCCTGCGTCTTGAAATCCGCCTCCGCAATGAGATCGAGATCCGCAGAGTATCTGTAATGGGCCTTTAGAAAGAGCCCGTACTCGAAATTCTCCCCTTCCCTATTGTACCTGCGCATACCGTCACGGAGCAGGTAACTCCCGCTGTCCCTCATCAGGTAGATATGCTTGAAACTGAACAGAAGCGGCTGAAGCACCTTGATGAACGCGTTCGTGATCATCGTTGTCGTTCTGTTGAGGTAATTCTCGTTCTCCTTGTAGACGAAATCGGTGTACTCGATCTTTATCGAGTACTCCTGGGACAGATCGAGCCAAGACGTCGGATTCAGCTGTATCTTCGGGGCGAGCCTGTACTGGAAATCGTTGCGGTTGTCGCCCGAGAGGGTCCGGTCTATGTTGATCGTCTCATTCCTCGTAATGACGCCGACGATATTCGCCTTCATGCGGGGATGGAGGGATGCGTTCATGCTTCCCTCTATTTTGTAGTAGAGGTAATCCGCGTCGCGCGGATTCGCATCCCGCTTCTTGAAGAACCGCTGCTTGAGCCAGGCGGAGCCCGACATGGCCACCGAGAGCGAATCGGTGACGTCCTGCTTGAGGCGCATCGTCACCTTTTTCTCCTTCTCCGTGAAGCTCGAGAGGGAAAGAGGCCCGTAATCGTCCGTTCTCTCCTTCGTCGAGACCGCCACGTTGATAACTCCGCTCTTGGAAAAGCTGTAGTTAGTCGAGGCTCTGAGCGCGGACTCCTCCGTTTCCTTGGAGAGACGCTTGTCGACCTTGTGCTTCTGCGACGAGAGCCTGTGTAGGAAATCTATATCGACCACGAGGAACCGGAAGGGCTGCACGTGGGAGCCGATCTCGAGTTTCTCCACGTTGAGACGCGCCTCCTCCTCCTTCACGAGCTCGGGGTTGTCGAGTATCTCGAGCGAGTTCCCCCTGGGAGGGGAAGCCTTGCGGTCGATGCCCGTGATCCTCTCGTACGAGACACTCATGAGCTTTTCGTCCTCCTCTCCGTATTCCGCCCCCACCCTGACCGTGTCGGCGCGGCTCGGCATCCCGCCGAAGACGATCGATCCTATCTCACTCGTCTCGTGCTTGTGCAAAATCCCCCCGCCCGCCTTGACTCGCAATAGGCCGCCGAAATCGTAGGTAAATAGACTGCTCACACCGCCCGCGAGCGTCTTGTCGTACTTGAAGTCCTGCGTCCCCCCGCGCGCGTCGCCCCTGAAGGCGAGCTGCGAACTGCTCGCCCCGAGCAGCGGCTTTGTGTAGGCCGCGTCGATCATCGCGCTCTTCGTGTCATATATGAGATCCTTGCCGTAGCGGGCGAGCCCGAGCGTCTTCTTCTTCGTGTAGTTCTCCCCCATGATCACCATGACCCTGTAGAGCCCCGGCCGTATCTTTACGGCGTTGCTCGTCAGCTGCTCGTTGATATCCTCCATGTCACGCCCCCGGTAGGATTTCTTCTCGACTCGCAGCACCGAGTTCATGATCCAGTCCGAGCCGGGAAGGTTCACGATACTCATCTCGCTCCCGAGAGCGACATCCTTGTCATCGGCCGACATGAAGGATCTCCAGACGGGGATGAATGGATCGACGGATGCGCTATCCGCCTCGGAGATGCGTGACGGAAGCGCTTCAATTGCCGCAGCGCTGTCGGCGCCCGCCGCCCGGGTGGAATCGGGTCCCGCCGCAGCGCTGTCAGCGGGAACGGGCACCGCGGCCGCATCCGGCCCGGACTCCCCGCACCAACCGCTCCCGCCCCACGGGAGGAGCACGAGAATGGCGCATGCCAGTGCCCCTATGATAGATCTATCGCTCATGAACCGGGTCCGTGCCTTATAGTTTCGAAAAGTCTCTTCCACTGCCCCAGCGAAAGATCCTCGGGGCGATTGTCCATCGAGGCCCCGGAAATCTTCTCGAGACGTGACAGATTACCAGCATCACCCATACCAAAAACATCCCGGAATATGCTACCGAGTTTCTTTCTTCTCTGAGAGAAGGCCCCTTTCAGGAATTGAAGGAATTGCTCGCGCTCCCCGGGGCCCTCCCCCGCCGCCTTGGGCGTGAACCTCAGGACTACACTCTCGACCCTGGGCCGGGGGCAGAAGGATCCTGGGCGCACCCTCAGCACCTTCTCTATATCCATGTAACTCTGCATGAAAACAGACAGTATCCCGCATTCCCTCACCCCGGGCGGCGCGATGACCCTCTCCCCGACCTCCCTCTGGATCATGAGTAGGGCCGCCCGGCAGCGGCGCCACCCGGGAAGATCGAGCAGTATTGTGCTGGTCAGGTTGTAGGGTATGTTGCCGAGCAGTGTGAATGTCTCATATCCCCGCTCCTCCGCCTCCCCGTCCAGCTCCACCCCCCTGATGTCGCGATGAAGGATCTCCATCCTCTCCGATCCCCGGAACCGTTCCTGGAGCTCGCCAAAGAGGGAGCGGTCGATCTCGAAGGCGACGACGTGCGCCCCCGTCCCGGCAAGAGGGAGGGTGAGCGCTCCGCGTCCCGGGCCGATCTCGAAGACGAGCCCTTCAGGGCCCACCTGCGCTTCCTCGACGATCCTCCCTGCCGTCTCCTTCGAGACGAGGAAGTTCTGGCCGAGACTCCTCTTTGCTTCATGCCTGCGCCGGTTCGACACGATTCCACTCCCGGGTCTCGTTCGCATGTCAGGGGATACATTCTTACAGATACAGCCTGCCATCCCTCAGGGGCTGGGGATCGTCATGTGAAGATGGTGAATAACGTAGTAGCAATCGCGTGGTTGGATAACTCCTTTTCTCGTACATTGTAATACATTTTCGTCGCGTGGTCAACAGCGGAAGACGCTATCCGCTAGGTCGCGGGCCCGGTGAAGCGGTAGCGCCGCACCCTGAATGCGGCCCCATCGATCCGCCGGACGAGCTCCCTGCACGCCTCGATGTCCACACCGTCGTAGTCGACGGCGGTGACCGTGCATTCCATGCCGGACCCTGCGGCGCGCCGTATGAATTCGATGACCGCGTCGAAGGCGCGTCCGCCGAAATCGGGCCTGCAAAGCCGCTCGTAGCTGTGGCGGTCGGGCGCATTGAGGCTTATCGAGATCCGCTCGAAGACTTCCTCGAGCTCGGGGATGATGTCACGCTTGTGGATGAGATTTCCCTGGCCGTTCGTGTCGAGCCGCCGGGGGAGTCCGAGGGTCCCGAGCTCCCGTGCCGCCTCGAGCATCTCATTCAGCCTGCAGGTCGGCTCGCCATAACCGCAGATGACGATCTCCCCGTAGCCCCCCTCCTTTGCAAGCTCTCGCACGGAGTCTGTCATCTCCTCCGCCGTCGGATCTTCGACGAGCCCCAGGTTATGCCCGTATATATACCTG
>Ga0114919_10003306_pt1 | contig 13034 bp, 9 predicted proteins | sample BlataG_FD_88682 | JGI IMG/M metagenome (GOLD analysis project Ga0114919, IMG submission 88682) | Deep subsurface microbial communities from Black Sea to uncover new lineages of life (NeLLi) - Black_00105 metaG | ecosystem: Environmental > Aquatic > Marine > Oceanic > Sediment | place: Atlantic... | reverse complement strand
ATCTACCCGGTCTACCCCTGCAAGGATGGCTTTATTCGGGTAATTGCCCTAACCCCACGGCAGTGGGATGCCCTGATGCGGGTACTGGGCAATCCTGACATACTTCAAACAGAAGAGTGGCGGAGTTTTATGTACCGAATCGGTAACGCCGATGATCTTTATGCTCTCATGCTGGAATTCACGACAAAGTACACCATGCTTGAGCTCTTCGAAGCGGGTCGCCGCGAGGGAGTGCCCATCGCTCCCATCTTAGACATAGCGGACTTCTATAATAGTCCGCACACCAAAGCTAGAGAATTCTTTGTCGAAGTGGAGCATCCGGTGGCCGACAAGGCTGACTATCCCGGTCCACCCTACAAGTGGACAGAAACACCAGCGGTTATGAAACGGCCCGCTCCATGCCTAGGCGAACACAACGAGGAGGTCTACTGCCAGGAGTTGGACCTCTCCAAGGATGACCTGGTCGCCCTAAGGGGCGGCGGAGTACTGTAAATAGGAGGATGATGTGCTGCCTCTGGAAAATGTTAAGATATTAAGCTTCGGCACCGGGGCGGTTGTCCCTGACGCAGGTAAGATTCTGGGAGAGTTGGGGGCCGATGTTATCAAGATAGAGTCCAAGGATAACCTCGATTTCATGAGGACTATTGGGCCGGATATCAACAACATTGGCCAGTTCAATGAGGCGAATCGGAGCAAGCGTAGCTTTGGAGTAAACCTCAAGACAGAAAAGGGTTTAGAGCTCGTTAGCCAACTCATCAAGATTGCTGATATTCTGCTCGAGAACTTCCGCGGTGGCGTCATGAAAAGCCTGGGATTAGACTATGAGAACGTGCGTAAACTCAACCCCCAAATTATCTATGTCAGCAGCCAGGGCTTCGGCGGCGGGGGTCCCTATAGCGACTACCAGGCCTATGGCCCGATGCTCTCAGCAGCCTCTGGCCTGCTCTCCATCTGGGCTCAACCAGATGACCCCTATCCGGTGGGTTCCAACTCGCCGTTGCCCGACCACATGGCCAGCAAATATGCGGTAGTAGCAGCACTAGCTGCACTTGACTACCGTCGCCGCACCGGCAAAGGGCAGTTCATCGATATGGCTCAAACTGAAGTGGCAGCCAGCCTCGTGGGTGAGTACTACCTGGACTACACCTTCAACAAGCGGATCACAAAGCCGATGGGGAATCGAAGCCCCTACGCTGCTCCCCATGGCTGTTATGCCTGCAAGGGTGCGGATGAGTGGTGCGCCATAGCTGTGTTTACCGATGAGGAGTGGCAGAGCTTCTGCAATACCATTGGCAATCCCGCCTGGACCAAGGACCCCGAGTTCGCTGACCTACTTGGCAGACTGAAAAATACCGACGAGCTTGACAAAAAGGTTGGAGAGTGGACAGCAACGCTGGATGCTCACGTGGTGATGGAGACCCTGCAGGCTGCTGGCATAGCTGCCGGTGAAGTACAGCGTGCCCCAGACACTCTCGCCGATCCACAGCTTAAATGGGACGGTGCAATCGTAGAGCTGGATCATCCCGTATCAGGGAAGAGGCTTTACCCGGGCGTACCATTTAGAATGTCCGGTGCCTCACCATTTGAGAGCACACCAGCTCCCCTCCTGGGCCAGCATACCGAGGAGATATGCCATGACCTGCTGAAGATGTCTGCCGAGGAGATCAAGCGGTTGCTGGATGAAGGCATCATAGACAATCCTGAAAGCGCTAAGGGAGCCGGGGGCGGGATGTTTGGTTGAATTAAGTAACCAATAACGGAGTAAGGCATCCCAATAGGTACAGACCATTGAGCTGGCCTATAAGTAGGTCAGGGAAAAGAAGCGGAGACCTGCGGGCGAGGGGAAGTTGATTTTACCGACAATGAGCTAGCGGCACCTAGCTATATGCTGCTTTCGGATAACCTCAATGTTACCAGGATAGAACAGTCGGCGGGAAAGATGGGTAAGCTAGACGGAAAGGTTGCTCTTATTACTGGGGCTGGATCCGGAATCGGGCGAGCTACCGCCCTTCTCTTTGCCGAGGAAGGTGCCAAAGTGGCAGTGGCCGATCGTGCTCCGGCGGGAGGGCAAGAAACGGCAAGGATGATCGAGGACTCCGGGGGCGAGGCCATCTTTATTGAGGCTGATGTCTCTAAAGCAGCCGATGTGGAAAGGATGGTCAAGACGACCGCGGACACATATGGGCGAATAGACATCCTTTACAATCATGCCGGTATTAATTCGCCCATCGCCCCCATAGCGGAGCTCACGGAGGAGGATTGGGACCTTGTCCTCAACACTAACCTTAAGAGTGTCTTTCTCGGCACAAAGTATACCATCCCGGTTATGCTTAAACAGGGTGGGGGCATCATCATCAACACTGCATCTATTATGGGAATGTGCGCACAAACATATATATCTCCCTACTGCGCTTCCAAGGCAGGAATCATCCTGTTTACCAAAGCAACCTCCGTTGAATATTCCAAGCACAATATTCGGGCCAACTGTATCTGTCCCGGTTTCATTACAACGCCAATGACCGACCCATGGCTCCCTGCAGTTCAGATGGATCATACCCCCCCAGGGAAGGCAGGGGAGCCAGAGAATATCGCTAAAGCTGCTCTTTACCTGGCATCCGATGATTCCGCATATGTCACCGGCTCATCCTTGGTAGTCGATGGCGGCTATTCAGCGGAATGGGCAGTGCCTTTGAAGGAATCGCCTGCCCAAGGGTGAGGAAGCAGATATGAGAGGGCCTTTCGATATCGCCCCGTGAAAGGTCAGGGGCTATTACCGAAGACTTCAATCGCAAGGTAGGGATAAAGAGTAGCTCGCTTTTTGATGGCCCATCAGAGATCAGGTGCGCTCCATTATGTAGAGCGTGGCACAAAGAGGAAGTGAGGGGTGGGTTAAATTGAGCTTTACAAACCTTTTGGCTTTGAAGTAAACTTAGGTGAACCTGGCCAGGGGAGTGAATTATGCTTACCAAATATGACGAGATGATGTGCCACCAGACGGTAGCCACATTTGATCGTGTGGAGACCAGCGCACGAGAATGGACAGAGAGAATATGGTTTAGCGTCCACGATACTTCAGGTAAGTTCCATCTCGTTTCTGGCTTCGGCTATTACCCCAATCGTAATATCATGGATGCCTTCGGCACCATCGCAATCGAGGGCAAAACGCAGTACGCCGTCAGGGCTTCCCGTGAGCTCCGACCTCAGATTGACGATGTAAGGGTGGGCCCCTTCTCTTACCAGGTGGTCGAGGCACTAAAAAAGGTGCGATGTGCCCTGGATGAGAACGAGCACGGCCTCAGCTATGATATAGACTTCGAAGGGAGCATGCCTCCCCACGAAGAGGAACCGCAGTTCGCCCTGAGTCGGGGCAGGGTATCAGAACACGTAATACGCTATCTTCAACTAGGAAGGCCCAGCGGCTGGATAAGGGTTAATGGGGAGACCATTCAAATCGATAGCGACAAATGGCTGGCGGAGCGGGACCATTCATGGGGCATTAGAAGGGGAGGCGGCGTTCCCGAAACCGGCGTGCAGCCCGGGGAGATACCGGTGGGATACCTTTTCAGCCTGGGCGTTATGCGATTCGAAAAATGGGGTGCCAGCTACCACCTGAGGGAGACCGGGGAGGGTAAGCCCCTTCACTTCAGCGGCGGGCTGTTTTATCCCTATACAAGCCAGAAAGAGGAGGTCAAGCTGGCGAGCATGGCGCACGATTTCCAGTTCCGTCCCGACATCCGCCAGATGAAATCGGGCCGGCTGGTCTTCAACGCCGTTGACGGTTCCAAGATAGAAGTATCTATGCATCCCCTCAGTGTTTGCTACCTGAGGGCTGGCGGATACTTTGGCTACCAGGAGTTCACCCACGGTCTGTGGATGGGCTCTTACTTTATCGACGGCGTCAAGCTGGACCTCACCGATCCCGATACAGTAAAGGGGGTCTCCTTCCTCGATGACGTGATGTGCGAGATGCGCTGTGGCAACGAGGTTGGCTACGGGATCATCGAGCTGGTTATCGTGGGGAAGTATCCCAGGTACGGCTACCAGGGCTATTAGAAAATGAGAGGCGTGGGTACTCATGCTTACAAAATTCGATGAGTTTCACTGCCATCAGATTGTGGACACCTTCGACCATGTGGTGGACAGCGACCGGCAGTGGACAGAGAAATTCTGGTGCAACGTTCACGACACTACAGGAGAGCTGGTTTTGGCCACCGGTTTCGGCGTATATCCCAACCGCAATGTCATGGACGGCTATGGTTGCGTCAACGTTAATAACAAGACCCAGTATAATATGAGGCTATCAAGGGAGTTCAGGCCACAGATCGAGGACCTGAAGGTCGGCCCCCTCTCCTGGGAGGTGCTCGAGGGGCTCAAGAGGATACGCCTTTCCCTGGGGGATAATGATTATGGAATCAGCTATGAGCTGGAGTTTACAGGACGGATGCCCGCCCACGAGGAGATCCCTCAGGTGCGCCGTGACAAAGGCCGCATCTTTATGAACACATGTCGTATGGCTCAACTTGGCAGGGCCAAGGGCTGGATCAAGGTGGACGGAAATACCTATAACGTCGATGAGAACTCGTGGCGGGCTCAAAGAGACCATTCGTGGGGCATCAGGATGGGGGTTGGTGCCCCCGAAACAGGGGTGCAGTCACCGGATATATCCTTCTTTGCTAACATGATGATCAATTGGTTTACTGCCCAATTCGATAAATGGGGCGTTCACTACTACCTTCTGGAGAAAGCGGATGGAACGGTGGAATACCTGTCAGGGGCATTGGTTCACGGTTTCGGGGATGGCAGGGAGGCAATCCCGGTGGTGGCTGTGGATCACAACTTCGAGTTCTATCCCAATAGCGGGAGGGTGAAATCGGGACATGTAGTCTTGACAGCCGCCGATGGCTCAAAGGTAGAGCTATCTATGCGGCAACTGACAACCATGTACCTCATGGGTGGTGGCTACATCGGCTACAATAGCTTCTACCACGGCATCTGGATGGGCCCCTACTGGACCGATGGAGAGCAGTGGGATGTCAGTGACATCGATGTCGCCAACAAGGCACACGGCCTTGATGATGCCGTGTGCGAGTATCACTGCGGCGACGATGTAGGATACGGCATTATCGAAAACCTTATCCTGGGCTCATTTCCCAAGTATGGATTTTAACCTGTACTCTATGGCAATAAATTGGAGGTAAACCATGTATGCACGGCAGATTGACCTGGCAGACATGCAGTCAAGGCTTACCACGTGGTTGCGAAGTAAAATGCCCCAGGCTCAGAACCTATCGATATCACCTCTAGAGAGAGCAGGAGGAGGGCTCTCCAATGAAACCTACTTCTTCAATCTGAACTGGCATGAGGCAGGACAAAGCAGTATGGAGAAGATGGTGCTGCGCTGGCAGCCCAAAGATTTCCCCGTCTTCCCTGACTACGACCTGGGCAAGCAATTTCGTGTCGTGGAGTGCTTGCAAAATACAGATGTCCCTGTACCCAAGGTCCGCTGGCTAGAAAAGAATGAGTATGTGCTCGACAGCCCCTTCTACATCATGGACAAGATAGAAGGGCTTATCCCCTGTGAGGTGCCCCCTTACCACTCATTTGGACTTTACTACGATGCCACTCCGGAGCAGCGCGCCAAGATGTGGTGGGGGACTCTAGAGGCCATGGCCAAAGTGCACAAACTGGACTGGAAGGGTGCGGGACTCTCATTCCTAGGCATTCCCGCAGGCGGCACCGATCCAGTTGACAAGCAGATAGACTACTATGAGAACTACCTCAACTGGCTCAAGGAAGACCCTCAAGAGCCTCATCCGATCCTGGAGGCAGCACTAGACTGGCTCAAGGGTAACCTATACACCCCAGAGCACGTTACGCTGTGCTGGGGCGATTCCCGAATGCCCAACACTATCTACGGTCCTGCTTTCGAGGTGAAGGGGGTACTGGACTGGGAGATGGCTTACCTGGGGGACCCCGAGTCCGATCTGGGATGGTTCTTCTTCCTCGATTGGCAGCACAGCGACGGCTACGGTATCCCCCGCCTGGAGGGTTCTCCGCAGAGAGAAGAGACTGTGCAGCGTTATGAAGAGCTGACCGGGTGGAAGGTGAAGAACCTCCTCTATAACGACGTCCTCGCTGCCTTCAGATTCGGAGTCATCATGGCCAAGATCGCTAAACACATGAAGGCAACCGGCGTCCCTACGCCCACCGAGGATTTTGAACGCGATAACCCCTGCACTCAAAGGCTGGCGAGCCTTTTGGATCTACCCGCTCCGGGCGGACCTAAGAGAGAGGTAACAAAGATCGAGGAGGTGACGGTGGCTGTCCAGCTCCATCTCACCGGCCCCGGCGGCAGCGACTGGTACCTGGTTTCCGACAAAGGCAAGGGAACCCGTTATGAGGGGATCGTGGAGAATCCCGATGCTACATGCACCGCATCGGCCGAGGACTGGGCGGCTATACAGAGCGGCGAGCTGGACCGCGTCCAGGCTTTTATGGGAGGCAAGCTCAAGATAGAGGGCGATATGACCCTGATGCTGCAGCTTGAAGATATGATTTCCAAGCTGAGTCGTCCTGGCTAGGAAGGATAATCAATACAAAAAAGGAGGATACAAGCAATGAAGGCAGCGGTACTGTATGAGGTCAATACCCCGTTAAAAGTGGAGGAGGTTACCCTCGATGAGCCTCAAGAGAACGAAGTGCTGGTAAAAATTGTGGCCACGGGGGTATGCCACAGCGATCTCCACTTCATGAAAGGCGACATGCCGCAACCCACACCCTTTGTACCCGGGCACGAGGGGGCGGGCATCGTTGAAAAAGTGGGGCCCGGCGTAACCACACTTCAGCCCGGCGACCACGTAATACTCATGGTGGCTTTTTCCTGCGGGAAGTGTCCCCGCTGTGCTGAGGGTCGGCCTTCTCTGTGCGTGGAGAACCTGCCTATTCAGATGATGGCCACCCTGCCCGGGGGAGGAATACGGTTGCGAAAAGGCGATCAAGCAATTAACCATCTTTTTGGCCTCGCCTGCTTTGCCGAGAAAGTCGTGGTGCACGAGCGTTCCGCGGTTAAGGTCCGAGAGGATGCCCCCCTTGAAATAGTGTGCCCATTGGGCTGTGGCGTCGCTACCGGCCTCGGCATGTCGATCAATACCGCAGGGATAAGGCCTGGCGATAGCATAGCCATCTTTGGCTGTGGCGGCGTTGGACTGAGCGCTGTGATGGGAGCCAAGCTGGCAGGCGCCGGCACCATCATCGCCGTCGATATGCTAGATAACAAACTGGCAAAGGCTAAAGAGCTGGGAGCCGATTATGTCATCAACGTCTCACAGGAGGAGCCCCAGGCGAGGGTTACGGAGCTAACCGGCGGCGGGGCAGATTACGCTGTTGAATGCATTGGGAAGGTGGACGTTATGGTACAGGCCCTGGGCTCAATTCGCATTGGAGGAACATGCATTATAGCTGGAATGGCGCCGCTCGCTGACCAGCTCAGCATCGCCCCCTTTCACTTTCTCCTGGGCAAGACCATTAAGGGGAGTACCCAGGGCGACGTAATACCGTCAATCGATATACCAAAGTATATCGATCTATTCATGGCAGGCAAGCTCCCCATCGATAAGCTCATCACCAAGAGCTACAAGCTGGACCAGATCAACGAAGCCTTTGAGGCGCTGGAAAAAGGGGAGGTAATCAAAAGCGTAATCAAATTCTAAGATCATCTTTTTTTCACGATCGTTATTAAATAAAGGAGGCTACGAATGGCTGATGAAACGTTTGATGCAGTAATAGTTGGTGGCGGTAATAAGGCACTATTCCTTGCTATGTACTTGATCAAATATGCCAACATGAGTGTCGGCATATTCGAGAGGCGGCACGAGATCGGCGGTTGCCTGGCCACCGAGGAGATCGCCGCACCTGGCTTTCGTGGAAATACCCACGCCAGCATCCAGCTGCCCTTCTACTACCTGCCCCTATGGCGCGATTGGCCCGAGTTCTGGGACTATGGAGCCCAAATGGAGCAGCATATCTGCGCCTCTGGCGCCGTCTTTAGGAATAATCAGACCTGCCTGGGCATCTATAGCGAAAAATATGATATGGACCAGACGCGCACGGCTAAGGAGATCGCCCGCTTCTCTGAGAAAGACGCCGAGAAGTGGCTCAAGATGAGGAAGTTGTGGCTCAGCCGTGAGATGCAGCACGTTCAGATGGATATGATGTTCAACCCGGCTGAGGTCCGCGCTACCGACCCGGGCATCGGTGAGCGGCAGCTTGCGGTGTATCCTGGACTCGTCGAATGTGGGCCCGGTATAAACCCTGATTCACTCCTTATGTCGGCTACGCACGTTCACAACGCTCAGGAATGCTGGGAAAGCAAGGAGCTGCAGTACATCAACCTGCGATTTGTTCTCTCATCAACAATGGACGTCAACCAAACCGGAGCCGGTGCATGGACGTTCGGTTATGCCTCCATGATGCCGAGCATAGCCTTCATTAAAGGAGGAACGCACCAGGTAGCCCATGCCGCCCACAAGATACTGTGCCGCGACGGGGCAAAGTTCTTCCTCGGAGCCGACGTTGAAAAGGTCATTATCGAGAACGGAGAGGCCAGGGGCATCCGCCTTACCGACGGCAGCGAGATCAAGGCCAACAAGCTGGTGGTGAGCACCTTAAACCCAGAGCAGCTCTGCTTCGACCTGATCGGCAGAGAGTATATCGACGATGTGCTGGCACGGCGCATCGAGCTCCTGGAGACAGGCTTCGGCTGCCTGATGTGGTACACCTTCGCCCTCCACGAGGCGCCCAAGTATGAAGCCGAAGCGTTCAATCCTGATATACATGACACATACTGGATGGGGCTGGCCGAGGATAACGACCCCATGCACGTTGCCCGGGAGTGCTACTGGGCCAGGCTGCAGAAGTTCCCCCCGCTGGAGGACTTCTGTCCTACCGTCTGGTGCCATAGCCTACCTGACCCCTCCTACGCGCCACCAGGATTCCATACCGCAAACAACGAGCAGCTGGGGCCACCTGCCAGAGCTCACACCGAGAGGGAATGGCTGGAGATAAAGAAGAAGTACGCTGAAGACCTGATAACTGTCTGGCAGCGGCATGCCCCCAACATGACATGGGACAATATCATCGGCGTCGATTCCAACAGCCCGTACGATGCCCTACGGATGAAGAACCTGGCGCCCGACGCGAGCATCGGTGTTCTGGACCGGGTGCCGCATCAGGTTGAGGATAAGCGGCCAACCCCTGAGCTGGCTAACCATCGCACCCCCATAAAGAACCTGTATGCCACCGGGGCTGCCTGGCACCTGGGGGCTAATTCTGGGTCCACCGAGTCCTACAACTGCTACAAAATCATTGCCAAGGATATGAACCTACCAGGGCCGTGGCAGGAGCCGGGCAAAGAGGAGCCTGAATCCCTGTTCCAGCAGTTCAACTGGCTCATGAACAAGCTTGAGGAGGCAGGCAAGGCGATGGCGAAATAGCACACACATCCCATCGAACCTTAAGAGTGTATTGTGCGAATGATAAAGGGTATTAGCAAAACTCGCCACTATTAATTAATGGAGGTTGCGATGGCTGACGAGGATTTTGATGCGGTGATAATTGGAGGAGGGACTAAGGGGCTGCAGCTTGCCCCGTACCTGATCAAGTACGGTGGCATGAGTGTCGGCATCTTTGAGCGTAGGCATGAAGTTGGCGGCTGCCTTCATACCGAGGAGATCGCCGCCCCTGGCTTTCGCGGCAATGACCATGCCAATATGATCCTGCCCTTCTATTACCTGCCGCTCTACCGGGATTTCCCCGAGTTCTGGGACTACGGAGCACAGTGGGACCAGCACCTCGTCGCCGATGGCGCCGTTTTCAGAAACAACAATACCTGCCTCGCCATCTACAGCGAAAAGCATGACCCAGACCAGGAGCGTAGTGCCAAGGAGATTGCCCGGTTCTCACAGAAGGATGCGGAGAAATGGCTGAAGCTTTGGTCATTGTGGAAGGACGATATCTACCAGAGGGTGCAGATGGATATGATATTCAACCCGGCAGAGTTCCGCGCTGCTCCCGAGGTGTTTGAAAGGCAACTTGCCGTATACCCGAAACTTGTGGAGGCTGGTTTTGATCCCGACTCGGTAATCCTCGCAGCAAACCCTAGGCATGCCATGGGGGAGTGGTTTGAAAGCCCTGAGCTACAGTCGTGCATTATGAGAGCTATTGTTTCATTTGCTACAGATGTTAATGACTGTGGATTAGGGCCACATTTTATGGGTATGACAGCGACAATTCCTACCTTTGGCTTTGCCATAGGGGGGACCCACCAGATAGCCCACGCGGCCCACAAGATCCTGGTCCGCGACGGATGCAAGTTCTTTACCCATTGTGAGGTAGAGAAGGTTATCATCGAAAATGGTGAAGCCAAAGGCATTCGCCTCACCGATGGCACTGAGATCGGGGCAAGAAAGCTGGTGGTAAGTGCGGGCTTAACCCCGGCGCAGCTCTGTTTCGATTTGATAGGCAGAGAGTACATTGATGATAAGCTGGCTAACCGTGTGGAACTTCTGGAGACCAGCTTCGGCTGCCTGATGTGGTACACCTTTGCCCTCCACGAGGCTCCCAAATATGAAGCTGAAGCGTTCAATCTCGATATACACGATTGCATGTGGCTGGGGTTGCAACCCGACCCAGACCCCGGTCACATCATCAGGGAGTGCCAGTGGGAGAAGATGCGCATGTTCCCTCCCCGGGACCTGGAGGACTATTGCCCCACTGTCGGCTGCCACAGCCTGGTTGACCCTTCCTACGCTCCTCCGGGTAAGCATGTCGCCCAGAGCGAACAACTCGCGCCACCCGCTTCTGCATACACTGAGAGGGAATGGCTGAAGATAAAGAAGCAGTATGCTGATGATTTAATCGTAATCTGGCAGCAGTATGCTCCTAACATGACAAAGGATAACGTCATTGGGGTTGACACCAACACTCCGTATGATTGCCTCCGTATGAAGAACCTGGCGCCCGATGGCACCATGGCCGGGGTCGACCGTCCAACGTACCAATGTTTCGAAAATAGGCCCACGCCCGAGCTGGCCAACCACAGGACCCCGATAAAGAATCTTTATGCCACTGGGGGGTGCTGGCATGTAGGATCGAATGCTGGGTCAAGCGAGTCATACAACTGCTACAAAATCATCGCTACGGATATGGGGCTGGGCAAACCGTGGGAGGAGCCGGGAAAAGAGGAGCCGGATTCCCTGGTTCAGCAGTTGCGAACTTTAATTAAGAGAGTACAAGATTCGGCCAAGGCGAATCCGAGGTAACATAAGTTTATCTTTATATAGGAGGTGTATTGTGCCAAATGCGAAAGGTAAGGCAAAGGGGGAAAAGAAACCGAAGGAGCGAGCGGTAATAGACACCATAGCCGGGGCAGAGAAACCGAAAACCAGGGAGGAGATCGAGGCTGTAGTAGATAAGATGGCGCGAGAGGGGGAAGCCCTCGTCAAGGCGACCGGCGTCGAGCAGCTATCATCGTATCAAGCCTACTGCTACGAACTGGTGAAAGGGGCCTTTGAAGGCGTTTGCAATCTCGATGATGAATCACAGGCAACGGTTATGAAGGAAGTGGGGAAAAGGTGTCGCGCCATGTCTGAAGGCCTGTTCCAACTCGACATTAAAACAGGCATGGACCTGGCAGAGTTCGTTGGGCATCTCGAACGATCACAGTTCGAAAACCTGAAACTCCAACTGATAGATGATAGCACTGTATTATGGGAATCATCGCTTGAAGGGAAGTGCCCCTGCCCACTGCTGCACGAAGGTCTGATAAAACCGAGCCGCACACTATGCATGTGCACGGTCTACTGGATAAAGTACATGTTCGAGAAAGCGGTGGGAAATCCTATAGAGGTTCAGTTGGTTCAGTCGGTTAATATCGGTGCTAGAAGCTGCATATTCAGGATAAACATTAAACCACCAATCTATACGTCTGAGGTAGGGGAGAAGGCCTTTCAGTAGGAGAGGTTGTATTTGCTTTAAATCGATGGGATAAACCCGGAGCAGGCGAGAAGTGAAAGAGGGGAAGGATTACGATGGCAAAACAAAAATATGATGTAGTTGTAGTGGGAGCAGGTCCGGGGGGCCTCTGTTGCAACGCTCTCCTGTGCAAGTGGGGGCTCAAGACACTGCTTGTGGACAAGAACACGGTACCTGGCGGCAAGGCAATAACCGTGGAGCGTAATGGTTTCAAGTACGACCTGGAGCCCAAGCTCCAAGTGCCGATGACCGGATCAGCCTTCCCGCAGCTATACGCTGAGCTTGGCATCGAGGATCAACTAGGCGCTATACCCTGTGAACATGTCTCGATGTCATACCGGCACAAGTCAGCAGATAAATACAAGACCGCGGTCTTGGGGCAGACTGGACAGGACCCCAAACCACTGTTTGACCTTTGGGGACTGGATGAAAAGGAAGGAGAGGAGGCTATTCCGACACTTGCCGAGCTTGCCTTCCTCACCCCCGAGCAGCTTGACGCTATGGACGATATGACGTTTGATGAATGGTTGAAACAGCGGAAGGTGCCCTGGGGCGTGTACAGCTTCTTTGGGATGCACGCTAACGGTTCCCTGGCAGAGCCCATCGACCTAGTAGCCGCCTCAGAGCAGGGAGCGATTATGCAGCATATCGCCACCGCCGGGGGCGGCGGATACTATAAAGGCGGCTTCGGTCGAATGCTCGGGAGCATTGCCGATTACATCAAAGCTAACGGCGGCGAGATAAGAATGGGCACCAGGGTGGAGAAGATTAAAGTCTCAAACGGTCGCGTCATTGGTATCGCGACAGACAATGGAGACTTCGATGCGTCCATAGTTGTAAGCGATGTCGGCATCCAGCCCACCGTTCTCAAGCTGGTGGGTGAGAAGGAGTTCGATAAGAGCTATGTGAATTATATGCGTGACCTGGTGCCCGGCTGGGCCTTCACCGCGGTGAGATACTTCCTCAATAAGAAAGTGGTGAAAGAGCAGATGGCCATGATCTAT
>Ga0114919_10003304_pt1 | contig 13036 bp, 9 predicted proteins | sample BlataG_FD_88682 | JGI IMG/M metagenome (GOLD analysis project Ga0114919, IMG submission 88682) | Deep subsurface microbial communities from Black Sea to uncover new lineages of life (NeLLi) - Black_00105 metaG | ecosystem: Environmental > Aquatic > Marine > Oceanic > Sediment | place: Atlantic... | reverse complement strand
GTCGTGATTGCGATCATAGCGCTGCTGATGGGCATCTTGATGCCCGCCCTGGCCAGGGTAAGGGCAATTGCCCATCGACTCGTCTGCGGGACGAACCTGTCCGGCATCGGCAAGGCAATGCTGATTTATGCCACCGATTACGACGATGAATTTCCGCGGGCAGGTTATCGAAACTCCACCTGGATCATCAGCATGCCCGGCTGGGCCGCCCCTACGCGATTTGAAGCTTACGGTGGCAACAACCCCGGCCAGGCAACCGTTGCGTCCAGCCTCTATCTTCTGGTAAAGTATGTCGATGTGGGGCCGAAGCAGTTTCTCTGCAAGGGTACCAACACCACAGAGTTTAAACTTGCTAATTATGGTATTACTAACTTAGATCTTATTGATGTCTGGGATTTCGGCAAGAGCCCAATAGACCATTGCAGCTACTCCTATCATGCCGCTTACAACAGCCAGTTTGCTCTGAACACCGGGGCAAGCCCACCCGGTATGGCAGTGGCGGCCGACCGGAACCCCTGGTTAGACCCTGCTGCAGACGAGGCATACAGGAACGGGTTCCTATGGAACAGCGACAACGCTGAAGTGCGAAAAGCTGGGAACGCCATTGCTCACGGAAACGAGGGACAAAATGTATTGTTTCTGGACGGCCACGTGGACTTTGAAAAATGGTCTTTTTGCGGCGTTCAGGATGATAACATTTACACCGCTTGCGCGAAAACAGGGATTATACAGCAAGGCATTACTCCACTTACGAGTCCTGCTGTTAGGCCGCTGCACAGAGAAGATTCCCTGCTGGTGAATGAAGGAGCAGGAACCGGAGGAAGCGAAGAACCACCGCCACTTTAATGATGACAATAAGCAACGTGTTTTTTCATTCGGCTGTTTATAGGCGGCCTTGTGCTCAATCGCACAAGGCCGCCTCTTTATTGATAATTGACCCCGGATTTCCCATACGAAACGGTGCAAAAAATCAGAAATCTGACAGTATAGAGCTTATTGTTGCAATTCAAAGAATATTAGGCAGGTTAGGAGATTCGCGGGCCGTGGGGCATTTGATAAAGGTATTGAAGCATAAGAATGCGGGCATTCGACGAGCCGCGGCAGAGGCCTCAGGTCGGTTTGGGCGGCCGATATCAGCTCTCTGCCCAGCTCGACGGCTTTGCCGTACCTGCGCTTTTGCTCTGCGTCGGCCGGGTCGGGGCCGTAGGACTGAGCAGGGGCAAAATCGGCACTTATTTCGGCAGAAGCGGGGTTTTTGACGAAGTCGGCCACCCAATCGGCTATTTTCGGGAAATCCAACTGCCGGATTTGTGCCAGCAGATTCCGCCTCTGGTTTGTATTTAATTGCTCCCAAAACCCCAGAAGGTGGCTCTGATTGTGCTTTTTTAGCAGCTTTTTTATGTTTTCAAAAGTTTTTTGGTCAGTCATATCCGTGGTTCCAGGCCGGAAACAAGGACATTAAGCAAATTGTAAAAATTTTCAATAATTTTGGCAAATTTGTCGAAATTTTATTGGACAGGAAAGCTGTTTTGTGTTATAATACTTAATGAAGACAGGTAGGTTTGAAAATTTTCTTATAATATAAGTTGTCATCATATTTTCTTTGTGTCTATTTCATACCTGAATCTGCCTGCCAAAGAAGGTTTTTTTCAGCGCGGTTTGTACCATTGAGTTGACTGCCTTGAAAATGAATGGACTGATTGTATGGACCTTACTGGCAAAATTCGGCTTTACGAACTTAAACCGGCCGTTTTTAGGCGGAAACAATAGATGAATGAGATTCGCAAAGAAACAGTTTTTTTACGTTCCCCTGTGGCGCGGGTTCCCATTTTACGGCTTATTGCCCCTGTTTTTGCAGGGGTAAACTCGTCCCTGCAAGGGTGGGGATGGGGGCCCGGCAGTTAATTGCATTAATCTATTAAAAACATAACCAAAGTGGGCCTGAGAACGGTTGGGTTTGCGAATCTCGAAAAAAGTAAAGGAGAAAAAAATGAGAAAGAAAAGGAAAGGTTTTACTTTGGTTGAGCTATTGGTCGTGATTGCGATCATAGCGCTGCTGATGGGTATCTTGATGCCCGCCCTGGCCAGGGTAAGGGCAATTGCCCATCGACTCATCTGCGGAACGAACCTGTCCGGCATCGGCAAGGCAATGCTGATTTATGCCACTGATTACGAGGATGAATTTCCGCGGGCAGGTGGCAGACAGTCCGTCTGGGCCATCAACCTGCCCGACTGGACCGCCCGTACGCGATCTCAAGCTTACGGCGTAAATGCTAATGGCACCGGCGGCCAGGTAACCGTTGCGTCCAGCCTCTATCTTCTGGTAAAGTATGTCGATGTGGGGCCGCAGCAGTTTCTCTGCAAGGGAACCGACACCAGAGAGTTTAAACTTGCTGATTATGGTATTACTAACTTAGATCTTATTGATGTCTGGGATTTCGGCCTGAGCCCAATAGACCACTGCAGCTACTCCTATCATGCAGCTTACGACAGCCAGTTTGCTCTGAACACCGGGGCAAGCCCACCCGGTATGGCAGTGGCGGCCGACCGGAACCCCTGGTTAGACCCTGCCGCAGACGAGGAATACAGGAACAAGTTCCGATGGAACAGCGACGACGCTGAACTGCGAAAAGCTGGAAACGCCATTGCTCACGGAAACGAGGGACAAAATGTATTGTTTCTGGACGGCCACGTGGACTTTGAAAAAAGGTCTTTTTGCGGCATTCAGGATGATAACATTTACACCGCTTGCGCGAAAACTGGCGAAATACAGCAAGGCATTCCACCTTTGAGTCCGGCTGCTAAGCCGCTGCATAGAGAAGATTCCCTGCTGGTGAATGAAGGAAAAGAAGCACCGCCATATGATTGATGACAATAAGCAACGTGTTTTTTCATTCGGCTGTTTATAGGCGGCCTTGTGCGATTGAGCACAAGGCCGCTTTTTTTATTGATTATCGATTAATTATTATTGATAATTGGAAAAAGGATTAGCCACGAAGCCACGAAGAGAAACTTAAAAATAAAGAATATATAGTGAAATCTTAGTGTCCTGGCGCTTTTGTGGCAAAAAAATAAAAAATAATCAATAATCAATTCTCAAGGGAGCGTAAGATTGGGACAAACACTTGTTTATAAGATACTCACCGGGCATCTGGTTGACGGCAAAATCGCCGCCGGCCAGATTATTGGCATTCGGATTGACCAGACACTTACTCAGGATGCCACCGGGACAACGGCATTTTTGCTGTTTGAATCAATGGGGGCTGGCGGAGTTAAAACGCAGCTCTCGGTCAGCTATATTGACCATAATATAGCAGGGTTTGGGCCGGAGAACCATAACGACCATTTATATCTGCAAACGATAGCGGCCAAATCAGGGGTCTATCATTCGCGGGCGGGCAACGGTATCTGCCATCAGGTCCATCTGGAGCGGTTCGGCAAGCCCGGGACGACACTTTTGGGCAGCGATTCACATACGCCGACCTGCGGCGCAATCGGCGCCCTTGCCATCGGAGCCGGCGGGCTGGATGTGGCAGTGGCTATGGCGGGAGGACCATTCTACCTGACCTGTCCGAAGGTCTTAGGAGTAAAACTTATCGGGCACCTGGGCGACTGGGTGGCAGCCAAGGACGTTATCCTTAAACTGCTCGGCATCCTTAAGACGAAAGGCAATGTGGGCTGGGCGGTCGAATATTTCGGTGAAGGGACTTCGGAGCTGACTGTGCCGCAGCGGGCAACGATTACCAATATGGGAGCGGAGCTGGGCGTAACAACGAGTATCTTCGCCGGCGATGAACAAACCAGAAGATTCCTCGCCGCCCAGAAACGGGAAAAAGACTATTTCGCCTGTGGCGAATTGGCAGCCGACCCGGATGCCGAATATGACCGTATCATCGAAATAAATCTGGCTGAGCTTGAGCCGATGGCGGCCTGTCCATCTTCGCCGGATAACGTCAAAACCGTCAGGGAAATTGTCGGCATTCGAATAGGGCAGGTTGTAATGGGCAGCTGCACAAACTCGGGCTTTGCCGATTTAATGATGACGGCAAGGATATTAAGGGGCAGGCGTATAAATGATATGGTCGAATTTGCAATCGCTCCGGGCAGTAGAGAAGTCTTGAATATGTTAGCAGAAAACGGGGCACTGGCGGATATGATTTCAGCGGGTGCTCGAATTCTCGAGACGGGCTGCGGTCCGTGCATTGGCCTGGGTTTTTCGCCGGGTGATGAAGTCGTAAGTCTGCGGACGTTTAACAGGAACTTTCCCGGCCGAAGCGGCACAAGAGACGACCAGGTCTATCTGGTCAGTCCCGAGACAGCGGCTGCTTCGGCTCTGACCGGCCGAATTACCGACCCGCGCGATTTGCCTGAAATTTTCGCAATAGAATACCCAAAAATCGAATTGCCGGATAAATTCGTCATCAACGACAATATGATAGAGCCGCCTTTGAGCGAAGAAGAGGCGGCAAAAGCAGAGGTTCTGCGCGGCCCTACGATCGTTGTGCCCGAAGCGCCGCCGCCGCTGCCGCAGGAATTGCGGGGCAGGGTCCTGATTAGATGCGGCGATAAGATAACCACCGACCATATTATGCCGGCCGGGGCCTTCCTGAAACTGCGCTCGAATGTGCCGGAATATGCAAAGGTGGTCTTTAATTGTTTCAACGAGCGAGGCAGGCCGACATTTGCCCAGTGCGCCCTTGAGCTAAAGGAAAAAGGTATCGCCGGTGTAATTGTGGCAGGTGAAAGCTACGGCCAGGGCTCGTCAAGAGAGCACGCCGCACTTTGCCCGATGTATCTGGGAGTGCGGGCGGTAGTCGCGAAAAGTATTGAGCGAATCCACAAGGCCAACTTGATTAACTTCTGCATTGTTCCGATAGAATTCGCCGAGCCGGCCGACTACAACGAAATCAAACCCGACGACCAGTTACAAATCGACAATCTGCTCGAAGCGATAAAGGGTAGTGACAAAGTGAAGATTGTCAATAAGACCGGCTCGTTTGAATTTGTCGGCAGGCTGAAACTTTGCGACAGGGACAGGGAAATCTTGCTCTCGGCCGGGCTTCTAAACTACACGTGCAAAAAAACCAATGAATGAAAAAACTATAACCATTTTCGGCACGGGCAGAGCAGGGCCGGGCGATTCGGCTTATGAACTGGCCTACGAGACAGGCAAAATGCTGGCCCAGGCCGGCTTCACAATCGCCAACGGCGGATATGGCGGGACAATGTTAGCCGCAGCCGAAGCAGCAGCCGAGGCCGGCGGTGAAATTATCGGCGTTACCTGCTCAGCGTTCAAAGGAAAGCCCAACGAATATATCAGTCGCGAAATCGTTGCCGATTCGCTCGATGAACGGCTCGATACGTTGATAAAACTGGGGCAGGGGTATGTCGTGCTGCCCGGCGGAACGGGAACGCTGCTGGAGCTGGCAAAGGTCTGGGAATTAAAAAACAAAGGATTTCTCGAAGCAGATAAACCGATTATACTTGTAGGCGGATTCTGGAAGCCGCTGGTCGATTTGATTGCAAGCGACGACCCCGACAGCATCCGATACATAAAACAGGCGGATGGGCCGGGACAGGTTGTAGAATTGATTACCGATTATTGATATGGGCAAGAGAGTTGCAATTTCGATTTTGGCGTTTTTTATAAGCGCTGTCCCGATAGCATCGGGATTTGGCACAGGACCCGTTAGAAGTAAGTCGCCAGAGGTCCGCCCGAGGCGGACCGTGGCCCCGGTGCGGACTTCTAAAGAGGCAGGAACAGCTCGCAAAACTCCGCTTCGGGACGGCTTTGTCCTGACCGGCGTCGATGGCAAATTGACCAGCAACGACAGCAACGACATACGGTTCCAGGACAGCAACGAGGGCTGCCGCAGATGGTTCTTTGAATTTGACTCAGACATAAGCGATGATAAAGCCGTTGTCAAAGCCGGGACAAGCCTGGAGCTGCTGCCGTCGTCGACACTGGAAAAGATGACCGCTGATGTGAAAAAGCATACCGCCGCAAGCCCCGTTAGAAGTAAGTCGCCAAAGACAACTGCCGTGCCCTCGGTGCAGACTTCTAACGGGGTAAGCTATCGGCTCTGGGGCAGAGTGACCAAATACAAGGGCAGGAATTTTATATTCCCCATCTATTTTTTGCCGCTCAGCAAAATAAAGAAGCCCCCGCCGTCAACCTCACAAGAACCGCGGGAAAAGACCGGGCCAACTCTCAATGACCCGAACGATGCGTTAACCATACCGAAAGAGATATTAGAGAAGCTCAAAACAAGGAAAATCATCCGCCCGGAGCAGTTGAAAAAAGGATTGGAATTGAAGCAGGATTCTATCTTAGCCGACAGGACCGGCTTTATCTCGTCGTGTGTGATACGTGATGCGTATCGCGTGAAAGAAAAAAGAAAAGAGGAGAAAAGCAATACGCAATGCGAATTTGTCTTTGACGCCCTCGGCCGGAACGTCCAGCAGATTATACTTCGTCTGCTGCCCTGCCAGGCCCTGGAGCTGGCCGAGCGCCGGCAGTCGGCTGAAGCGGACCGGCTGCGATTCAAAATAGCAGGGATTCTAACGAAGTATAAAGGCAGCCACTATCTGCTGTTAGAGCGGACAACAAGAGTTTACAGTCACGGCAACTTCGGCAAATAAAAAAAAGAATCAGCCACAGAGAACACAGAGAAATTAACAAAGATAAGGAAAAACAGTGAACGAAGAACTCGACCAAATCCTAATTTCTTCATCTCAGCCGGACTTTGATCAAAGATTAGTACAACTTCGCATGGCAATATGTCAGGCCCCGACGTTTAATCCCAGAAGCGAAGAAGGTCTAAAAGTAGCTAAAATTATCGACGATTTTTGGGAACACGGCGATCAGGCTGTTACACAATATACAAGAGAATTTGACAAAGTTGATTTGACTCCTCAGGAGTTCCGGGTCTCAAAGAAAGATTTGAAAACAGCCCACACTGAAATTGACAAAAAACTTCTTAAATCTATTCATGATGCAATTGAAAATGTGAGGAAGTATCAAACCGAAATATTCATCGGTAATTCCAAACATCCGGGAATCAAATACACACCCATCAACAGAATTGGTATTTGCGTTCCCGGAGCTTCAGCTTCGCTGCCTTCCACTGTGATAATGACGGTTGTACCTGCACAAGTAGCAGGTGTAAAAGAAATTGCTGTAGTTTCACCCCCCAGATACAAGGGTAGTATTCATCCAGTAATTTTAGCCGTGTGTCATGAACTTGGCATTGATGAGGTATATCGGATTGGTGGTGTTCAAGCAGTAGCAGCTTTGGCAACGGGAACGGATACAATCAGAGGAGTTGATAAAATCGTTGGTCCAGGCAATATGTGGGTTCAGACCGCAAAACGGTTGCTTTTTGGTGAGGTTGGAATTGACTCTATCGCTGGGCCAAGTGAAGTACTGATAATCGCAAATAATAAGGCAAATCCTGCCTGGGTTGCGGCAGATATGCTAAGCCAGGCCGAACACGCACCAGGCAGCGCTTTGGCATTTACAGATTCAGACGAAGTCGGCAAGAAAATCCTGGATGAGCTTAAAAAGCAGGTCGGCCAACTAAGTAGGGCAGATGAAACAAGCGAATGCCTGAAACAATTCAGCGGAATTGCCGTATTTAATAACTTAGATTATGCTATTGATAAGGCAAACGAATTTGCGGTTGAGCATCTGCAGATTCAATGCGGAGACGAAAGCAGAGAAATCGCCGACAAAATCAAAAACGCAGGTGCGATATTCATAGGCGATTATAGTCCCGTTGCTGTTGGTGATTATTGGGCCGGGCCAAGTCATACATTACCAACAGGAGGGGGGGCGAGGTTCTCCAGCGCGCTTACCAGCAACGATTTTATCAAGTCCACGAGTATTATCGAATATGACAAAAAGAAATTAGCTGAAAGTGCCGAAGCTATTATTCGCTTAGCGGAGGCCGAAGGGCTCGACGCCCACGCAAAAAGCATAAAAATCCGCCAGCAGGATTGAGCGGTAGTAACAGGCTAAATTCCCCAGTCAAGTTTGTCCTTATGCCACCAATAAAACCTGCCCAATAGGTGAGCCGCGACAAATAACAGATAAAGATTAATGGCGTTTGAAACGAATCCCAGAATCGGCAAACGGCCCAAAATCCAAAATATCAGAGCAACCAAGCCGCCAAAAATACAAAACGATAGAATCAATCCGCAATATGAGAGAAACGTTTTGAATATCGAACCAATTATAAATATCGGGTTCAGTGCATCGAATGTATCGAACAACACCCCTCTTAACAATGCCATTGGAAGAAAGAATCCTCCACATCCTGCCAGCACCCAAAAAAACGAGTCAGTTCGCCTGGCAAACCCATAATAGACCGCTGCCGGCCAAAAACAAACAGCAACACAACCTAACATAAGAAACAATTGCGAAACAAAGTCTCCCTTGTCAGGTATATGCTCAGCCCGAATATTCGCCGCACGCCTGCCGCCCCTGGAGCTGTCATAAATGCAATACCCAAAGTAGAAAACAATATAGCCAAGGAGCAAAACACGAAGGATCGAAATTAATAGTACGCCATAATGTTGTCCACCAGGATGGGGGAAAAGAATAAGAATAAACCGGCCAAGTAAACCTATTATAAGCGAAAGGAAAAAAAAGATTCCAATCTGAATTATCCCATGTAAGCTGGCTGGGTACAAAAGCACATCAATAAACCACGGCAGCTTACGCTTAACCTCTAATTGAGGTTCTTCGATTATTTTCATATTGTCCACCTTTCAATGCTTTGAAGTCGGGACAAGTAATTATCGATTTGCTAAATTTTCTTTTATCAGTTCTGCGGCTTTGGAGAGGGCATCGTCGATTCTTTCCGGTTTTTTTCCGCCGGCCTGTGCCATTTGCGGTCTTCCGCCGCCGCCGCCGTCAACGATTGGCGCAATCGCCTTAACCAGCACGCCTGCCTTCAACCCCTTCTTGACTAAATCATTGGTCATACCTGCCAGCAATGTTACCTTGTCGTCATCAATAAAGCCCAGGACGACAGCAGCAGACTTTGCCTTCTTTTTGAGCATATCGATGGCCTCTCGGGCCTGTTCGACCGAAGTCGCCGACAATCGACCAATGATTACAGATGTCCCCCCGACTTTTTCGCACTTTTCCAGAAGCTGTTTTGCTTCGGCCATAGTGTTACTGCCGGCCTGTCGGGCGGCTGACTTGAGCTCCTTGGCCAGCTTTTTATTGTCCTTTATTAGCTGCTCAACCCTGTCGGCCAGCTTTTCGGCGGGAACCTTTAGCGTCTCCGAAAGCTTATCAACAATCTCGCTTCGCTGTTCGAGGAAGCCGGCCAGCCCGGAGCCGGTCAGTGCGGTAATCCTTCGCACGCCGGCTGAGATGCTCTCTTCCTTGATTATCTGAAAGCCGCCGATGGAGCCGATTCCATCGACGTGCGTGCCGCCGCAAAACTCCCGGCTAAAGGCCTCATCGAGCCGGCCCTCGCTCTCGGCGCCGATAGCCACCACCCGAACCTCGTTTCCGTACTTTTCACCAAATAGTGCCATTGCACCGAGTTTTTGGGCCTTATCTTTTGGCATTACCACACAGGTTACCGGCAGGTCCACAGCAATTTTTTCCCTGACTAAATGCTCAACTTTTTTTAGCTGCCTGGCGCTCGGTGCCTTTGGATAGGTAAAGTCAAATCTCAAATAGTCCGGCCCAACAAGACTGCCCTGCTGTGTCACCGATTTGCCGAGCACCTCCTGTAGCGCCCACTGGAGCAGGTGAGTGGCGGTGTGGTTTTTCTTTGTCGCTTCCCTTCTCTCTCGACTGACGATTGCCTTCACCTTTTCGCCAGCACTAAATGAGCCTTCGGCTACGTGGCCTTGATGAATAACACAGTTGGCTATCTTTGTCGTACTTTCAACGATAAACTTTCCGTTCTCCGATTTGATAATACCACAGTCACCAACCTGCCCACCCGCCTCGGCGTAGAAACAGGTTTTGTCAAGGATGATGCCCGTTTGGGTATCTGTTCTGATTTGTTCTGGACTTTTGAGGCCTTTGGGGTCAATTGTACCTACTATTGTACCATCACACTGACTATCTTGATATTTGCAAAAATCATCCGTCGTCGGCAATTCGGCAGCAGCCACATTTACCATCTGCATAATATTCTTTTGCGCTGCCCTTGCACGCTCTCTTTGCTCTTCCATCAATTTGTTAAATTCAGCCGTATCGACTTTAAGGTTTCGTTCTTCGGCCATCAGTTCGGTCAAATCAAGCGGAAAACCGTATGTATCATAAAGCTGGAAGGCATCTTCGCCGTTGATAATTTTGTCTTTCGATTTTTGTGCCCGCCTGGCGGCGGCGTTAAAGATTTCAATACCTCTATCGAGTGTTCTGCCGAAGCTTGCCTCTTCCGATTCAATTACCAATGAGACGTAGTCGGCCCTTTCCTTTATCTCGCCAAACGCATCGCCTAAACAATCAACAACTATCGGCACAAGTTTATACATAAACGGCTCGTGCATTCCCAGCTCTCTGCCGAACCGCGCAGCCCGGCGAAGCAGCCGGCGAATCACATAGCCACGCCCTTCGTTAGAAGGCGTTGCGCCATCGGTTATTGCAAAAGTGAGCGAGCGAATATGGTCGGATATAACCCTGAAGGCATTATCGATTCTGCTGTTCGGCTCGGACGTATATTTGTGTCCGGTGGTATCACCAATGGCCTCGATTATCGGCGTGAACAAATCGGTATCGTAGTTGCTCTTTTTTTTCTGCAGCACCGCAGCGATTCTTTCCAGGCCGGCGCCGGTATCGACGTATTTGGCGCCTAAGTCGACAAGTTTGCCGTCCTCGGTGCGGTTATATTGTATAAAGACCAGATTCCACAGCTCGATAAACCGGCTGCAGCCGCTGTTGACGGCGCACCTGTGGCCTTTTGTCTCTTTCATATCACACATCTCCGCGCCAAGGTCGATATGTATCTCGCTGCAGGGCCCACAGGGACCGATATCGCCCATCTCCCAGAAGTTATCCTTCCTGCCGAAAGTCAGAACCCTGTCAGCAGATATTGAGGTTACCTTCGTCCACAAGCTGGCTGCTTCGTCATCTTTTGGCAGGCCATCGGCTGCGTCGCCTGCGAAAACCGTTGCCCACAAGCGGTTCGGCTCGATGCCCCAAATCTTCGTAAAAAGCTCCCAGGCCCATTCGATTGCTTCGGCCTTGAAGTAATCATCGAACGACCAATTGCCTAACATTTCAAAAAAGGTGTGGTGATACGTGTCTTTGCCCACTTCTTCAAGGTCGTTGTGTTTGCCGCTTACCCGCAGGCATTTTTGACTGTTGACCACCCGGCGGTATTCCGGCGGGGTCAGCCCCACAAAGATATCCTTGAACTGGTTCATCCCCGCATTGGCAAAAAGTAAGGTCTCGTCGCCAACTGGCACTATGGGCGAGCTGGGGACAAATTCGTGGCCTTTGTTCCTGAAAAAATCTATAAAGCCGTTTCTGATTTGCTTTGCACTCAACATATTAGAATCAAATATCAAAATTCAAAAGTGATACAAAGTGTCATTGCGAGGGAGCGAAGCGCTGAAAGTCCGGCCCCTGGACGGAACGAAGCAATCTCAATCATTTGCAAGTCAAAGATTGCCACGCCATCACTTCGTTCGGGCTCGCAATGACATTTACATTTTGCATTTTACTTTTTGCCTTTTGCTTTCTACTTATACCAGGCCTTTGGCAACGAGGACTTTATTTTTTAGCTCCTCGCACAGGTCCTTGTTTTCAGCCAGATATTTTTTGGCGTTTTCTCTGCCCTGCCCGAGCCGGATATCCCCGTAGTTCAGCCAGGCACCGCTTTTTTCGACTATTTCGCAGCCGAGGCCCAAATCGAGCAAATCACCTTCGTAGCTGATTCCACTGTCGAACATAAGGTCGAATTCCGATTCACGGAAAGGCGGTGCGATTTTGTTCTTTACCACCCTGGCCCTGACCCTGTTACCGATGGCGATGCCACCTTCCTTTATGGTTGCCAGCCGTCTTAAATCGATTCGGATTGTGGTGTAAAATTTCAGTGCCCTTCCGCCGGGGGTCGTTTCCGGGTTGCCGAACATCACGCCGATTTTCATACGGATTTGATTTATGAAAACAAGGGCGGTTTTGCTCTTGTTAATGACAGCGGTAAGCTTTCTCATCGCCTGGCTCATTAATCTCGCCTGCAGTGCCATGTGGGTGGCACCCATTTCGCCTTCAATTTCTGCTTTTGGCGTCAGTGCAGCAACGGAATCAATCACTATGGCATCGACAGAATTGGACCTGATTAACATCTCGGTGATTTCAAGCGCCTGTTCGCCTGTATCGGGCTGGCTTATCAGCAGGCTGCTGACATCGACGCCCAGCTTTTTCGCCCATGTCGGGTCCAGGGCGTGTTCGGCATCGATAAATGCGACCACGCCGCCTGCACGCTGGGCGTTTGCAATGATGTGAAGCGCAAGGGTGGTTTTGCCGGACGCTTCCGGGCCGAACATCTCGGTAACTCTGCCGCGCGGGATGCCCGCACCGCCGAGGGCGATGTCCAGCGATAATGAGCCCGTGGGTATGCCCTCAATCCTGGCGTACTTGTGCTCGTCCATTTGCATAATAGCGCCCTGGCCGTATTGCTTTTCAATCTGCGCAATCACGCGCTGCAGGGCGGCTTCTTTGCCGGTTGTTTGAGGCCTCAAACGCTCTATCTTGCTCTTACTTGTTTGGGATGTTTTTGTCTTTGCCATTTTCATAATCTCCTAATTTATAAGAACTAAAAGCTTAAAGCTAAAAACTAAAAACCATAACTTAAAATTCAAAACTTACTTTTTGCCCTTGAGGGTTAAGATACTTGAACCCAATATATTTGCTAATTCTTTAGTCTCATTTAAAAGGTATTCTAACTGAGCGCTATTTATTTTCTTCGCATCCCTTAACAATCCGAGCCGGTATAAGCTTTCATTTGCAGATTTAAGAGAATGACTAAAGAAATTGGTAAAATCCCTTTTTGAGCTGGCG
>Ga0114919_10003303_pt1 | contig 13038 bp, 9 predicted proteins | sample BlataG_FD_88682 | JGI IMG/M metagenome (GOLD analysis project Ga0114919, IMG submission 88682) | Deep subsurface microbial communities from Black Sea to uncover new lineages of life (NeLLi) - Black_00105 metaG | ecosystem: Environmental > Aquatic > Marine > Oceanic > Sediment | place: Atlantic... | reverse complement strand
TTGTAGATTCAGAATTAGATAAAAATTAGTAGAAATTGATTAAAATGAGTAATAATTTTAAATATGGAATTGACTATTTAACGCCTGATTTAGCTTTACAAATTGCTAATGGAGAGATTAGGGGAATAATTACTGAAGAAGTTAAATTAAATATCAGAAAGAATTATGAAGCAGTTCAAAAAATAGCTAAAGGTGAAAAATTAGTCTATAGTGTTAACACTGGTTTTGGTTCGTTGTGTACTACAAAAATTACAAAGGAAGAAACTGGTAAATTACAAGAAAATCTTTTAAAAAGTCATAGCGTAGGACTTGGTGATCCCATTGGGCACCAATTATCAAAACTGATGATGATATTGAAAATTCATGCTTTATGTAAAGGTTTTTCTGGAATATCATTGGAAGTAATCGATCGTATTTGTTGGCACGTAGAAACTGATGTAATTCCATTAGTACCAGAACAAGGTTCTGTTGGAGCATCGGGAGATCTCGCTCCTCTAGCTCATTTGTTTTTACCACTCATTGGGTTAGGTTATTTATCAAAAGATGGAAAAAATTATATCAAGTCAATAGAAATCTTACAGGAACACAACTTAACACCTTTGAAATTGCAAGCTAAGGAAGGTTTAGCCTTAATTAACGGCACACAATTTATAACTGCTCATGCTATAGTTATACATGAAAAATTAAGAAATTGTCTTGAGAATGCTGATATTATTGGTGCTCTTAGTCTAGAAGCTTACTTGGGTTCTGCTCAACCTTTTGATGACGATTTAATCAAGTTAAGACCACATCAAGGGGCTATTCTTGTTGCTAAAAGAATTAGAGCATTTTTAAAAGATTCTCGATTTATTGAATCTCATAAAGATTGTGGAAGGGTTCAAGATCCTTATTCTATTCGGTGTATACCCCAAGTCCACGGTGCTTCTCGAGATGCGTTCTCACACTTTAAAAAGGTAGTAGATTGTGAATTAAATTCAATAACAGACAATCCTATTATTTTTAATGAAACTATAACCAAAAGTGGTGGAAATTTCCATGGTCAACCCCTCGCACTTCCTTTAGATTATGTTGGTTTAGCCGCCTCTGAAATGGGAAATATATCTGATAGAAGGACATATCTTCTCTTGGAAGGAAAATGGGGTTTACCTGCTTACTTAATTGAAGATTCTGGATTAAATTCGGGTTTCATGATAACGCAATATACTTCAGCAGCTTTAGCTAGCGAAAATAAATCAATGTGCTTCCCTGCAAGTGCTGATAGTATCCCGACATCAATGGGACAAGAAGATCACGTTAGTATGGGATCAATTAGTGCCCGAAAAACACTTCGAATTGTACACAACCTTGAAAAAATCTTGGCTATTGAACTCTTATGTGCTGCTCAAGCATTTGATTTTAGGAGACCACTAAAATCCAGCATAATTTTAGAAGCTTGTCATACCTACGTTCGTCAAAAAATCCCCCATATCAACGAAGATGTTGTTTTATCGGAAATTATTGAAATTGCTTTAGCTATAATAAAAGGTAAAGAATTAGTCAAAATTTCTAAATTAGATTAGAAGAGGAAACTTTATGAGTGTAAGATCTACTCCATCCCCTAAAAGAATAAAAAGAAAAGATCCAAACAAGGGTGATCAAACACCTCAAGTAGATTTAATTATTATTCACGCAAATGAACTGGTAACAATGGATACTGCTTACGGGGTTCCAAGAGTAGGTTCGAACATGAAAAACTTAGCCGTTATCCAAGATGGAGCTGTGGCAATTTATCGTGGTTCTATAATATTTGTGGGAACTACACAAGAATTAATTGCTAATTTCCCTCCTAGTGCAGAGACAGTTATTATCGATGCAACAAATCGGTTAGTCACTCCTGGCTTTATAGATCCACATACACACATTATTTTTGATGGTTACAGAGAAAATGAGCTTGAGATGAAGCTTTCAGGCAAGAGTTATATGGAAATCTTGGAGTCTGGAGGAGGAATTTTAAAAACTGTTAAAGCAACCAGAGAAGCCGCGTTAGCTCGGTTAATTAAAAATGGGAAAAATATTCTAAGTAGGATGTTGGAATACGGTACAACTACTATAGAAACAAAATCAGGTTATGGGTTAGATACCGAAAATGAAATAAAATCTTTGCTCGCTGCAAAAGAATTAAATCTCGAGCAGCCCATAGATATAATATCGACATTCTTAGGTGCTCATGCAGTTCCACCTGAATATGAGGGGAAAACCGACGAATATGTTGAAATAATAATTTCAGAAATGATTCCAAGAATAGCCAAAGAAGGACTAGCAGAATTTTGCGATGTATTTTGCGAAGAAGGGATTTTCTCGATAGATCAAACTAAAACCATATTATCAACAGCCATGAAATATGGAATGAAACCGCAGATTCATATTGATGAAATAGTAGATACTAATGGTGCATTATTAGCAGCCGAATTAAGTGCTGTACAAGTAGGACACCTACTGAAATCTAATGATAAAGGGTTGGAAGCGTTGAAAAGAACCAATACAATTGCTACGCTATTACCTGGAACTCCTTTTTGTTTAATGCTGAAAGATTATGCTCCCGCAAGAAAAATGATTGAAATGGGTATTCCAATAGCTCTTGCTACTGATCTTAATCCAAATTGTTGGACTGAATCAATGCAAATGATAATCGCATTAGCATGTTATCATATGAAGCTTTCACCCGCTGAAGCATTAACAGCGGCCACAATTAACGCAGCTTGTGCTATTGAACGACAAAATGTAATTGGCAGCATAGAAGTTGGTAAAAAAGCAGACATAATAGTTTTTGATGTACCAAATCATAATTTTCTTCCTTATCAATTTGGTGTGAATTTAGTATCAAAAGTTATAAAAAATGGTAATATTGTTGTAGATTTCGAAAAATTAGCTAAGTGATATGCTAGAAATCAAAATAATCTTCTAATAAATGCTTTGGTTCAAGCTTCTTAGGATTTTCTAGTTGTAAGTAATAATCTAACGAGTTTAAAACAGCGTCTAAAGGTAGCACTCCTATCAATTCAGTTCCGACAATAGATACTCCATAACGCGCAGCTTCAATTCGTACGAGTTCCAACTGACGATAAAGAGGTGTTTTTTTGAAGTTAATATTGCTAATACCCACTTGAACGCAATCCCTGTCTTTTAATTCCGTACCCATCGCTTTAACATTCACTAATCCTCCCGATTGCATATGTATCGCTTTAGCAACTTTTTTTGCTATTTTAACATCTTTAGTCCCGAGGTTGATATTAAAGCTAATGAGAGGATACCTAGCTCCCGTAATGATAGCCCCCGCCGTTGGGTGGAATTTAGAAGGTCCATAATCCGGTTTTCTACTAGGATCTTCTTCAATGGTTTCTTTCAATCCTTCATATTCCCCACGGCGTATTATATCAATATTTTTTCTTTCTGGAATAATAGCTGATTCTTCGTATAAATATACTGGGACCCCCTCGTTCGCCATTTCTACAGCAAACTTTTTCGACAAATCAACACACTCTTCAATTGAAACATTTTGAGCAGGAATAAATGGTACAACATCAATAGCACCAATTCGAGGATGTTGACCATTATGGCTATTCATATCAATTAATTCTATTGCTTTTTTAGCAGCAGCAATATTAGCTCTTAATACTGCTTCGGGAGTTCCCACAAAAGTTATAACTGCTCTATTGTAATCTGAATCGTATTGAATGTCAACAATTCTAGTTTGAGGTGTGTTTTTTATTTCTGATACAATTTGTTCGACTATAGTACCATCTGTTCCTTCGCTATAATTAGGAACGGACTCAACGATCTTTTTAATTTTATTTTCCATAATAATCATGAAAGTATAATTATAATATTTCTATTTATAAAGAATATTTTTTCGACTTATAGGTTTTATCAGTGAATATGTAGATACTATCTTCTCCGTTACCAATCACTTCTCCATTCACATGTAATTTTATATTAACCTCATGCTTCGCGGTGCCTTGTGGAGTTTTGTCTACCAATTTATCGTTGTAGATTATTTGTTTAGCCTTTTGATGCAAATAAGTGTCTGATTTTTTGCCCATGATAATAATATCGTCAGTTTTCGTTAAATATCCATTGTTTAGAGAAATTAAAGCATAGTTTTCTTTTGGATAATAATCTTTAACTATACCCAATTTTATATATCTAAAATGTGATAAATTTGCTGGTGATTTATGCTGATGATCTTCTTCTGTTACTCTCTTAAAGTAAAATCCCGGAGTAAATCCACGATTATATACTTTTTTCAACTCTGTTACCCATTTACCGACCTTTTTCTTTGTAAATGTACCCTCATAATACGCTTCAATAGCTTCACGGTAAGTTTTCGAAACAATCTCTACATAATGAGGGTGTCGCATCCGACCTTCAATTTTAAACGCATCAACCTTGCTCTCAATTAGTTGAGGAATATAAGCAATAGTACATAGATCTCTTGAATTCATAAACCTTACACCGTCGTATATATACTCGGTACCAGATTCTTCTCTTAACCACCACCTTCTTCTACAAGGTTGTACACAACTCCCTCGATTCGCGGATTTTTCCTCTGTGCCACAAATATCTTGAGAAAAATAGCACCTACCGCTTATAGAAGTACACATTGCTCCGTGTATAAAAATTTCCACTTCAGATTTATGTAAATTCCTTTTAATTTCTTTAATTTTCTCTAAAGAGAGTTCTCTTGCTAGGATTAATCTTTCAGCTCCCAACTTTTCGTAAAACCTTGCAGATAAAGAATTAGATATGTTACATTGCGTAGAAACATGAAATTCACATCCGTATTCTTTTACAATTTCAATTGCTGCTAGATCGTGTACAATAAATGCATGAACTCCCGCTTCTGCTCCTTTTTCTATGATTTCTCGTAAGGTATTTAATTCATTATCATAGACTAAAATATTTGTGGCTAAATATGCTTTTAATCCAACTTTCCTGCAAAAATCCATAACTTTATTTAAACTCTCCAGAGCAATATTTTCTGATCGCATTCGCATATTGAATTTTTCAATACCAAAGTAAACAGAATCGGCGTACTGGGAAGCTGCTTTGATAGTTTTCAGATTTTTAGCCGGAGCTAGTAATTCAACTTTTTTCATCTGATATAAAAGTAATTTTCAAAAATAACTTTAAATTAAAGTATACTAAAAGAAAAAATAAAATTTACTCTTATTTTCTCTAAATTTATTTGGGAAATTTAATTTTTATTCTAATGGAAGTTAAAACAAAACGCATCTTGATGGGATGTGTTACTATCGCAATTATCGCGCTAATGATCTTTTATGTTGATTTTCAATCAATTCTCCTAAATTTACAGCAGATTTCAATTTTAGGTATTTTCTTATTTTCAGTTATTTATACTATAGCATTCATTTTTCGAGCTTTTAAATTGAAATTAGTTTTTAGGGGTATCAACTTGGAACCAAATTATTTTACCATATATGGTGCTATTGGGACAGGTTGGGCGATAAATGAATTAACTCCCGCAAAATTAGGAGATATCGTAAAAATGGAATATATTCGTCAAAAGGAATCTGTTTTTACTATAGATATTAATCTTAAAATCACGAGGATTTATTTTCAGACAGGAAACCATCTTCTAACATATTTCTTGTCTATTCTAGGATGTATAGCTTCAATAGCAATAATCCTATTTTTATGGATATAATAAATTTTTATTTAATTCTTTACTCTTATCATATTAGGAAAATGAGCCCTACTAATAAAAATAGAATTTCTAAAGACGACTACTTCATGAAAATTGCAGAAGTTGTGTCCGAAAGAAGTACTTGCATAAAAAGGAAAGTTGGTGCCGTATTAATTAAAGATTCCCATATTTTATCAACAGGATATAACGGTTCCCCATCTGGATTTACTCATTGCACCCCTTTTACTTGTATGCGACAAAATCTAAAAAGTGGAGAAAAACCAGAATTATGCCGCGGCGTCCATGCCGAAATTAATTGTATTATTCAAGCAGCTGTTCATGGTACTTCAATACAGGGTAATACTACTCTTTACAGCACGCATTTTCCATGTATGAGTTGTTTGAAATTAATTATTAATGCAGGAATCAAAAGGCTTGTATATAAGGAAGGATATAACATGGAAAATAAGATTAAGGAAGAATTGTTGAATGAATCCAATTTAGATGTCCAACAACTATTAGAATAAATTTCTTTCTTAATTTTAAGAAAAATCTATAAGTTCCTAAATTTTTCTAATACCAATAAAAGATTAATTGAGATATTTTGTTATAATGGAGAGTAGTAAAAATTCTTTAATAATTATGAAGTTCGGAGGTTCATGTTTACAAAATCGAGAATCTTATCTTCAGATTATAAATATTGTTAATAAATATATGAAATCTACTCAAGTATTGATTGTTGTTTCCGCTATACAGGGAATAACAAATAAATTAATAGAATTCTATGAAAAATCTTGTAGCGAAGAAAACAATTGTGACCCCCTCATTGAAGAAATATACAATATGCATATTCAGCTTGTTGATTGTATTATAGACAAAAATCGGCCTGAATATAACGAAACGGTAGAATTTCTTCAGACTAACATTGAAGAATTAAAACAATTAGGACGGCTTATTAGATTAATCCGTCCAAGTGCTGATATCTATGATTTGGTTGTATCTTACGGAGAAAAACTCAGTATTTACCTCTTAAGTAAATATTTAACTTCAAATGGATATAAATCAAATCATATTTTCTCTGATAAGATTATAAAAACAGACGATAATTTTGGACGCGCACTTCCTTTACTAGATGAAACAGAGGCACTTGTAAAAGAAAAATTATATCCTCTATTAAAATCAGACAAAAATATTCTAGTATGCGTAAGTGGATATTATGGATCTACGAAAGACAATAAAATCTCTACCTTAGGAAGGGGTGGAAGTGATTTATCGGCTGCTATATTAGCATACGCTCTACGCAATTTATTTCAATGTAAAATAATATATTGGAAAGATGTAAAAGGTTTTCTGAATGCCGATCCAAGGATTGCTGAAAAAACTTCGCTCATAAGAAACATTTCATATAAAGAGGCCAAAGAATTAGCATTTTTCGGAGCTAAAATACTCCATCCTCTATGTCTTGATGTAAATGAAAAAGGAAAAATACCCTCTGAGGTGAGATATTTTAGCGAACCAGATTCAGAAGACTATACTACTATCACTAAAGAAATTGTTAAGAGTAATAATGTAATTAAAGCTATAACCTCAATTGAGAAACTTTCAATGGTTACCTTAGAAAGTGATACTATGGTTCCATTGTCTGGGACTGCTTCGAAATTGTTTTCCCTTTTAGGGGATAATAATATAAATATCGTCTTTATTTCACAAAGTTCCTCAGAAAACAATATTACTTTCGGTATCGAATATGAAGATTCTACAAAAGTAAGTTTCTTATTAAGAAATTCCGATTTTTTTGGAAAAAAGTGGTTTAAAATTAAGATAGATCACGACATTTCTTTAGTTGCGATTATTGGATCAGGAATCCTTTACACTCCGGGAATTGCCGGTAGAGTATTCACATCTTTAGGAGATAACAATATAAATATAAAAGCAATAGCGCAAGGATCTTCTGAATTAAACTTTACAGCAATAATTGATCGAGAGAATTGTAGAAAAGCCGTGAATGTACTATATGACGCTTTTATTACTCGATAGTAAATGTAGAAGGAAATAATTTACTCTTCAAAGAATTTTTGATTAAATATCTTCTTAGCTAATTTTTCTCTAGTATTCTTTCTTTGTTCAAGTGAACTCTTATTTTTTAAGGCCGTAGTTCCAATTTCTTTCCCTATAATCACTTTTGGATTGTTTGACCAGTTTACATCCAATAATAAACATAAGTAATAAACGGTCGACTGAATAAATGCTACTAAATTACCTATATTATATTCGTCAGGACGCGCAATTGTTACCTTTACCGAAGGAACACCTTGTTCCAGTAGTGCCTGAAATGTAGCATCTGCTTGATAGTTTATAATGGTTTGAGCTTTCTGCTTATTTACATAACTTATCGAAGAATCTAAAATTAAATCGGGCTCTTCATTTCCTATAGTCCATAATACAGGAATTACAACGTTTTTTGTACCCCCTAAGAGATACTCTAATACGGAATGCTGACACAAAGGAGCCGATTGAAAAGTACCAATTAATCCTTTTTCTACTTTTCCTGTACTCTCTGAAATTTCTTGAACAAACAATCCCACACTTCCTTCAAGATTCAATGAATATGGCATAGAAAAGACAACTTTGAACCCTTTTTTGTACAAATTATAAAGAAACACAGAAAAATTTAACGCGGGATTATCATTAAAAGTCATAAATTTCTTATAACCAGTCTTTAATCCAGATAAGAATTCTTTAATATTAATACCTAACAAAAACGCCGGAAGAATACCAACATTAGAAATTGATCCCGCAAAACGACCTGAAAGATCCGGAACTTCGAGAATGGGACACTTAATCTTCTCTAACATATGATACAGAGTCCCCTTTGAAGAGAGACCTAAAAATTTATAACCCTTTTTTAAGAAAATTCCAATAGTAGAATTTATATCTAAAGTTTCTCCTCCCCGGGAAATAGGTATAACAACTGAATCTTCAGGACTTGTCTCGTTAAGGCACTCTATCAACTCCACAGCTCGAGAACTTGTTATAGGATATAATTTCTTTTTGGATAAATGTTTTAAAGCAAGTAAAGTCTGTATTGAACCTCCAGTTCCTAATACTATAAGATTTTTTATCCCATCGTGTAAAAAATCACTGGAAGCTTGTTGAATTTCATCTATATCAATATGTGTTTCTGTGTCAATAAAAAATGGAGGATCCCATTTACTTTTGTTCGATACGACAATTTTTCTTGATATTTCTAGTAAATTGGCGCCAATTTTTGGATAATATTCAATATCTAAAAATACACTCATGTTTTAATCACTAATTGAAAATATTCTAGTTGTTATATTGTAATATGGTTTTATGTAAATATGAATTGTGCTAGTCTCATATTAAAGAAATTTCTTTCAAGTGCCTATTTATTAATAGACTAATATTTTAGAATTCTAATAAACTAGGTGTCTATTCTTTTTAAAATAACTTTTACATTATTTATACATTAATTAATAAGAAATATAAAAATAACACTAAAAATTAATAGAAATGTGATTAATATTGGCTAAAGCAAGCGAAACAAATAATGGGGGTCAATCTGGTATCGGAGAACCTTATTTTTGCCAAGAATGTAAACGCAATCATACTAAAGGTAAGATTTACAAGGAGCATTTAAATTTTGCTAATTTCGAATCAGAAAAAGAAGAATCTATCGAAGATAGTTCTGAATCTGATGAATTAGCTCTAGAAGAAAGCGATCTCCTAGAAGAAGAAAGTGATCCTCTTACTGAAGTTGATGAGGAAGAAAACCAAAACGATATTGAAGAAGATGAAGATTTTGAGGATGAAGATCTAATCCTAGATAACAATAAAAGTAGTTGGGTAGACGCAGTAAAAAAACTTCCAGGTGTAGGAGAAGCCACGCTTAAAAAGCTGATCAAAGCAGGATTTAGTAGCTTAGAGTCTATTGCATACACCCCTCCTAGTATAATTCAAGAAGAGTCTGGTTTGGGGGATAAAACCACAGCAAAGCTAATAAAAGCTTCAATGGAAATACTAGACATTGGTTTTAAGTCTGCTGAGGTTGTATGGGAGCATAGAAAGAATATAACAAGAATTACAACAGGTAGTCAAGAACTTGACAATCTTTTTGGTGGTGGAATTGAGACTGGATGTGTCGTTGAGTTTTTTGGTGAATTTAGGACAGGTAAAACTCAAATATCTCATCAACTCTGTGTTAATGTTCAATTACCCCAAGAAGACGGTGGTTTAAAAGGAAATGCGTTGTATATAGACACTGAAGGCACTTTTAGACCAGAAAGAATTATTCAAATGGCTGAGGGTCTTGATTTAGATCATAAACAAATTTTAAAAAATATAGTTTTTGGTCGAGCATATAATTCTGATCATCAAATACTGCTAATAAAAGAAGCATCTAATCTTATTAGGGAGAAAAATATAAAACTTATTATCGTTGACTCATTGATTGGTCATTTTAGAAGCGAATATGTTGGACGGGGCACTTTAGCAAATCGACAACAGACTATAAACACCCATTTACACGATTTATTAAGGTTAACGGATATATTTCCTGATTTATGCGTCATTGTAACAAACCAAGTTCAATCAAAACCTGATGTCTTTTATGGAAATCCAACTGTCGCAGCGGGGGGAAATATAGTAGCACACGGTTCAACAATTAGAGTCTTTTTGAGAAAAGGTAAAGGTGAACAGAGAGTTGCGAAAATGATCGACGCACCGCATTTACCTGAAGGAGAAGCAGTGTTTTCAATAACCGAAAATGGGATCATAGATTAGAGTAAAAAAACCACGATTCCTTTTAATAAAATAATAAAAAATAGATATAAAAATAATAAAATTTATTTTAATTTCTCGTATTCGTTAGATTTGTTTGTTAATCTTTTAACTTCTTTTGTCATAGATGTATCACCTAATTTGAAGATTTCAGAAGCCATTTTAGAAGCATATTTAAACTTTGCAGCTGCTTCAGCGTAACTTTTTGCTTTAACTGCATCTTTTGCTTCTTTTTCTAGTTTTACCTTCTTTTCCTTTAAATCATCAATTTTAGTTTTACGGATAGTTTCTTCGATTTTAGTATAATCCTCCGTTAATTCCCAGTTTGAGGCTAAGAGAGCAGCACTTTCGAAAAATCCAACAGCTTTAATGTAATCATTCTTTCCTTCTGCAATTTTCCCTCGTTTCAATAGCTCTTTAATCCCCTTTTTCGCAGATTTTTTATTGTCAACTTCAAATCCTTCGACACTCGTTTTTATCGGTGCAGTAACTATTTCATTTTGCTTGGCTAAACTAGTAAGATATGCCTCTCTTTCTATTGGACCCAATTGAGCTAAATCTTGTACTAATTTCTGCTTTTCATCGTTCGTTAAATTTGTTAAGGCAACGACTTTTTGATTTATAAGGTTCAACTCTTGTTGAGAAATTGGTTGAGCTTCAATAACGGAGATTTCTATAGGGATTAATAACTTCTTATCCCTTAATTCCTTGATTCCCATAAAAATTTCAGCAGTATCTTTATTCGTCATCTCAGAAGCATCTTTTATTAAAGTTGCAATAAAGAAGAACTCCCTTTCAGCTTCTTGACAACAGCTCTGTGCGACTTTCAGTACTTCCTTTGAGTGGGGATTTTTTAAGTCTTTAACGCTTGAAAAATCGTATGAAATCTGATGAGGAAGTATGATTGAAGTATTTAACAAGTCATCCACGATAAGCCCAGCATTTTTGAAGTGATTTAATTGACCTCGCCAGTTTGGTAAAACATCGTTATAAGTCTTCTCAAAAGTCTCAATAAATTCCTTTAAGTGACGGCGGAGAATCAGCGAAGCATTTTTCCCTAAAACTAACGCTACTCTTACAAGATTTCCATCTGCTAGAAGTAACATTTTATCTCCATATGAAATTTCATTCAATGCTTCTTGAGTAGCCATTTCTTTTCCAAAAGAGGATACAGCAGATAAAAATCCACCTATTAGCTCAGGATCAATCTGTTCTGAACCATAAGATTTAAAGAAAATGCATGTGCCCGTTCCCTTGTATAAAACTAAAATGTGCTCTAAATTAATTGCGTCGTCAAAAATAGTTTTAACTTCAGTTAATATGCGCTGCTTTTCTTTCTTCTTAGGAACAATAACACCTCGATAGGTTGCTACAGCCCCTACTACTACCACAGAAACGGCACCTATCATTATAATATAGGGGATTAAATCTTCAAAGGTTAAACCCGGATCAAGAGGAATTACGTTAATATCCGAAACATATATTCTATAATCCTGATGATAATATTCACCTGCTAATTGAATAGTTAAATTCATTCTGTTAGCGTCTATGTTAATGGTAATTACGAAAAGTACTTCACCACTAGTATTTGTAGAAATAGGGAGCAACGCAGGAGAGGCAAGACCATTGAAAAATGGGAATATAGTAATATCTGAGCCATATATTGGGTTCCAATCTGTATCATTGAAAAATTCTGCTTTTATGACGATGTTAAAATCATTTCCGGCACCTACTTCTATCGGTTGATAGACAACAGTTAAGTTAACTAGATATTTTTCGATTACGGTAAGATTGAAATTGAATATGGCATCTTCATAATTCGTTCTAGATGTAGTGATATTGAATGAGTATCTACCTATCGTCAAGACGGGATTTGAGGTGAAAATTGTTCCTCTATGTAGTTGCGTTATGAAATTCAGATTGGCAATAAGAAATCCATTAGATCCCGTACCAAGGTTAGTATATCTTATTGTGTACGAATCGGCATCACCAATGATTAAATTATCAGAATAATCTGAATCGGTGATATTGAACTCAATAGTTATATCGCTCCCTTCAAATATAGTAAAATTACTCAATCCAATCGGAGAAAGTGTTCCTCCTGGATCTGAAAACGAAATTAAATTTATATCAGTGTAATTCCCTCTATAATAGAAAGTTATATTAAACAATGTGTAGTCATAATTTGGAAATCTTGATGCATTGACTTCTAATGTGTACAATCCTGAATTTCGAGTTCCCATAGTTATCTTTAAAATATAGGTTCCGTTACTGAATGGATCAAAAAGCCAATATTCTCCATCATTAAATGGAGTACCAGTAGCATAATTTTTAACCACTATATTATCTGTAATGACGTTAAGAACTGGTAGATTATTTATCGTATCATTGAAGTAAAATCTAACTGATTGATTCAAACCTAAATATCTTGCAATTTCTGTCTCACTAATTTCGACATCAGTTACTTCAGTTTGGATTATCGAGACATCTATTATTAATCTTATGATTTGAGTCTCGTTGCCGGTAGCATAAATATTAAACTCATAATCGTAATC
>Ga0114919_10003302_pt1 | contig 13038 bp, 9 predicted proteins | sample BlataG_FD_88682 | JGI IMG/M metagenome (GOLD analysis project Ga0114919, IMG submission 88682) | Deep subsurface microbial communities from Black Sea to uncover new lineages of life (NeLLi) - Black_00105 metaG | ecosystem: Environmental > Aquatic > Marine > Oceanic > Sediment | place: Atlantic... | reverse complement strand
TATTGAGTATTGTTACTCAGTAATGGAAAGAATGAGGATGGCAGGACTAACCCAGCAGGATGAAAAGCTCCAGTTCCCTCTCATCTGCAATATATCTAAAGAGGCGTGGAAGACCAAGGAAGTACACATCCCGACTGAGGACGACCCTAAGCTTGGGGATGCCAAAAAGCGGGGAATCTTGTTGGAAGCAATGTCAGCTATGGTTCTGATTCTGGCTGGAGGGGATGTGATTATTATGAGGCACCCGGAGGCAATAAAGTTGGTTCGGGAGATGATTTCCGAGCTGACAGCTTCCTAAAATAATTAGAGATTGGAAGGGGGGATAGTAGAATGGCAGAAGCAGAAACTAAGAGTATTGATAGCGCTAGTATAAAGATGATTGAGAAAGCAGCCGCTGACGGGGTGAATACCGCCTTTGATAGAGCTGAAACGATGAAGCCCTGTCCTATAGGGATGGTTGGCAGTTGCTGTAAGCACTGCGGGATGGGGCCTTGCCGAGTGCCCTTACCTAAGGGTAAAGAGGAAACCCCAGAGGATAAGCTGAAGAGAAGGGGCATCTGTGGGGCAACTGCGGAGACCATTGCCGCTCGTAATTTCATTCGGATGGTAGCCGGTGGGGCGGCTGCCCACTCCGACCACGGTCGGGGGGTAGCTGAGCTCTTCCTGGCGGTAGCTAGAGGTGAGGCTCCGGGCTATGAGATTAAAGACGAGCAAAAGCTGCTGCAACTGGCTCTGGATTTCGGGGTCACCATCGGTGACCGCAGTAACCAGGAAATAGCCATTGATATCGGTGAGATAGCTCTGGCTGAGTTTGGCAAGCAGAAGGGCGAGGTTCTGTTCCTGAGAAGGGCACCGCTAAAGCGTCAGGAATTGTGGCGGCAGCAAGGAGTTGCCCCCAGAGGTATAGATAGAGAAATTGTGGAGATAATGCACCGGACCCATATCGGGGTTGACCAAGACTACCGAAACCTGCTCCGGCAAGGAGTCAGAGCGTCTATAGCTGATGGCTGGGGCGGCAGTATGATTGCTACCGAATTACAGGATATACTCTTCGGTACCCCAGTGCCTGTTCTCGGCAAGATAAACTTAGGGGTGCTTAAACGAGACGAGGTAAACCTTATCATTCACGGTCATGAACCCCTGCTTTCGGAGATGATTGTCGTCGCTGCTCAAGAGCCACAGATGATAGAGCTGGCTAAGTCCAAAGGGGCTAACGGGATAAATCTGGCTGGTATGTGTTGCACTGCTAACGAGATACTGATGCGCCACGGGGTACCACTTGCCGGGAATTTCCTACAACAGGAGCTGGCTCTGGTCACCGGGGCAGTGGATGCTATGGTAGTAGATATTCAATGTATTATGCAGTCCCTGCCCGATATAGCCCAGTGCTACCACACCAAGATTATCACCACCTCACCTAAGGCTAAAATTTCTGGTGCTATGCACATAGAGTTTGATGAGCACAATGCTATGGAGTCAGCCAGGGCTATAGTTAAGACTGCCATTGATAATTTCCCCAAACGGGGGAGCAATATTGACATCCCTGAGGAGCAAACTGACCTGGTGGCTGGATTCAGTCATGAAACCATCAACTACCTGCTGGGTGGTCTTTTCCGTGCTTCCTACCGACCATTAAATGATAATATCATCAACGGCAGGATAAGGGGGCTAGCTGGTGTCGTTGGTTGTAATAATGCCCGGGTTAAGCATGATGATATTCACGTCACAATGATTAAGGAACTGATAAAGAACGATATCCTGGTAGTCCAGACCGGCTGTAGTGCTATGGCTGCTGCCAAGGCGGGACTGATGACCCCTGAAGCAGCGTCAAAATATGCTGGCGAGGGACTGGCTTCAGTATGCGAAACAGTCGGTATTCCTCCGGTATTGCATGTCGGTTCGTGTGTTGATAACAGCCGTATCCTGATAGCCGCTACCGCTATGGTCAAGGATGGTGGCTTAGGCGATGACATCAGCGACCTGCCTGTAGCTGGGGCTGCCCCGGAGTGGATGAGCGAGAAGGCAATCTCTATCGGTCAATACTTTGTTGGCTCAGGGGTATTCACCGTCTTTGGCGTTAACTGGCCTACCCTAGGCAGTAAAGAGGTGACTGATTTCTTGTTTAAGGAATTTGAAGACATGTATGGCGGGATGTGGGCATTTGAGCCGGACCCGATTAAAGCGGCTCACCTTATGATTGACCACATTGACAAGAAGCGCAAAGCTTTGGGCATTGATAAGGCTAGAGAGCGAGTGCTCTATGATATGGAGATGAGACGGGAACTGGCCGGAGCTTAATCACCGAAAAGGTAAGGGGGTAAGAAAATATGTCAAAAATAATTGCATCAGCAGCTATTAAAGGAGCTTACAAGATTGTAGAGCGGGCTGAGAAAAAATGGCAGGAGGCGATGGACAGGTGGGGGGCAAATGAACCAGTGGGCTTCCCCAATACTGCCTATTATCTGCCAGTAATCTATGGAATTTTAGGAATTAAAGTCGAAAAACTGGGTGATATGGAACAGGTGCTAAAAAGGTGTAAATCCCTCCTTCCACCCCCGGGGAGGGAGAATTGCCCTTTACCCTACCTGGCTCCAGCCCTTGATGCCGGGATGGCAACCTTCTTCGCTGAGGAGATAATCGAGGCTATAAGGTATCTGGAGCAGCCTGATTTCTATACCAACAGGAAGATGTTAATGAAAATACTATCTGGTTAGGTGCTGCCGATGATGTAATCCTTAGAAAGAGGGGGATTGAATTTGTTGATGGCACTGCCCCCGGCTTTGCTGCCATCCTTGGTGCTGCCCCTACCAATGAGATAGCGGCTAAAATTGCCCATGAAATCCAGCAGAAGAACCTTTATACCTTTATGTGTGCTGAGCATAATGGGAAGAGGTTCGCTGAGCAGCTTGTGGAGGTGGGGATGCAGATTGGCTGGCCAACTCGTTTGGTCTCCTTTGGTCCTGATATAACTGCCGCCGTATTTGCTGCTGGCTTCGCCATCAGGGTTGGTTTCACCTTCGGTGGTATCGGACCTGGAGAATACAGAAAACACCTTATCTACAATAAAGACCGTTGCTTCGCCTTTGCTATGCCTCTGGGCTATGTTACCGATGAATGGTATGCCAACGCCCTGGGTTGCGTTAACTTTGGCTTCCCTGTTATTGCTGATACCCCAATACCTGAGATTCTGCCCACCGGAGTTTGCACCTACGAGCATGTTGTCTCCAATGTTCCCCACGATAAAATAGTAGCCAAAGCGGTAGAGGTAAGAGGGTTGAAGGTTACCGTGGCTGAGGTGCCGGTTCCAGTAGCCTATGGTCCTGCCTTTGAGGGCGAGAGAGTTCGGGGGGAGGATATCTATCTGGAGTGTGGTGGTGGCAGAACGCCAATGGTGGAGTGGGTTACCTCCAAGCGGATGGAAGAGGTAGAGGATGGAAAGATTGAAGTGATTGGTCCTGAGATGACTGACGTTCCTGCTGGTTCCAAATTACCCATGGCCATAGCTGTTGAGGTCGCTGGCAGGGAAATGCAGGAGGACTATGAACCTATCCTGGAGAGGCAAATTCACCACTTTATAAATTACTCTCAGGGATTAATGCATATAGGGCAGAGAGATATTGCCTGGCTACGAATCGGTAAACAAGCGGCGGAAAAAGGCTTTAAGCTATCCCATATTGGTTCCCTCCTTCATGCTAAACTACACCAAGATTTTGGTCGGATATTTGATAAGATGCAGGTAAGAATTTATACCGAGGAGGACAAGGTAAAGGAGATAGTAGAAAAGGCAAGAGCGGTATATGGTGCTCGGGATGCCAGAATTGAAGGGATGACCGACGAGACTACTGATATATACTACTCATGCACCCTGTGTCAGTCCTTTGCCCCAAGCCATGTTTGTTGCATTAGCCCGGAGAGAACTGGACTTTGCGGTTCCTATAACTGGATGGACTGCAAAGCGGCTTATGAGATTAACCCCACCGGACCTAATCAACCAGTGGAGAAGGGAGAGTGCCTCGATGCCAAGCTCGGGCAATGGAAAGGGGTAAACGAGTTTATCTATAAAGCCTCCCGGCAAAAGATAGACCATTATAACTTCTACAGCATAGTTTATGACCCCATGACCACCTGCGGCTGCTGTGAGTGTATTGCTGCTGTCCTTCCCCTGTGTAATGGGATAATGACGGTAAATCGGGAATATACCGGAGAAACTCCCTGCGGGATGAAGTTCACCACCCTGGCTGGGACTATTGGCGGTGGCTTGAGCACCCCGGGCTTTGTGGGGCACGGCAAGTATAATACCTGCCAGAGAAAATTCATCGTCGGTGATGGTGGTATAAAAAGGATGGTCTGGATGCCCAAGATGCTAAAGGAGGAGATTGCCGAGCGGCTTAAGGCGAGAGCTGAGGAGGTTGGCGTTCCCGACCTACCCGATATGATTGCCGATGAGACCATTGGCGTCACCGAGGAGGAGATTCTCCCCTTCCTGCAGGAAAAGGGGCACCCAGCCCTTTCTATGGAGCCAATACTGGGATAGGAAAGGAGCAAACAACTGGCGTTACAGCGATGACGGGTGATACACCGCTCTTACTGCCGATACGATAATAGACTGGGGAAGGAGTGTACAAAATATGCCACTTACCGGGATAGAGATATTCAAGTTGCTCCCCAAGACTAACTGTAAGGAATGTGGAGAGCCTACTTGTCTTGCCTTTGCCATGAAATTAGCTACCGGGAGGGCGGAACTAAGTGCCTGTCCCTATGTCTCCGAAGAAGCAAAAGCCAAACTGACGGAGGCAGCAGCACCCCCGATTTTGCCGGTTACTATCGGCGTCGGCGATAGGGCATTGAAGGTTGGCAGTGAGACAGTCATGTTTCGCCATGAAAAAAGGTTTGAGAACCCCCCCGGTTTTGCCATCCTCATCAGCGATACTATGGAGGATTCTGAGATTGAGAGTAGGCTGGAGAGGTTTGGGCAGCTTCAATATGAGAGGATAGGTCTTCTTCTTCGTCCCGATTTGGTAGCGGTAAGGGATGATTCGGGCGATGCAGCCAGATTTGAGGCGGTGGTCAATAAAGTAAAGCAAAATAGTGATGGTGGCATTATCCTGATGAGCAGCAGCCCTGATACCTTGGCTGCCGGCTTGAAGGTCTGCGCTGACCGGAAACCATTGCTCTATGCTGCTACTGAGGAAAACCTGGAGCGCATGGCAGATTTGGCTAAGGAGAGCTCCTGCGCCCTGGCAGTAAGAGCCTCCAGCCTGGAGAAACTTGCCGAATTAACTGCTAAATTGACCGACGCCGGGGTTAAGGATATCGTCATTGATTCCGGCTCCAGAACCCTACGCCGAGTATTTGAAGACCAGATAGTCATCAGGGGCGCCGCCTTAGCCAAGAAATTCCGCCCTCTGGGCTTTCCCACCATCGTTTTCCCCTGTGAGATGACCGATGACCCGATGAAGGAGGCTGTAATTGCCTCTATCTTTGTGGCTAAATATGGCAGCATTATCGTTCTCTCCGATTTTCAGGGAGAGAGCCTCTTCCCCTTGCTGGTGGAAAGGCTGAATATCTATACTGACCCCCAGCGACCGCTGGCAACCAAGGAGGGAATCTATGATATTGGCGAGCCTGATGAAAACTCCCCGGTGCTTATCACCTCCAACTTTTCGCTTACCTATTTCATTGTCTCCGGTGAAATAGAAACCAGCAGGGTTTCCAGTCACCTTCTAGTCAAGGATACCGAGGGGCTTTCAGTTATGACTGCCTGGGCAGCGGGGAAATTTGTTGCCGATGCTATTGCCCCCTTCGTTAAGAAGTGTGGGATTGCCGATATGGTCAAACATCACAAGTTAATAATTCCCGGATATGCCGCTGCCGAAAGTGGCGGCTTGGAAGAGGAGCTACCCGGCTGGGAGATTCAGGTTGGTCCCAGGGATGGAGCCCACATCCCAGCCTATCTTAAGGCATGGAAACCATGAGGAAGGGAAAGATGGTCCTTATTGGCGAAAATCTAAATATAATGTCACAGACTATCGGTCCGGCACTGAAGGAGAGGAACCCCAAGCCTATTCAGGAGCTGGCTAAGGCTGAGGCTGAGGCTGATGTTGATTATATTGACCTTAACATTGGTCCTGCCCGCAAGGCAGGGGATGAGTTAATGGAATGGGCAGTTAACACAGTGCAGGGGGTTACCGATAAGCCGTTATCCCTGGATACCACCAACCCGGTGGCTATGGAGGCTGGGCTGAAGGTGGCTAAAGGCAAGGCACTGATTAATTCCATCTCCCTTCAACCGGATAGGCTGGAGCAGGAACTACCCTTGGTCAAGAAATATAATGCCTCCATGATTGGACTTCTGTGGGGGATAGAGGGAATGCCTCGAGATGCTAACGAGCGGGCTATGCTTGCCGTTGACCTCATGTATAAAGCCAGCGAGTTAGGTATTCCCAATGAGGATATCTGGATAGACCCTATTCTTACCCCGGTGTCGGTGGAGATAAACCAGGTAAAAGCCTGTTTTGAGTTTATGAGCATGCTGGGCGATATTGCCCCCGAATGTAAATCTACCATAGGGCTATCCAATATCTCCAACGGCACCCCGCATCACCTCAGACCCTATCTTAATCGGACTTGTATGATAATGCTTATGAAGTACGGACTGTATTCGGCAATAGTTGACGCCTTTGATTCTGAGCTAGTTCGGATAGCCAGAGGCGAGAAGCCCGAACTCGTTGACCTGGTATATCGGGTGATGGATGGCGAGAAACCTGCCCTCTCCTCTTTGAGTGAGGAAGAGGTGAAGTATATGAAAACAGTCAGGGTTCTTATGGGCGAGAGCCTCTATTCCCATTCCTGGCTTGAGATATAATAGCCTGTTGAGAGGGAAAAGTTAGATGAGCTTGCAGCCACTCTTTGAGACGGGAAAATTTGTGGTGACCGCAGAGGTTGGTCCGCTGAAAGGAACCGATACCACTGAGATAGAGGAGGTGGCTGAGCTTTTGCGGGGAAAGGTAGACGCTACCAATGTTACTGACCAGCAGAGCTCGGTAATGAGGTTGGGCTCACTGGCAACCTGCCATTTGCTGAAAGAAAGAGGGCTTGACCCCGTATTCCAGCTAACCTGCCGAGATAGAAACCGATTAGCACTACAATCAGACCTGTTGAGCGCTTATGTTCTGGGGATTGAGAATGTCCTAGCTATCACCGGCGATTTACCCCTGCTTGGTGACCATCCTCAAGCCAAGCCAGTTTATGACTTAGACTCAGTGCAGCTCCTCTGGGTGATAAAGAGGTTAAACGAAGGTTATGATATGGTTGGCAATGAGCTCAAGGGGAAGCCCAATTTCTTCCCCGGGGCAGTGGTCAATCCGGGGGCAGACACGAGGGCTGCCTTTGAACTACAGCTTGTAAAGATGGAGAAAAAGATTGAGGCTGGAGCTAGGTTTTTTCAAACCCAGGCTATCTACGACCCCGATGCCTTCGCCAAGTTTATGAAAAGGGCAGAGGGATTTAACATTCCCGTCTTAGCTGGAATAATACCCTTGAAATCCGCTGGTATGGCTCGATTTATGAATAAGAATGTAGCTGGGGTTTTTGTGCCTGAAGAACTAATTGAAAAAATGGCTGAGGCTGAAGATAAAGCCCAGACGGGAATAGAAATTGCTGCCGATATAATCAAAGAATTGAAGGATATATGCCAAGGGGTGCATATTATGGCTATCGGTTGGGAGAAAAAGGTGCCCGCAGTGCTAGATGCTGCCGGACTCTAAGGGCAGCCCGCCAAAAGTGGTGGTTAATCTGGTTGCAGGATGAACAATAGTCTATTGTCATTGCCCAATCAGAAGAATGATGAATATGGCTATAAGCTTGCCTATAAGCTTGCCTGCGAACAGCTAGCTAAGGTCGATGGTATTGAGCAACAGTGCCTTAAAAGTGGTGCTAGATACCTGGTCATAGATTCTCAGCAAGTAATCATCATTGAATATTTAAACCAATCGTATCAAATCACTCTCCCAGATATTGAGATTTCGTTGATGGATAGTGAGGAGGAGGTTTCGATAAGGGATAAGATTCTGATTCTTCACTATTTAACCTCGGCGAAGGGCACTCCAACCTCTAATAAATCAATAGCCTATAAGGAACTACCGGAAGGGAGCAACTACTTCCCCACATTTTATAAAAGGGCGATAAAGCCTCTTATAGACCATTTTGGCAAACAGTCTCATCTGCTGGTAGATGCCGCTGGAAAATTAGGTGGTTATAAAGTTGATTATGGTGATGTAGCGGTAACTATAAGCGCCTTCAGCCGGGTACCCATAACTCTAGTCCTGTGGCAAGGTGATGAGGAGTTTCCCCCTAGAGGTAGCATACTATTCGATGCCACCGTCTCTGATTACATCTCCACGGAGGACATAAACGTGCTTTGCGAAATAATCGCCTTGAAGTTAGTCAAATTTTTAAGGGAAGGGAGTGACCGCTCCAGTGGAACCTGATATCACTGAACAATCGGATGAAATCCTATCACGATATAGCGGGGAGAGCGGTGACCTTATCCCTATACTCCAGGAAGCCCAGGAGAGGTTTGGCTACTTGCCCCAAGAGGTGATGCGGAGGTTCGCCAAGTTTCTGAGGTTGCCAGAGAGCACTGTTTATGGAGTGAGCACCTTCTACGCCCAGTTTAAATTCGCCCCCACTGGCAGGAGGTTAGTCAAGGTATGTCGGGGGACTGCCTGCCATGTGCGGGGAGGGGCACGCATCCTCCGAGAGGTGGAGAAACGGTTGGGTATTAAGCAGGGAGAGACTACTGAGGACTTTGAGTATACCTTGGAAACTGTGGCTTGTATTGGCGCCTGTGCCCTAGCGCCAACTATGGTGGTAGATAAGGAGACCCATGGTCAGATGACTACTAAGAAGGTAGTGGAGGTCTTCGGTGATAGAGGCAGGAAAGGGTAGGATGTTAGGCAAGGGGACTCTTCAAAGCTATCCTGATAACCAGCGCACAATCTTTGTTTGCCAAGGGACTGGCTGCACATCAGGAAAGTCGGTTGAAATTCGAGAGGCGTTGGAGAAAATGGTGGCGGAGCTTGGGTTAAATAATGTCAAAGTGGATTTCACCGGTTGCCACGGCTTCTGCCAGCAGGGTCCTATTGCCTTTGTCGAGCCTGAAGGTATCTTCTATGCTCATGTCAGTGTTGAAGATGTCCCGGAGCTCGCCCAGTCCCATCTACGAGATGGCCAGCCTGTAGAGCGTCTGTTTTATAGGGACCCAGTTACTGACCAGGCGGTGCCTTACTATAAGGATATAAACTTCTATAAGAAGCAACAGCGTATCGTCCTACGAAATTGTGGTCGTATTAACCCGGAGAGGATTGAAGACTATCTAACTACAGGTGGCTACCAATCTCTCAGGAAAGTTCTGTTTGAGATGACACCGGAGCAAGTTATTGATGAGGTCAAGAGCTCAGGCTTGCGTGGTCGTGGTGGTGCCGGCTTCCCCACCGGGCTGAAGTGGGAATTCTGCCGTAAGGCACCGGGCGACCAAAAGTATATGATTTGCAATGCTGATGAGGGTGACCCTGGTGCCTTTATGGACCGCAGCACAATGGAAGGCGACCCAAACACCGTTATTGAGGGGATGGCTATCGCTGCCTATGCTATAGGTGCTCTTGAGGGTTACATCTACATCAGGGCTGAATACCCATTAGCGGTTAAGCGGCTTCGTATTGCCCTCAAACAGGCTGAGGAGGAAGGATTCCTGGGGGAGAAGATACTTGGTTCTAACTTTAGTTTCAAGGTGCATGTCAAGGAAGGTGCTGGAGCCTTTGTTTGTGGGGAGGAGACAGCACTAATGGCATCTATTGAGGGCAAGCGGGGTATGCCCCGCTCTCGCCCTCCCTTCCCAGCCCAGTCCGGCTTATGGGGTAAGCCGACTAATATTAATAACGTGAAGACCCTGGCTACCCTGCCTATTATCATTGCTCAAGGCGCCGATTGGTATAGCCAAATTGGCACTGAGAAGAGCAAGGGAACTGCTGTCTTTGCCTTAACCGGCAAGGTTGCTAACAGCGGCTTGGTCGAGGTGCCAATGGGTATTCCTCTCCACGAAATTATTTATGGGATTGGTGGTGGAATCCCCGATGGTAAGCGCTTCAAAGCAGTTCAGACTGGTGGTCCCTCCGGTGGCTGCCTGCCGGCAAGCCTGCTAAACCTGCCTGTTGACTATGAGTCGCTAACCCAGGCAGGTTCCATTATGGGCTCAGGTGGCATGGTGGTAATGGATGAGGATACCTGTATGGTTGATGTCGCCCGCTACTTTCTTTCCTTTACTCAAGCTGAGTCATGTGGTAAGTGCGTTCCATGCCGTCTGGGAACAAAGCAAATGCTGGATATCCTTGAGGATATCACTAACGGGAAAGGTAAGCTAGAAGACATTGACCTGCTGCTAAATCTGAGCGAACAGGTTAAAGCAGGCTCGCTTTGTGGTTTAGGGCAGACAGCGCCCAACCCAGTCCTTACTACCATTCGCTACTTTCGCAACGAATACGAGGAACATATCAAGAGGCACCACTGTCGGGCAGCGGTGTGTGAGGGGTTAGTCAGTGCACCATGTAGCCATACATGCCCTGCTGGTATTGATGTGCCCCGCTATATTCGCTTTATTGCTGAGGGTAAGTTTGCCGAGGCAGTAGCCTTAATCCGGGAGAAGATTCCCTTCCCCTCGGTCTGCGGTCACATTTGTGTTCATCCCTGCGAGGCTAAGTGCCGGCGGGGTCTGCTTGATGATGCCATCGGCATTCGGGTGCTCAAGCGGTTTGCCGCCGAGCATGATACCGGGCTATGGAAGTCGAGCTCCAAGGTTGCCCCTGCCACCGGTAAGCGTGTTGGCATTGTTGGCTCTGGGCCAGCGGGGCTTACCGCAGCCTATTACCTGGCTAAGCTTGGTCACTCGGTGACCGTTTTTGAAGCCTTGCCCGAGCCAGGTGGCATGATGCGAGTTGGTATTCCTGACTATCGACTGCCAAAGGATATACTTAGGGCTGAAATCGATGAGATTGAAAACATTGGCGTTGAGATAAGGACAAATACACCAGTGGATTCGCTAGACGGACTCTTCAAAACTGGTTATAATGCCATCTTCCTAGCTATCGGAGCACACCAAGGCATTAAGATAGGGGTTAAGGGGGAAGACAGCCCAAGAGTGAGGGAGTGTGTATCCTTTTTGAGGGATGTGAGTTTGGGCAAAGAGGTAAAGTTGGGAGATAGAGTGGCTGTTATTGGTGGTGGTAACGCAGCTATAGATTCGGCACGAACCGCACTTCGCCTTGGTGCCAAGCAGGTGACTATCGTTTACCGCCGGACTCAAACCGAGATGCCAGCCAGCGCTGAGGAGATTGATGGGGCTATTGCTGAAGGAGTGGAGATTCACTTTCTGGCGGCGCCATCAAGAATAATCGGCCGAAATGGGGAGCTGGAGTTGGAGTGTCTTGGCATGAGGTTGGGCGAGGTAGATGCTAGTGGAAGACGGCGACCTGAGCCAATCGAAGGCAGTGAGTTCGTCATGAGCTTTGACACTATTATAGCAGCTATCGGTCAGCGCCCAGAGATTCCCGGTCGGTTCAATCTAACCCCCGGTCGGGGGAATACCATCCAGGTTGACCCTGATACCCTTGCTACCAGCAGAGAGGGTGTTTTTGCCGGTGGCGATGCCATAAGTGGACCGGCTTCGGTGATTGAGGCGATTGCCGACGGAAGGCAAACGGCAATCTCTATTGATAAATACCTGGGTGGCAGTGGTGAAATTGACGAGACGCTGGCACCATCTGAAGAGGCGGCGGCTCCGCTTAAGGAAGCTGCGGAGGGGCAACGAACCGAAGTGCCTACCCTTCCGGTTGCTGAGCGACTTAAGGGCTTCAGCCAAGTAGAGCTTGGGCTGAGTGAGGAGATGGCGATTAAAGAGGCAGAACGGTGCCTAAGGTGCGACCTTGAGGAGCGAGAGTAATATGAGGAGGTCACCTTGGATGAATCAGGCTAACCATCGATGGTCAGGAGGTTGAGGCGAGGGAGGGGATGACCGTGCTCGAGGCAGCCCAGTCGGCTGGTATCTATATCCCCACCCTTTGCTCTGACCCTGACCTGGAACCGTACGGGGCTTGCCGCCTTTGTGTTGTGGAAATCGAGAAGATGCGCGGTTTGCCCACAGCCTGTACTACCCCTGCCACCGATGGGATGGTTGTACATACAAATACACCAGCAGTAAACGAGGTGCGCCGTACCACCGTCCAGTTGCTCTTAGCTGACCACCCCAGCGAATGCCTGGTTTGCGATAGAAAAGAGCGGTGCCAACCCTTCGATATCTGTCTGCGTAATGTGGCGGTAACCGACCGCTGTGTAATCTGCCCTAAGAATGGGCAATGCGACTTGCAGGAAATCGTTGACTACTTAGGCATTACTGAGCTACCCTTCCATAGGACAATAAGGTCGCTCCCTGTTGATACCAGCAATCCCTTCTTCAACCGTGACCTAAGCAAGTGCATTCTTTGCGGGAAGTGCGTGCGTATATGTGATGAGGTCCAGGGCGTGGGGGCTATCGCCCTGACCTTCCGCGGGTACTCAAGCCAGGTCTCCACCTTTGGCGATAAGCCAATAATAGACTCAAATTGCGTGTCCTGTGGGGAATGTGTTGTCCATTGCCCGGTTGCTGCTCTCATGCCTAAAAAAGCCGAGCGGCCGACGGAGGAAGTGGAAACCACCTGTGTCTATTGTGGTGTTGGCTGCGGGATTTATTTGGGAATTCGCAATGGGCAGGTAGTGAGTGTTCGTGGCAGGAGAGATGGCACTGTTAATAACGGCAGCCTATGTGTTAAAGGCAGGTATGGCATTATTGAATTTATTCATCACCGGGATAGGTTAAAGACGCCCCTTATCAAGAAGGACGGGGAGTTTGTTGAAGCCAGCTGGGATGAGGCGCTAGACCTGGTTGCCAGCAGGCTTGGCAGTTACAAGGCGGATGAGCTAGCGGTAATCTCCTCTGCCAAGTGCACC
>Ga0114919_10003300_pt1 | contig 13040 bp, 8 predicted proteins | sample BlataG_FD_88682 | JGI IMG/M metagenome (GOLD analysis project Ga0114919, IMG submission 88682) | Deep subsurface microbial communities from Black Sea to uncover new lineages of life (NeLLi) - Black_00105 metaG | ecosystem: Environmental > Aquatic > Marine > Oceanic > Sediment | place: Atlantic... | reverse complement strand
CTCTTCGGTAACGAACTGGCCGAGCTCATCGACGGAGCAACCCAGCTTGGCGGCGGCCTCTTCTTCGGTATAGTACATTTTTCTGGCCATGATAAACTCCTGTGGGGTCACTCAATCAGCCAAGCGTCGGGGTCATCGGTCCCTGCCGGCGCGTCATCGTCGCCCGGTGCGTGTGGCTCGGTCGGTGCGCCATCGCCGTTGACGGCAGGTGGTTCGTCCGGTTCGGCCGGCTCGTCGGTAAGCCTGCGGTGGGCCCTGACCATCTGCCTGATTTCACGGGGCGACGGTTCGCTGTTATACTCGTCCAATTGCGTGTCGTAAGTGAACATTCGCGCAGCCAGCAGCTTGAGCGCCCGCGGTGAAGTCTGGTATTGATAGACGCATATGGTCTCGTTCTTGAGGTCGACCAGATAGATGCCGTAGCTGTCTCGGCTGATCTGGCCCGGGACGGCGACGATCGACCCCTCTTGCCGCCCGGCAGGCGGGGGGAGCAGTACGTCGTCGTCGGCCAGCGACCTGCCTACCTCCACCAGCAGTCCTGCCGCCAAGGCCGCCAAGGCTACCACGATCACCCATTGCCGGCGCCCTATGCCGGGCGCATCGGATCGGCCCGCGATTTCGTGTTCCATAACCATAGGTCCTACGCGATGTTGTGTGTCCGGCAGTTGCCTGCCCACTGCGCTATTATAGAAAAAGCCCCAGGCCGTTCAAGCCTTTTCGCCCACGGCCATGGCGCACAACGCAACTGTAGCTTGAGATATGATTATCGGCGATCTGTCCGCCTGCGGGTTAGCCGACCGCCGCGCGCAACTACTGCCACTCGCGAGCGTCGGGTGAGTTCTCGACGGTCGGCAGGACACTCATGCGCAGGCGCGCGCAGCCGAGGGGGATCATGGTAATCGTCTTGGTCGCCCCGGCCACCTTGACCGGGCTCACCTGAAGCTCACCAACGGTCTTGTCCTTGCCGAGCTTCCACTTGGCGATTGGCTTGGCCTTGGCCTTGATCTGGATGGGCGCGGCCTCGGGCGTCCACGGCTGATCGGCCAGGACGCCTTTCTTGGTGACGACCTTGAAGGCCTTCTTCAAGTCGTCGATGACGAGTCCGTAGTTCCACGGCGTCGTGGGGAAGACTTCCCAGCCCGGCCATTTGTTCCGGTCGGCCTTGGACCAGATGTCGGCGCTGTGGTGCTTCTTCCATCGCTCGCCGATTTTGACCGAGTAGCTCAGCGGGCCGCGATCGACCGTCACCGCGCCCGTCCGCGGCCAGGTGGTCAGCGAGACTCCCATAGCGAACTCGAAGATCACGGTGTCGCCCCTGGTCCATCGCCGCTCGATGCAGACGTAGGCGCCCGCGGCTGCGTCGATCTTTACGGCCTTGCCGTTGACCTTCAGCTTGAAGTCCGTCGCCCACTCCGGCACGCGGAGATACAGCGGGAAAGTCACCGCCTTGGCCGGCGAGACCTTCAGCCGCACGCTGCCTTTGAACGGATAGTCCGTCTGCGCAACGATCTTGGTCTCCACGCCGGCGGCGCCGACCTTGGCGGTCACTTCACTGGCTGCGTAAAGCCAGGCCGCCAGGCCGTTGTCGCTCGTCGCCTGCCACAGGTTCATCGCGTACCACGGCCAGCCCATGGCAACGTTGTGCTGGCAGCAGCGGTATATCTCGTGCGGCGAGTAGTTGAGCTGCTCGCATTTGTTGAAGAAGTCGTGCTCGCCGGACCCGTCGAGCTGCGGCAGGTTCGAGGCCGTCAGGTAGTGCAGGCCCTTAAGCTGCGGGTCCTGCGACGCGGGGAAGTGATTGAGCATCACGTCCTCGCAGCGCTGGGCGTAGATCGGGTCGCCGGTCGCTCGCCCCAACAGGTAGAAGCTCTTGGCAAACTCCGCTATGCCGCACGTCTCACAGCCCTGGCGCGGGTCGATTTTACCGTCGCGCACGCATTCATCAGCGGCGAACAGTCCGCGCGGCTGCTGGCCCCAGGTGTCCATGTGCTGGCGATACCAGAACTCCGCCTGCTCCAGGTGCCACGGCCGCCTGGACTGCTGAAAGTAGATGCCCGGATAGCTGAAGCGCTGCGTGAAGTTGACGATGTGGCGGGCGAGCCAGTTGTCCTCCGGCCCGGCGCAGTGCTGGAAAAACCGCGTCGCCAGGTCGAGCAGCCACTCGCCGCCAATGTGGTTGTACAGCCAGTAGATCTGCGGGCACATGTCGATGGCGCGGGGGATCTGGACGGTGATCTTCCAGGAGTCGAACTCCGGGGCCACGTCGATCCCGCGCGTCAGCGGCGGGATGAAGGACTTCTCGGGGATATCGCGGCAGTATTGAAAGAACCGCTTGAGCAACGGAATGATGCGCGCGTCGCCCGTGAACTCGTAATGAAGAATGAGCGCGTCGTTCATCACCATGTGAGGCCAAAAGTCCGTTACCTTGCGATTGGACTTCTTGGACTTGATGTCCTTGCAGCAGCTCGGGCCGTAGTAGCCGTCCTTGTCGGCTGTGGCGAGGATCTTCTCGATCCACTCATCCGCAATCGCACAGCACCGCTCGTCGCCGGTCAGCCGCGCCATCGCGTAGAAGCCGCGGAACCAATAGGCCTGCGCCTCCCAGCCTTCCTTCTCGCCGCCGAGCCAGCCGTTGTCCGGCCCGACGAAATGACTGACCTCATCGAGCCGGCCCGTCATGCCATCGACCATCAGGTCGAGCTGATGCTTGAGCCACCCCTTGGGCCGAACGGCCCCCAGCGGCAACTTCACCAGCGGATTGCGAGTAAGCGTCCCGCGGTTGGACGCATAGTGACGGTTGGGTTTACTGACGTCGGGCAAATCAACAACACTGACGGTCATGGAAATCTCCTTCGAGCAGTCGCCTCACCGGCGACGGACGGAGATCATAGACAATTCCCCCGCGTCAGGCAAACCCCCCTGCCCGCCCCCGGCGACGCAGATTCGCCCGGCTACTCGCAGCTGTCATCAGGTGAGGCAGTATCCTGCTGGGCCCACCACGCCGACCATTCCTTGGGCGTGGCGAAGTACCGTCCCGTCAGGTCTGCCAGGATGCTGATGCCGGAGTCGCTGCTCCCCTGGCTGAAAAGGTGGCTGGTGGTCTCGATGATCGTTTCCAGGTACTCCCTCTGGCCGGCGCGGACCAGCAACTCAGCCGACTTCTGCCTGTAGTACGCCGACCCCGACTGATCAGTGTCCGGTTTCGTGATTCCCACCAGAAGCTCCAGACCCGTTTCCTCCTGGCCCAGCTCAAGGTAGCCGACGGCTGCGCTGAAACGCACGAACACATTCTCGGAGTCCGTCAAAGGCCCGAGAAGATCGATGGCGGCTTCGTCCTTGGCTACGGCCAGCGCGGTGATGGCCCACCCGGCCTTGGCGACGTTGGGATTGCCGGCCGCGATGGCCCGAAAGCTCGCCAGCGAGTCCGGGTCGCCGGGCTCGCACAGGCCGACCAAGGGCACCTCATAAGACTCCGGCACCTCATCGGCGCTCAGGAAGATGCCGTGATCTCGAAGCTTCCTGATGGCGGCCCATCGGACAACGGGCGAATCATCGCTCAGCAGGTATCGCAGGAAGGGCGGATAGATTTCGCTGTTGCAGCGGTGGAAGTACGTCAGCTCCGTCAGCACACGCTTGCGAACTGATGCGTCCGGGCTGCGCATTCGCTCTTCGAAGTGGCGTATGAGCCCGGCTATCCGGGGGAAACTTTCGGTCAATGTGGGGGCGGGCGCACGGGCCGGAACGGACGGCAGCGCGGCGAACCCCACCGCTGCGATAACTGTGGCGATCGTCAGAATTCTCGTGGTTGGCATGGCGTGTCCCTTCTCCGTGATTTGACGCTCAGCTCGGCCGGCGGTTCCCTCGGCTTATGCCCGGCGCTGCTTGCTGAGTGTGCGGGGCTCCGCCGCACTCAGCTCGGTACATCCCTTGCATCCCTGCTAATGAACATCTGTATTGATCCGTGTTCATCCGGGCTATTCGCAATCCCCCGCGTTGGGGAGCTTGGCTGAATAGGGGCGTTTGCGCCACGGGCGGGCGTCGGGGGAATCTTCGATGGTTGGCAGGACGCTCATTCGCAGGCGGGCGCAGCCGAGCGGGATTAGGGTGATCTTCTCGGTGCGGCCAGCTTGTTTGATGGGGCTGGGTTGGACTTCCGGGACGGTCTTGTCGGCCGGCAGGGACCAGTTGGGGATCTGCTTGGCCTTGGCTTTTATCTGAATCGGGGCGGCTCGAGAAGTCCACGGCTGATCGGCCAGGGGCTCGGTGGACTCGACGACTTCGAAGACGTCTTTCGGGTCGCCGTCGATGACCAGGCCGTAGTTCCATGGCGAGGCGGGGAAGACTTCCCATTCCGGCCAGTGGTCGGGCGTGCCCGGCTTCTTGCGCCACTCCTCGTCGATCTTGACCGAGTAGCTCAGTGGCCCGCGGTCGACGGTGACGGCGCCCGTCCGCGGCCAGGTGGTCAGCGAGACCTTCTGTCCCATCTCGAAGCTCACTGTGTCGCTATCGGCCCATTGGCGGTCGATGCGGACGTACTTACCCGGCGCGGCCTCGACCTTCACGGCCTTGCCAGCCACGCGGAGCTTGACGCCCGCGGTCCAGCCGGGCACGCGGAGGTAGAGCGGGAACTTGACCGGCCTGGCCATCGAGAGCGTCAGCTTCACGCGCCCGTTGAAGGGATAGTCGGTTTCTTCCGTGATTGTCACTTCCGCGCCGGTCTTGCCGACCTTGGCGGTCACTTCGCTGGCGGAGTACATCCACGCGACCAGGCCGTTGTCGGCTGAGGCCTGCCAGAGGTTCTCGGCGTACCACGGCCAGCCCATCGCCACGTTGTGCTGGCAGCAGCGATAGACCTCGCCGGGCGAGTAGGACAGTTGCTCACAGGCGTTCTGGAAATCATGGACGCTCGAAGCGTCCAGTTGCGGCATGTTGGCCGCCGTCAGGTAGTGCAGGCCCTTCAGCTCGCGATCCTGCGAAGCCGGGAAGTGATTCAGCAAAATGTCCTCGGCGCGGTCGGCGTACAGCGCGTTGCCGGTCGCCCGGCCGAGCAGGTAGAAGTTCTTGGGATACTCGGTCATGCCGCAAGTCTCGAACCCCTGTCGCGGGTCGACCTTGCCGGGCCGGATGTTCTCGTCGGCGCCGAAGATGCCTCGCGGCTGTTGGCCCCACGCGGCGTTGTGCTGGGCGTACCAGAACTCCGTCCGCTCCAGGTGGTACGGGCGATGCGACTGCTGGTAATAGATGCCGCCATAGGCGAACCGCTGCGTAAAGTTCACGATGTGGTGGTCCAGCCATTCGTCCTCAGCCGGCTCAATGCCGTAGAAGAATCGCGTCGCCAGGTCGAGCAGCCACTTCTTGCCGGTGCGGTTGTAGAGATAGTACAGCGGGGCGAGCATGTCGCCCGACCGCCGCACGCCCCAATACAGGTGGGACGTGCCGAGGAGCTTCTCGGCGTTGCGGGCCCAGGCCGCCTCGGGCATGAAGGATTCGTCCGGCAGCTTGCGACACCAATCGAAGAACTTCATCAGGAAGTCAATTACGTGCGGATCGCCGGTCGCCTCGTGGTGTTCGCAGAACGCGTCGATCATCGGCATCTGCGCCCACAGGTCCGGCACGGTGAACGAGCCGTCCACGCTTACGTGGCCCTTCTGCTCGGACCCGCCGAAGTAGCCGTCCGGCTGTTGGGTGGCCATCACGCCCTCAATCCAGCGGTTGGCCTCGGCCAGGCAGCGCTCGTCGCCGGTCAGCACCGCCAGCGGGTAAAAGCCCCGCAGCCAGTAGGGCACTTCCTCCCACGCCCAGCCTTTGCCGGTCAGCCAGCCGCTTTCGGGCGCGAGGAAGGAGCTGACTTCGGCCATGCGGCCGACCATGCCCTCGACCATCAAGTCGAGCTGATGGGCGAGCCAGCCCTTCGGCCTAACCGCTCCTAACGGCAGCTTGACCAACGGGTTGACCAATAGCGGGGCCTGGTTGCTAGCGTAGTGGCTGTTGGGCTTGCCCGCCTTGGGCGTCGCGACGACGGTGACGTTCATTATCGATCCTCTCTGCGCTGCAGACTGAGGTAGGGATTATGGGGCCAACGGGCGGTACCGTCAATTGGCTGCAAATGCTCCTCGCTTGAAAGAACGGGCCATTGGCGTTAGACTGCGGTCAATCTCGCCCGTCTGGGGACGACAGAAGATGCGAAAACTCACGGAGCGCATCCGCGGACAATACGAAGACAGAGGGCCAAGCTGTCAGTTCCTGTTCGAAGAGATCCGTTCCCTCAGCGATTACCTTGGTCTGGTCGACGTCCTGTGGAAGGATAGCCACCCGTTCTGGTTCCGTGGCCATGGGGACCTACTATGGACGTTGACCCCCTCGGCCTTGCGCTTTCGCACCGAGCCGGAACGCAATCGCGCCTTGGGCCTACTAACCGACTTCAAACGGTTCGCGGGAACCATGATCCAGAATCCGCCGCGCCAAGACGAGGACCTGAACTGGGCCCAGCTCGCCCAGCACTACGGACTCCCGACTCGATTGCTTGACTGGACTGAGAACGCTGCCGCGGCCCTCTATTTCGCCTGCAAGGCAGCTCCAAAACGAAACGGCCTCGTTGTCGTGCTCAACCCAATCGACCTCAATACCGAGCTTGATCCGCGCAACCCGCGCATCTTTGACGTACAACACGACGCGGCGCGAATCTCCCGATACCTGAGATCAAGAGGAAGAAGGCGCGATCGCGGTGCGAAGACCATGGCTATCCACCCCGTCTGGAACTCTCCGCGAATCGCAAGCCAACAGGGCGTCTTCACCTTGCATGGGTCTCGGTTCACGCTGGACAACAGACAGGTGTCCTCTCTGTTCGCTATCCCCATTCTCACACGGCATAAGGAGACCTTGCTGCGCGAACTTGAGCGTGTTGGCACGAACGAGATGTCCCTATTTCCCGAACCCGAACACCTGTGCAACTACCTAAAACGCAATCTCCCCGTATTGTGAGGAATTCCCATGCCTGACTACATCCCCTTCGTGGCAGGTCCGGCCGATGCTGCGAGACTCAGCGCCACGTATGCTGACGCGTCCGTCTTCAGAACTAGCTTGGCTCGGATCAACTATCTGCAAGGATCGCTCCCGTCTTCTGTAGACCTTTGGCTCGATCCGAGCGTCGACGGATACCATCACGCCCTCAGACAAGCCGACCCTGTGAAGCGCCAGAAGATGCTGAGTTATCTTCCTTCTGTACCCGGAAGAGACCTCCTCGCGCGTGAAAAGTCTTTGGTCGCACCAGATCGCCATTCGCTGGGTCAATTCGTGAGCGCCCTGATGTCCCATTGCCTGTCGTTTAGCCCGAAGTGGTTATCGGTACCCCAGTTGCCCGTTACGGATGAGAGCGAAAGGCACAAGGTAAACCGAGAACTTGCACTGCTCACGGACCAATGGCGGAGCGCGCGTGGATTCCGCGGAAAAATGGTGCTCCCTCTTATCTTTACCAACCAACGCCAGTATCACGGGAAAACCTGCTGGAGTAAGAAGCTGAACCTCGTGAAGCAATGCCTGGGGCGGTGCCCTGTCGATTACGTCTGGGTCGTGGACGAAAGTCTCAACGATCAACTCGGCGCCAGTACGTTCGGGAAACGATTCCAAGACCTAATCGGGTTCCACGAAGACCTCCTGTCCGCAATTCCAGGGATAAGGGTCATTGCGGGTCCATACTGGGCCATGAATCTCGTTCTGTGGGCTCGTGGACTAGCACGCCCTGCCGTCGGCCTTGGGGGGGGATACAAGTACTACATCCCAGGGGGCGGAGCCAGACGACCAGTTGCCCGGGCAGCTGTGAGTCCGATCCGGCAACAGGTGGTCGTTGGCGCCAATCTTGACAGGTGGTTCACCCAATCTATCAGTCGTCTCCAGCCGGGTGATTCCGCAAGACGAGAACTAGCGTCCCTGAAGACCGAACTAGAGACAATCCGGGACGTAGAGATAGGCAGAGATCAGGTAGCGCGGTTCTATCGAACTTGGATTGACAAGATCGAGGCCATGCCGGCCCCTGCAAGAAGACTAGGCCTATTTGAAGACCTTTCGACCGCCTACGTGCTCGCCAAGAGACTACCGGACTTTCCCAAGGGAACAGGCCACAACAGGAAGTCTGCAAGAGTAGTAGAGCAGTTCATGCTCCGGTGCCTCTGACGTAATCTCGCCAGAAGCGATCGACGTAGAGCATTTGCATGACGTCGCAAACGGGCGTCTCAGATCGGCGGGAACGCCGTAGGACGCTACAGTGGCGGCGTGTTACCCCCAGGATCCCAACACCCTCGGCGTCGAATTCGCCCCTGGCTTGTCCCCGACCCAGGCGCGCCGCTCGCGCCATCGGCAGTGCAACGTACGACTCATCGGCGAACTCCAGGTGAGCACGGGCTTGGGCGAGCGCATCTTGGACTCGCGCAAGCTTGAGTTCAATTGCGATGATCTTCCTGCTGAGAGGCATCCACCCGTTGAGTTTTTGGAGGGCCCCTCTCGGGGTCCTCGTAACGTACCCTCCCCCGATGAGCGCTTCCACTTCAGCCTCAACTGCGGGCAGGTCATAGAAGCGACGCATCTCACGAGCCAGCGCATCCAAGGACACACCAGGGCTCTCATCAGCGTCAGGGATGGCCGATAGGACAGAAGCGCGAGCGTGTGTCCTTATCGGCTGCTTCTGTCCGAGCGACAGACGTTTCTTCGCCTTCGTCTTGTGGAGCAGACACGCCACAAGGTCGCAGACCCCCCACGGTAGCGCGAACTCCCGCTTGAAGGCCATCCCCGCAGAACGCAGCCAACGCTCGACGGGAGCAGCCATTTCTTTTTCGTACCTGAAAGCCATGCGCCTAAACCTACATCGTAGATCGACCAACAAGACACAGTCCCTGTGATCAATCTGCAACTAGTCAAGCAAGACTAAGGGGCCTATCTTCATCTTAGCATGTCCATCAGGCCCTCCGCCAGTTCAGCTGGCTCTGACAAGTTGCCCGATTCCTGATCTGAGGTAAAGACAAAACTTGTGGTGGCCGGGCTCGGCCCTGAAGGGCCGGAGCGCCGGGCCCGGCGGGGCCCTCCGGCAAAATCGTTTGACACTGCCCGGCGGCATCCATACACTGCCTCTTCCCGCCGAGGAGAACGGAGACTCCGGACGGTGCAACCCGTAGAATCGCCGACCCAAAATGACCATTTGCGGAGATAGAGTCGATGGCTAAGAAAGCAAAGTACGTCTACTTCTTCGGCGGCGGCAAGGCTGAAGGAAGAGCCGCTATGAAAGCCCTCCTTGGCGGCAAGGGCGCCAACCTGGCTGAGATGTCCAGCCTGGGCTTGCCCGTGCCGGGCGGCTTCACCATAACCACCGAAGTGTGCGATCTGTTCTACGAACTCGGGCGGAAGTACCCGTCCGGGTTGGACAAGCAGATCGACGAGAACATCGCCAAGCTGGAAAGGCTCACCGGCAAGACGTTCGGCCGGGGCGACAACCCCCTGCTGGTGTCCGTGCGGTCGGGTGCGGCGGTATCAATGCCGGGCATGATGGACACGGTGCTGAACCTTGGCCTGAATGACGAGACTCTCAAGGCGCTCATCCGCCTGCCTGGCGACGAGCGGTTCGTCTGGGACGCCTATCGGCGGTTCATGCAGATGTTCGGCGACGTGGTGCTCGGCATGGAGCACCATGATTTCGAGCACGCCCTGGACGAGGTCAAGCAGCGACGCGGCGCCAAGCAGGACACCGACCTGGACGTCGAGGGCCTCAAGGACGTCTGCAAGCAGTTCAAGAACGTCTACAAGAAGGCCGGCAAGAGCTTCCCGCAAGGCGGACGCGAGCAGCTCCAGGCCTCCGTCGACGCGGTGTTCGGCAGTTGGAACAACGCGCGGGCTATCAAGTATCGCCAACTCAACGACATTCGCGGCCTACTGGGCACGGCCGTCAACGTGCAACTGATGGTTTTCGGCAACATGGGCGACACGTCCGGCACGGGTGTGGCTTTCACGCGCGACCCGTCGACGGGCGAGAACGCCTTCTACGGCGAATACCTTATGAACGCCCAGGGCGAGGACGTCGTAGCCGGCATCCGCACGCCCGAGCCGATCAGCCATCTGGAACAGGTCGACAAGGCCAGCTACGACAAGCTCGTGGTCATTCGGTCCAAGCTGGAGAAGCACTACCGCGATATGCAGGACCTGGAGTTCACCATCGAACGCGGCGAGCTGTTCATCCTGCAAACGCGTAGCGGTAAGCGCACAGCCCCGGCGGCGGTCAAGATGGCCATCGACATGATGCGAGAGAAGCTCATCACCGAAAAAGAGGCCGTCCTGCGGGTCGACCCCAAGAGCCTAGATCAGCTTCTGCACCCGACGTTCGACCCGGCCGCCGAAAAGGCAGCCCAAACCATCGCCAGGGGCCTGCCCGCCAGCCCCGGCGCCGCCACAGGGCAGATCGTATTCGACGCACACACGGCCGAGGAGTGGGAGGAAATGGGCCGCACGGTGATTCTCGTCCGCGTCGAGACGAGCCCCGAGGACATCGGCGGCATGGCCGTCGCAAAGGGCATTCTTACCAGTCGCGGCGGCATGACGAGCCACGCCGCCGTCGTCGCCCGCGGCATGGGCACGTGCTGCGTGGCCGGCTGCGGCGACGCGGTCATCAACTACACCGCCAAAACGCTCAACGCCGGCGGACGTGTGCTCCGCGAGGGCGATTGGATCAGCCTCAACGGCTCGACCGGCACGGTCTACGCCGACAAGGTCGCCACGATCGACCCCGAGCTGACGGGCCCGTTCGGCCAAATCATGGAACTGGCGGACAAGTACCGCAAGCTCGGCGTCCGCACCAACGCCGACACGCCGCACGATACGGAAGTGGCTGTGCGATTCGGCGCCGAAGGCATCGGCCTGACGCGGACCGAGCACATGTTCTTCGAGGGCGACCGAATCGTGGCGATGCGAGAGATGATCCTTGCAGCCGACAACGAAGGCAGGCAGCGCGCCCTGACCAAGCTCCTGCCGCTCCAGCGGGAGGACTTCGTGGGTATCTTCAAGGCCCTCGACGGCAGGCCCGCGACGATTCGCTTCCTCGACCCGCCACTGCACGAGTTCGTGCCGCACGACGAGGCCGGCCAAAAGCAGATGGCCAACGTCATGGGCGTGGACCTGCAGGTTATCGCCGACAAGGTAGCCAGCCTGCACGAGTTCAACCCCATGCTCGGCCATCGTGGGTGCCGGCTGGGCATCGCCTACCCGGAAATCACCGCCACGCAGGCGCGGGCGATTATCGAGGCGGCTTTCGAAGTGCCCGGCGCCCGACCGGAGATCATGATCCCGCTGGTCGGCAACGTCAAAGAGCTGACCAATCAGAAGCAGATCGTCCTGGACGTCATCGAGCAGGTCAAGGCCGAGAAGGGCGTAACCAAGCTGCCCTTCCCGCTGCTCATCGGCACGATGATCGAAGTTCCCCGCGGTGCGCTGACGGCTGACGAAGTGGCGGCCGAGGCGGAGTTCTTCAGCTTCGGCACGAACGACCTGACGCAGATGGGCTGCGGCTTCAGCCGGGACGACGCGGGCGTGTTCCTCAAACAGTACGTCGAGGAGGGCATCTGCGAAGCCGACCCGTTCCAGACGCTCGACCGAAGCGGCGTGGGCGAGCTGGTGCGCATCGCCGTGACCAAGGGCCGACAGGCCCGGCCGAAGATTAAGCTCGGCATCTGCGGCGAACACGGCGGGGACCCAGCCAGCGTGGAGTTCTTTCACATGGTCGGGCTGGACTACGTCTCCTGCTCGCCGTTCCGCGTGCCGGTCGCCCGTCTGGCGGCCGCGCAGGCGGCCATCAAGCACGGCGCACCGGGCGGCCTGACTAGCGCCGCCAAAGCGGCCACCAAGAAGACTGCCAAGAAGTCGAAGACCCCCCGTAGCTCGAAGAGCGGAGGAGCGAAGGCCGTCAAGAAAGCGGCGAAGAAGTCGAAGACCCCCTGTAGCTCGAAGAGCGGAGGAGGGAAAGCTGCTAAGGCGACCGCCGCCAAAAAGAAAGCAATGAAAAAGAAGTCGAAGACCCTCCGTAGCTCGAAGAGCGAAGGGGGGAAAACTGCCAAGAAGTCGAAGACCCGCCGACCTGTCCGGCGTAGCTTCAGCGGAGCCGGAAGCTCGAAGAGCGGAGGAGGGAAAGCTCGCCGCCGGTAGCGGACGGGCTTGTCAGAGCGCAATAGAACGGCTGGGTTGGCTGACGCCGACCCAGCCGTTTGTTTGTGCGCGGATGAGGGCGGCTACTCGGGTGGGCGGATTCTGAAGTTATGCTCCAGGACCGGCGTGGGGCCCACGTAGAGCTTCGCGACGTAGTCGCCCGCCCCGCCGGCGGTGGCAAGCTCGCGTGGGCAGAACTCGAACGCCACGCCGAAGAACGGGTTGCCGCGCGACCATACGAGGGATGTCTCCGCCAGATCGGTTTTGGTGTCCTTGCGGATGATGGCGATGCGGAAGGGGTTGCGGTCGGCCTCGGCCGGCATGGCGACGACCATGACCATCTTTTCGTCGGCCGTGGTGAAGTTGTCCTGGCGGGTCCACTCGGCGTCGTAGCACTCGCCCGTGCTGGAGAAAAACGTGTCCTTCGGCTTGACCTTGATGGTCTTCTGGATGATGGCGAACTGCTCGACGAGCTGGTAGATCACGTTGTCGAGCGCGACGGCCATGCACACGTCCATCGACATGTTCGGCGGGGCGCCTTCCTTGTGTATGTGGCTTTCGGCCGGGCCGAGCATGGCATGGATCGTCTTGCCCGTCTGCTGCGAGAGCAACTGGGCGGCCGCCGACACGATCGCGTCGTTGGTGGTGTAGGTGAACACCTTGTCGCGGCCTTGGCGCACGTTGCCGTGCTGGTCGGTGAAGTACGTCGGCTCGCGGCGCGTTTCACTTTGGCTGGTCGCCTCGAAGCTGGTCACCGTGCCGGTGATGATAGCCTGCACGTTGGTCAGCCTGCCCAGCAGGGAGGCCGTGTCTCCTTGCCCGCCGGCCAGTTGTGCCAGGTCCTGCTCGGTCATCAGTGCCTGCAT
>Ga0114919_10003299_pt1 | contig 13043 bp, 16 predicted proteins | sample BlataG_FD_88682 | JGI IMG/M metagenome (GOLD analysis project Ga0114919, IMG submission 88682) | Deep subsurface microbial communities from Black Sea to uncover new lineages of life (NeLLi) - Black_00105 metaG | ecosystem: Environmental > Aquatic > Marine > Oceanic > Sediment | place: Atlantic... | reverse complement strand
TCATCTCTATCGTACCCCCTATCCCTCTTATACCCTCTATCTCTATACCCTTCTCTTTCATACCTACCACCACCACCACCACCACCACCACCAGGAACTTCACCTTCTTCATACTCTCCCTCCTCCCCATCCTCTCCCTCTCTCCCTCTCCCTCTCTCCCTCTCCCCTCCTTCTCCCTTTTCCTCCTCCACTCTCCCTCCTCCTCTATCCTTCCTCTCCATATCATCAACTACTTTATGTACCAACTGAGCTTTAAATCTCCTCACTGGATTCTTAGGAAGCTTCACCCCTCCTCCTCTACTACTACGTCCTTTACCTCCTCCCAACCTAGATGGTTTCCACCCAGGCACAGTCCTCCCCCTCTCGACATCCACCATCACCCTCTTCCCCTCAATCTTCCTCCCATCAGCCTCCTTATACGCCTCTTTCATATCACTCTTATGCTCAAATTCTATGAATGCATAACCCCTTGGTTTGTTGTTACCGTCATTGCCGCCGTCATCTTTCTTATTGTGGACCACCCTCAGTCGTTTGATTGGGCCAAATTCTTCAAATTCTCGACGTAGCTTCCTTTCAGTGACGTCTTTAGAGAGATTGCTTATAAAGAGGGTCTTATAAGGGTCTCCTTCTATGTTGGGATCTTTGTTAGGGTCCCAGCTGGCAATGCCGGCTTGAATTGCTTCGCGACGGCGTTGACGTGTTGCATAGCTTTTCTCTACCATTTTCTCTGCTTTGGTTGGTTGTTCTATGCGAGCTTGGTATTCAAACTCTCTACTAAAAAAGACCCTTGACGGTAGTTGCTTAGATGTTGAAGCAGGATGTTCTGTTTCTGGTTCTTCTTCTTCCTTTTTCTCTACGTCTTGCATTGGGTGTTGATCCTCCTCCTCTTCCTTCTTCCTTTTATCTACAGGGCCATAGTCAGGGTCACCTGGAGAGGCAAATTTATCTAACAATTCGCCAACTCCAGAGTATGGAATCCTTTCAGCCTTCTTCTTCTTCTTTCCTACAGGAGGCAGAACTTTGAGAGGCTCCCTGGGTTGAAAGAGACGGAGGAGCTCTGGTGGCAGGCCGGTCTTGTGTCCAGTCTTGACGCTCTCTTGTAAACGACGCTTTTCATCGATCTTGGAGGCGAGGAAAGATTGGCTGTGGTAGTGGGGAGGTGGAAAAGGAGAGGAAGTTGTTGGTTGGCTAGTAATCAAGTGGCAACTTTTCATCACCTCTTTAAAGAAGGAATCAGAAATCACTTACCCTTGACGGCTCCTTTGAGCCATTCTATCTAATGCTGAACGTGACATGGTGTTGATGTATCGTTTGTCTAATTATACTAAGGTATTGGTATATTTAGCAGAGATTATTTCCTAGAATTTGAATCTAAATAAAGTTGATGAAGTTACTACTCTTAAGATTTATGGATTATGTATGTACTAGTAAGACCATGTGCTGTTGTCTTTAAGGGTACATGATGTGTTTCTGACAGACGATGGGGCGCATTAAAACTACTCCCTCACTTGCCGACCCATCTCCCAGTGATGGAGTTACAATTCCTACTCAAAAGAGCTGTGTTACTTTCACACATCCTAATAATTTGTCCTTTTTCAAGGAGAGTAGAGCTCCAGTGCTGCCCAATCTTTTGCACCTGGTTGATCTTTCGAAGAAGTGTGCTTCTAAAAGAGAGTAATTGATTCATTCATCAACTCCCTTGTCATCTCTCTCTCTCTCACATTTTCACCGTCCTCAAAGTGAGCAGTGAGTTTTGTCACATATTCAGCTCGAGGTAATGGGACTTTCAATTTGCATGCATTAAAGACATTGTCTAACTTACAGATTGCATCGTAATGCCTGGTCCAAAGAGATCCCAGCCGGGTATTAACGCCCATGGCTCCGAGTATAAAGATGCAAATACAAAGAGATTTAAATCCACCCAAACGAAATCCTTCCAAAAGCCTGCCACTACTCCAGTCATCCTTAACAGGTACGTTGCATATGAAATGCATTCGATCAACCATATCAAATCCCCGACCTCAATCCATCATGTTCTCCCTCTCTCTCCTCCGATCACCTCTCCCACTCCTCCCCCGACCACCTCTCCCATTCCTCCTCTGACAACAAACAGGAAGGAAAAGAAGGAACAAATCATCCAACAGAAAACTCTCAAGAACAAAAACTACACCCTCATCCAAGAAGTCACAACACTCTGGGAAGAACTTCGCCGACATGACATCTCCAAAGAGAAAAGAACATCCCTCGTTTCCAAAATCCTCACCAAGACCAAGGGCAGGATCCCCGATTTGGCTGGATCTCGTAAAGCTGCCCGTGTTATTCAATGCTGCATCAAGTACGGCACTGCTAATGATCGCAAGGTTGTGTTGAATGAGCTGCAGCCCAAGTTGTTGGACCTGGCTAAGAGTCCATTTGGTCACTTTGTTGTCAGCAAACTCATCCTTACTGCTGCTTCTAAGAAAGATTTATCTGGTTAGTTAATTACTATAAATACAGGGAAGAGGTTACTATATACATTCATATGGCCAGTGATATTACATTTACTGCGTTATCTTACCGACATCATGCATACCCTTTTCCAAATGGTGGCATTGAGGCTTGGCGGAAAAAAAGACAACTCGTTGAGGCCCCCCAATTCGATTGATATTGGTCACCATTTTCCTTATTATTCCAACGAAAATACTTATATTATACTACTACTACTCACCTTTTATATTCTTCTTCTCCCTTCCCACCTTACTATTAAATGTACAGCGTTTTACAAAGCGTACAGAGGTCATTATGCCGAGATGCTCCGCCACCCAGCAGCTGCCCACGTAGTTGACGACCTCTACCTTGCAGAGTACACCGACACCGCTCAACGCAACTCCATGGCTGCTGAATTCTACGGTAGGGAATATTCCCTATTTGAAGGGGGGTTGCTCAACAACCTGGAAGGACCACCTGCCCATCTGTCTGACCTACTAGCTGCAGTAGATGGTAACAAACAAAAGTCAATAATGCAGCAACTGGCAGCTGATCTTTCTCCAATCTTTGAAAAAGGGCTGGTAGATGCTCAATTGGCACATAGACTTGCAGCAGAGTATTTGGCCAATGCTCCTGCTGGACTGGTGATTGATGCAGTTGAGTCATTATCAGGGGAAGCGTTGCTGCACATGTTGCATACAAAAGATGGAGCCACAGCTGCATGCATGGTTATTGGGTATGGGTCAGCAAAGGAGAGGAAGAAGGCAGTCAAGGCAATGAAGGGTCATGTCGGTACTGCAGTTGTTGATGAGTGGGGGCATTTGGCTATTGCCACTGCTTTGAGTGTGGTGGATGATACTACCATATTGAATAAATTCATAATTTCTGCCATTCAGGTGAGTTGTTGTTGTTTTCATAGGTTGATGGGCAGATGCAGATAGTGAAGAGGCATATCTATGTAGTACTACAGATAATTCTACATAACAAACGATCAAATACAATCCAATGATAACAATGTGTCGACGGGCGGACTGACATTAGTGATGAGTGTCGACTTTTAGAGCGAGTCGGTTGGTCTCTGAGTTGCAGCAATGTGACTCAGAGCCTGACTGGAGCGTGTTTGAGGATTCTGTTGATTATTGCTATTTTTCTGGTCACCAGCATTCTTCTTATGTGTTTATATGTTCTCCCTTTTCCCCATCTCCTACTGTTTTCCTGACCCTAATCTTCCCTCATTCATTCCCATTCACTCTCATATTTTGCAGAAAGACTTGGCTACCCTAGTGGACAACAGATACGCTCACAGAGTCATTCTCCAACTCCTCCACCCATATTGCTCCAGGTACATTCCTCCTCATCTCTTATCAATCATGAAACCAAAGACAAAGCAATTTGCAGCATCATCAGCCGGCAACAAAATCACTGAAGCAGATGACAATAAAGAAGAAGAAGAAGAAAAAGAAGATGCTGATAATGAAGAAGAAGAAGAACAAGAAGGGACAACAAAAAGACAGACATTTGGTATCTTGGGTCAAAGTAAAAAGGACGACATTGTCCGTAGATTAGAAATATTTGGATCAGGTCCAGGCAGCTTCTACTCTGCACTCCTTCATCTATGCGCCTCTCAATGTGAAGAGATGATAACATCACAGTGGGGATGTGAGGTGCTCGTTGAGGTGTGTAGGGGAGGAGAAGGTGGTGTGTTGTTACAGAAGAGAGTGCATGGTGATAATGACGATCGCGAAGAAGGAGGGAAGAAGGGTAAGAAGAAGAAGAATGGTAATACCAAGGATGGCTCTTCTTCTTCATGTTCATTGACTGATGTGCATGATGCAGTGGTAGCCACAGTGGTATCCTCTCTCCAGCCACCATCATGTAATAAAGACTCCCCTCCAAAAGAAGAAGGAGGAGAAGGGGAAAAGAAGAAGGAAAAAAAGGAGAAGAAGAATGTGCTGGAAGATTATTTTGGAAGCAGAGCCCTGAGGAGAGTGGTCCTGGCTTCAAATAATGATGATACAGCCAAGGAGTTGGTAGAGAAGCTGTGGAAAGGAGCACTGACTGGAAAGTGTAAAGAGGTGTATAAAGGACATGGAGCCAAGGTTGTGGCTGCGTTGGTGTGTTGTGGGAGCGAGAAGGTGAAGAAGGAGGTGAAAAAGGAGATGGGGTGTGTGGTGAAGGATGTTGAGGCATGGGCGCTGCAGTTTGTGAAACAGCACAATTGAGGAGGAGGAGGAGGAGGAGGAGGAGGAGGAGGAGGAGGAAGAGGGATGTGTGAAGTTAGTTGGATATGAATAGATATGTGGATGTGAGTTGTAAAAAGAATGGAAGGATTGGGTTCATAAATATAGAACGGGCAGGACTCATATTGTTAATCACACATATTGTATGATGTCTCCTCGTCGGAGCACTGGGGTGCACCTACTGCTTCCATCAAAATGAGTTTTGAGCTGGCGGTCACGTCATAATTGAATAATCGCTAACAATAACTACTCATTAGTAAATACCTTCAATTCCCACTTAGTACATATACATCCGTGAACACAGTCAGAGTAACATCATTTATTATTATTGATCTCTTCCACCACGTTGTAGAGTTTCCAAAACAATCACAGCTCCACGAAGGCAACAATAGAACACTATAGTAAGTCTGAGCATTGTGCAACCCTAGGTTTGATGCCAATGCGTGAAGTTATTTCATATCAGGACCACTTAAAAAATTTGCTGGCGCCGCCAAGTCGATCCCGTCCCCCCCACCCACCCAAACTGAAATGAAATAAAAACCAACTCATTTTTCCAACCCTCCCAAAACCTTTCAATTGCAGGATTTGCATTCTGTTTCTACCAGCACAAAGAATAATTATAATGAAGAAGAAGGCATCAGATCTGCTTGTCATCATCATTATCACCATCACCTTCCTCTGTGTTGCTGCTGATGCCACTCAGAAGAACAACAACAACAATAACAAATCTCCTGTTGCTCGACTGAGATTTGCCAGACCACTCAGCCCCAGCAAAGCTGAGCTCAGGGCTTTTAAGATCAACAAGCCATTCCAACATTACCTTTATCATATCATAGGTTCAGGTGATAGAGCTGACAAAGGCAACAGCATCAAACGTATAACGACCACAAATGCCAAGGTGGAAATATCCTCACTAGAGCCAGACACTAAATATTGTGCTTCAGTGGTGGTAAGACTAACTGACAGTACACGTACTCAAAGATCAAAATCCATCTGCTTCAAAACTTTTCGCGAGAAGAAGAAAACCCCAGCACCAACAAAGTTTACACCTCTTGTGAAGTCTGCAGTTTTGAAATCTCCAAAGACTGTCGAATTGAAAGCTGTGTATGTGGGGGAAAAGAAGTATGTGAAGAGCTATCGTTTTGAGGTTCTCAGACGCAAGGACAACAAGGTGGTACAGGCTGAGACGTCACAGAAAAACTCCATCATCATCAAGGGACTGCAGTTGGGCACTAACTACTGTGCGACTGTACGCATTGTGTATGTCAACAAGACCACTAGCAAAATCTCAAAGCCTTTATGTTTTAGCACCCCACAATTGCGAGGACCCCTCCCCCCCGCTACCACCCCTATTACACCGTAAGTATATTACCATTGGCATTTTGTCTTGAGAGAATTGGTTTTACCTCTGTTTAGTCTACTACCTTTTGCATGAATGTTTGTTCTTCTCTTTTCTAACCCTAAAAATCTCCTCGCCTCCTTTCCCATTCCTTTCCCGTATCTATTAAGATCCATTGCTGGTCAACCAACTTCCCTGTCGACAAAAACCATTACCTCTGTTTCATGGACTGGCACCTGGATAGCTGGCACTGAAGGCAACCCCACTGAGTCATACACTCTCAAATGCGTTGCTTTTGGTCGTGCCTGTACCACTACTGCAATCAAAGAAGTCTCAGTGCTGACTAGAACTACCACCAGTAATGGTCAGGAGGCAACTTTGACGGGTCTGGCCCCCAAAACCAAGTTAACTTGCTATGCTGTTGCCATCAACTCTGTTGGTAGTGTATGCTCAGCCAAACACAACATCCAGACGCTGGCTGAAGCTCCTCCTCCCCCAACCAACCTTCAATTGGCTCCAGTAGCAGGTCAACCTTTGATGAAAAAACTTACTTGGACTGCTCCTGTCAGTACTAGTACTACAATTACTGGGTATACCATCACTTGTACCGACATCAATAATGCAGCCAACCGAAGAATCATCTCCATTCTCTCTTCAACCGTCACCACAGCCACTGTTGGACAAGGAGCCAAAACGTCAACCAATGCTCCTCTGACTCCAGCTGCCATCTTCTCCTGCTCAGTCCAAGCCGACAATGGTTCTTCAGGTACCAGCAATGCTTCTACTCCCGTCTTGACCAGTCAGCCTAAATGCGCTGATCCATCTAAGGATGCGGGCTACGCCATTACCACCATCACTGGTGACCCTGAGACAGATGGATGGTTTCGCGTCGGGACTAGCAATCAGCTGGGAACCTACGTCAAGCACAGCAGCCAAGCTTCCTTTAGGCTATTCACCACCTCCTTTGTCTTGACACAGTCTATTATTGACGCTGCCAAAGCTGTCATTCCCAGCAGCGGAAATCCTGGTAACACTGGAGAATCCTTGGAAAAGGGAGCTTTTCAGGTCGGGGATGTCATAGTCGGTGTTGGAATCAAATACATAAACGGCCATGAAGGCAATGAAGACATGCCCATAACTGGGTCTGTCAACCCTGATGGAACAGGGTTAGGCCTCTTACCAGCCACCAATGTAGCTACATGTGCTACTGATGCTTATTCTGAAAGATGCGGTTTTTCATCTGCGCTCAACTTGGGAGACTTTTCCATCAGCGGTAGTGTAGACGGCAACCAAAATGGCCGATTCTATTCCAGATTCCGCATTATAACTGGAATAGACCCATCAGCAACAGCCAACTGTGTTTCCAGCGGTTCCACCCAGACATTTGGCACTACTGGCTGTCCTTATGGCAACAATTTCATCGACACTATTGGCACTGATCCTATAGACAACACCAACCCAACATTCCACATGGATTTGCCATTGAGAACCATTGTCAAGAGGGTCGCCTCGAAGACCACCATTGCCTCAGTACAGTTGTTGTACAATGTTGGGAAGCTTCAGTTGGATACTCACAACAATATTGCTGGTGTGCCTATCAGGGACTTTGCCTCTGGATGGAAGTTTGCATTTAGTCATACCACTACTCTGGATGATTTTGTTAATACGGTTGGTACGGGGCAGTTGGTGTGTTCTGCTTGACTTCTTAAATGATGATGGTAATGGTGATTATATTTGAAAACAGATAATTAATATGATTTTTTTTTTCCGCTGATCCTGCTGCTGCTACCAATACCGGGTACCCTATTATTTTTCTACCTTTTTTACTTGGGTTTCTTTTCTTTTTTGACTCAGCATTCCCAAACTTCAGAGTATGAATTTTTTTGATGTATATTGTCTTAGTAATACTTTTTGCAATCGTTTTATATTTAGCTGTTGAATGCCCACTGAGCATACATACATGTAATGATTTCAGGGTTAGTGATTGATGCAGAGTTGGGGGGAGAGTTTCAGGATGGGAGAGGAGGGGCAGGGGAGTGAGAGTGGTGAAAGTCGGGAAGGAGGGATGTTTGGCCAAAACCCACACACTACTTCTAAAGCCGTCCCTGATAATGTCTTCCATAACATAGATTTTATTCAACGCACATTGGTGATGCCAATGCATCAACTGTCATAGCATAGCCTTTTTGTGTATCACATTTCACTGAAAACGAAAGTGATCCTTCGTTTTTGCAATATTTCACTGAAAACGAAAGATCAAATAGACTATTTGATTCAAACTACCGTTATGATCTCTCAAAAGATGATTAAAAACAACTTCAGACACGGAGGTATGTAGTTGGTCGATGCAAAACAGACGAATTCAAACGTAATCTCTGCTTTTAACGCTCCTTACCTCATCGATTTCTCTCACTCCTAACTCCAGGCTTCAAACCAACACCAATGTACCATGCAACGCAGAGGTTCATCACCGTTGCAGCTTCATCGTCCTCTTCCTCCGACCCCACCTCTCTCCTCAAGAAAAAGGAGCAACAACTTCAATCTCTCTTTGAGCCAGGCAAACTTGCCCCTAAATCATCCCAAGTTGCATCCTTAAGAAAAGAAATTGTAGAGCTTCAACAGAAAGTAACAGGATATAAACCCCCGGTCAGAAAGACCACATCACCACCATTATCTGTTGCCACCATCTCCTCCTCCTCCTCCTCCCTGTCATCACGAGCACCAACATCTTTCATCTCTTCACCAGGCCAAGCAGTATTAATGTCAGAAACCAGCATTAATGGACTAAAAGAATCTGAAAATAATGAAATGACAGAAAGTGCTCGAATCAGGAGGGCCATGCTGCTTGTAGAAGCAAAGTTAGCAGAAGAGTCGGGACAGGGGTTTCGGGAGTCGGGCAGTTTTGATGACGCAGAGGAGATGGCTAGTTTGCGTGCTGAGAATGAGTATATAAGGAAAATGATTGTAGAGCTTGAAGAGAGGCAGAAACAGCTGGAGAAGATATGGGCTGAACATAGTAGTAGTAAGAGTGATAGGGGTAGTGGTAGTGATGAGGAGGGGGAGGAGAAGAAGAAGCCAAAGAAGAGAATCACAACGGCGACAACAAGGAGAAAGAAGAAGAGCAGTAGTTCTTCCAGTGAGGATGACACGAGTAGTGGTGCAACAAAAACAACACCGTCAACGAGGAAGAAGAGGACAACAAAGAAGAAGGTAGAGGATGCTGTAGTGACTGAAATTATCAAGGTATGAGAAGGAAATGAAATGAATTGAATTGATTGAATTAAAACTGCATGCTCAAAACACAACTGTAACGAAGATGACGTCGAACTGTCCTCGCCTCTTCAACTTTGACTCTAGAAATTGGTCTCATAGCAAAACTTGTCCATTATGCAATGCAATTGATTTGAATGTGAAGGTATGAAGCATCGGTTTTGACTGCAATAAAAGCACTGGAGCAGAAACGAAGACATTAAAGGGGGCAATTTTGATCGAGGAATGATGGACAGCATTGAGTTGGCTCAACGGCTCGCAAGATTCGAGGAGCAGATCGACAAATCAGATCCTGAACAGCTGAAACTACTAGATGAAATGAAGGAGCACACACGGAGACTGAGCCAAGCTAGAGGTGATTGGAATGTCGCCAGCATGGATCGCAGCTGGAATAATCCAAAACCCTCTTCTACCACACAACCACCACAAGCAATAGATTCATACAAGTAAGTATACCACTTACCAAGAACCATACGCGGTACATCCTCCCTCCCACGTATTTCTTCTCTCTCTCTCTCTCACCCCATGTCTCACCCCAGTCAACCCTCTTCCCCCGACACCAACCACAATCACACAGAGCCTACAAGCAATTAAAAGACAACGAACACAAGACCAAGAAACAACTCCTTTTAAACCATGAATCTAAAAAAAGTACCACTTCATACCCTCAGACAGAATGACTAATGAATTAGTAAGAGTAAGAGTAAGAGAGTTGCATCACATACATTATCACATCTCAACTTCCAGCCTTGCGTTTCTTCTTCTTCTTTGTCTTCTTGTCCGATTCCTTCCCCTTCTCTTCATTATCATCATCATTGTCATTATGTAACTTCCCATTCTCCCTAATACTACCGCCACCACCACTATCATCATCATCATCATCAGGATTCAAAGTATTCAAATTACTCCCCAGTATAAAATCAACCAAAAACGTCCCTCTCAACAACCTATCTGCTCTCTTGAAATGTCTCTGAGAATACGGCACCAAGGCATCCAACACTGCACTCACTCCTGGTGTGGATAGCAGATCTTCTGGTGAGTAGGCTTTGAATAGAGAATACATCACTGCTTGGGCTGCTGAGCATGTCTTGGCGTTGGTGTTCCAGTCTTTGCAGTATTCCAGCAACTGCCTCAATTCTTCGTTTTTATTGTTATGATGTTCAGTATCGTCATCGTCATCACCACCACCATTATTGCCCTTCTCGATAGTTTTATTTTTCTTCTTCTTCAACATCTTGAGGATATCAATAATGATGATATGCGCCTGTTCAGGACTATTCTTCTCTGTAACTCGTCTAATAACAGACAACAGCCGTCCAGGGTGCCTCATATTCAAAGCCATCACCGCAGCATCTGCATACTTCTCTCCTGCTAGAGCATTTGCCAAGGCTTGCTCTCCTAGTATAGCAGCTTCCCTTTCTTTGGCAGCTACCAGTGCATCTTCTGAGGTGCAATCTTCCCAGAGAACAATACTTCCGTCTCCTCCACCTGATGCAATCAGCCTAGCATCACTACTAGTTGTGTTATTATCATCAGTAGTATCAGATGTAATAAGGGGAGCAAGGGCCCATACTTTATCGTCGTGACCATCAAAAGTAGAAACACACTCACTGCTCCTCACACTCCACAACTTGATCAGCCCATCACCACCGGAAGACAACAATTGCATACCTGCCGAGGTAAAACACACCCTCAACACTGATGACAGATGACCTTCTAATACCCTCAGACATGATCCATCATGTAATGACCAGATTCTTATGGTTTTATCTCCAGATGCAGTTGCCACTGCTTGGTCTAGAGGGGAGAAGGCAACTGACCAAATGCCTCTCTTGTGTCCCTTGAGAGGGGGGGAGGCTGAGACAAGGGAGGGGAGGTGCCAGATGTTGGCAGTCTTGTCTTGAGAACCCGAGACCACGAGTTTGTTGTTTGGGGAGATGGCAATGGCGTTAATGTCCTTATCATGTGCTGCTACTGCAGCTGTCACTTTGAGCTTTATAATAAAGCTGTCCTTCTTCCCCTCTTCCTCCCCCTCCTCACTACCGTCCTCGTCATCATTACTACTTTGTTGTCGCAAGGCTGCTGGAATGGCAGACAGATCCCACACTTTCAACAGTTTATCAGATCCCCCTGACACCACAAATAAAGAAGGACCACCACCACCACCACTACTAGATTCAGGCTGCTTTGCATTAGATTTGGAAAATGCAACTGCCGAGACAGCAGATACATGTCCTTGACCCACAGCCACACATCTCCCTTCAGGAACTGTCCACACTCTTAGCGTAGCATCTTTACTTCCACTGACCAGTAATGATTGCCCAGTACCAGGTAGCTGTATGGTATCTAATGCAAGGACCGTATCTTTATGTCCTGCCAGGGAGCCTACACAGCTCATGGTTGAACTATCAAATAATCTGATGTGTTCACTGTTGGTTGCTACTGCAATCAGAGGAGGAGAAGAGGAGGAGGAGGAGGAGGAGGAAGCAGTGGTGGGAATGAAGCACATGTCTGTCACTTCATCATTATTTCCTATCAGGTGCCTCTCTAACTGTAATGATAATAATGAAGAAGGAGGTGGTTTCTTATTTTTGAAGAAGAGTATTCTACAATCTTCAGTAGCAGACATGATCCCAGCTCCTTTGGGAAGCACAGCCAGCTCCACCACACCGCCTGCTGCTGTAGTGATTATGCTCTGGTTTGAAACATCTTTGCTTTGATCGTAGATACATCGAGCTGTAGCAGCGTCCCATAATCGTATAATACCCTTATCACCACCAGTAGCAAACACTAATCCATAATCACTCTTAGTACTAATATTAGTTGTTGTTGATGTTGTTTTCTCTCCCTTTCTTCTACTACCCTTTTTTCCACTATGCTCATCATCATCATCATCATTATTATTATTATTATTATTTGTAGGTATCAAGGGGGAAGAAGGTGGTAATGCCAGTACCGCCTCCACAGCTTCATACACCGGCACAGTAGCAGTACGCTGATGAGTTCTCAAGTCCCACACGGTCACCACTGAATCCCTCCCTCCAGCTACCAACGACCAACCGTCAGAAGACAGACTGAGGGATGTGACTGGTGATACGTGACCTTTCAATGTGGCCACACAGCTCTTGGTGACGAGGTCCCATACTTTGATCTCACCGTCGTCACATGCTGTTATTAGCTGTAGTTGCTTTGGATGGAACAACACTCGTAGTATAACACCACTGGAATGAGGAAGAGAGAGAGGAGAGAGAGGAGAGAGGAGGGGGGGAGGGTATGGTTGGAGAAATGAAGAAAATATAAAAGGATAAGTTGAGGAGTGTTTCCATTGGTTTGACATGAGCACAATGCACTGCTATTATTATGCATAGTCATGGTACCAACACAAGGGAAGAAGATGCTGGAGAAAGGAAGGAAAGAAAGAGAGAGAGAGAGAAGGGGGGGGGGGGGGGGGGGGGTCGCCCCCTTCCCCTCCTCTCCTCCTTTTTTTTTTTTTTTTTTCCCCTTCCACCCTTTTTTTTTTTTTTTTTTTTTTTTTTTCCCCCCCCCCCCCCCCTCCTCTTTCCTTTCTTTTTTTTTTTTTTTTTTTTTTCCCCCCCCCTCCCCCCCCCCCCCCCCCCCCCCCCCCGCCCCTCTCCTTTCTCTTCTTCTCTTCTCTCCTCTTCTTCTTCTTGTTTTTCTCCACCTTCTTTCACTACTCATTCCCGTGCTTCTCTTTTCGCTCTCAACTC
>Ga0114919_10003298_pt1 | contig 13043 bp, 15 predicted proteins | sample BlataG_FD_88682 | JGI IMG/M metagenome (GOLD analysis project Ga0114919, IMG submission 88682) | Deep subsurface microbial communities from Black Sea to uncover new lineages of life (NeLLi) - Black_00105 metaG | ecosystem: Environmental > Aquatic > Marine > Oceanic > Sediment | place: Atlantic... | reverse complement strand
TGGGGTGGGGGGGTGGGGGGGTTGAGGTATTTGTTGTAACTAGGATTATTGTTACATCTTATAATACTGGTTTAGATTGAGATGTATAACATCTTAATTGGGGCCACTCATCCATTTCTATCTCTAAAACTTCAAGATTTCCAGGGCTTGCCTATGAGTCTCAGCATCCCCAGTAGCCAACACCTCTCCACTATGGAACTTCCCAAAATCACCCTCCTCCCACCTCACATCCCACCTCAAATCCCCGCCTCTCCAATCAGTCACCACTCCCCCTGCACCTTCAATAATAGGCACCAATGCCATGTAATCATATGGTTTCAAATCGGCCTCTGCTACAATATCACAATGTCCAGCCGCCAGTAGACCATACGCATAACAATCACAGCCATATAATGGGATACGGACAGCGTCTCTCAGCCTGGCAAATGCTGTAGCAGTGTATCCTGAAAACATGTGGGGGCTGGTGGCGTAGAGGTAGGCATCTCTGAGGGAGGTACATGGTCTCGTGGTGATGGGGACGCTGTTGAGGGTGGTGGGTTGACCGGCAATGCCAACCCATCGTTCTTTTAGTACTGGTTGGTCAATGATGCCGAGAATGGGAACTCCATCTGCAAGGAGAGCTATCAAGGTACCAAAGAGTGGTTTTCCTGTGATGAAGCTCTTGGTGCCATCTATAGGGTCCAGGACCCAAAGGTAGCGAGTTGGTGAAGAGGAAATGGAGGAGGAAGGGGGGGTGTAGCCTTGCTCTTCACCGAAGATGCCATGTTCTGGGCACCTCTCAGTGATGATCTTCTTCATGATGGCTTCTGCTTCTCTATCTGCTACAGTGACATGGCTGTCATCTGATTTGGTGTCTGCTAGGATGCCGGTGCGGAAGTGTCTGGTAGTGATTGTGGCGGCGGCATCGGCTAGAGAATGAGCGATGGAGATGTGCTCTGGATGGCAAGCAATGGCTTGAGTGACGGTCATTGTGAGCTTTAGACGTTTATATGGTCTGTTGGGTGTTGGTAAAGGTGGGTATTTAGGTGTCAAAAGTCGGTATGTTGGGTATTATCGAGAGAACTTGCCCATTGTTTGATAAATTGCCTACCTTTTCGGTTTAGAACAGCGTATAAACGAGCTTGTTCTATCGAGAGTTGCTAACGAGGTACTCATTGTTAGGTACAAGCTCGTGTATGAAGGAATATTTCAATTTGATGCTATGGTATCTATCCTTCTCTCTCTGCTTTTTGAGAGAGAGCTGAGAGTGTCGACGGCAATTGATTCAGTTAGTGAGTTGTTGAGACTCCCCCCCACCCATATCATCCACCTGTGTTACTATTACATGCTCCTGTGCAAAAAGATTTCTACATATCTAGAGAGAGAGATAATAGAATTCATAATCAAAAGGGGGATACCTGCACTTATAAAATTTCAAAAAATAAAACCCTACATTAAACTCTATACACAAAAGCATCACCAGGTACTACTACAAGGTTAAATCTATAAAAGGAATGTTCTATCCAAATCCATCAATCCAATCTAGTCTATCAAAGAATTTCCTTATTTTTCACCAAATGATAAGGTGTAGTAATAGTAGGCCTCCCCGCCTGTATCTTCCCCGCCTCGCTCTGTAAATCTTCAAACAACTGCCTCACCTGCCCACAACAAATTTTACTCATCAGCATCATCAGCCCCGGGGGGAGTCCCCTCCTTAGCGCCAGCTCCTGAGATAAAGAGGTGACTGATGCGCCTGGCTTGGTAAGATGGGGGTCTACTTTCCATGTACCTTTGAAATGGGTGAATACAGCTCCTGGGCCTTTGGCGCCTGGCATGAGAGAGAAGGTGAACTGGCGTTGCTTTTCGGATTCTTCGACTATGAGGCGGGTTGTGAGGTGGCCTTTGATGAGTAAGAAGCGAAAGAAGGCTTCGTGTGCAGTTTCTATCTTTCTTGGTCTTGATGATGCTGATGATGAGGAAGCGTAGGAGGATGGTGGCGGTGATGGTGGTAGATGTTGGGGTAGATGTTGAGATAAATGTGATGTGAAGGATGCAGTCAAAGATGCTAACGAGGAAGATAATGATGACATTGGAGTTGTATCACCATCTCCACTACTACTATCATTTCTACCAGCATCTATTATTTTACGATATGTTATTCTCTTGATGCCTCTGAACACCTTGGCCTTTTCTGGATGACAAATAAGCTCATAGAGCTTATCAGGATCCAAGTCAACGGTGGACTGAGCGTCAATAACGGCAATGGTTCCCAATGATTGGTGTTTGGATCTAATGACATTAATTTTGAGGAGTTCATCTGCATAGTGTGCTTTAGAGTCGGTGTCATCATTGTCAGAGGGGGTGTGAGAGCGGGTAGAGGAGGGAGCGTGGTCGGAGAGAGAGTCGGAGACGTTCCAGTCAAAGCTGGCAATTGGGAATGAAGAGAGAGGAGCACGTGGGATTTTGAAGGACGTTTGTGGAATTGGGGGCTCAATGTGTGCGAATGGTAGAGGTATGGGGAATTCTGCTGCATTTGTGCTGAAGACCTCAAACTTGCTGCTGGGAGCAATTTGCTGGTTTCCAATAATCTCCACATCTCGCCGCGGCAGAGCCAAGCAAGAGCTGAAGCAGCTCTTGAAATTGACCATTTTCAACTTAACAGGATAAATGCTCGTTGACACGTCTTTACTTAAGGTTGAAATAGGTCGCGTCCTCAAAGGGAGTCCTTGTTGGCACACTCCTCCTCTCTTGGGCTTCTCCAATGTGCATGTGTACTCTCTCCAATTCTTTCCTATCTATTACATCACAAAACTATACAGGTAAAAGAATATTTAATTAATACAAAATGTCACTCACAATCACTATCAGTAGGGGGAAGCTTGAATCTACAACTCATCTGAGCAGTCGCTGTACCAGGCAACTGCAACAATATATTCGTCAGCAAATGATCTGTAGCAGGTACAATAGCAGCTCCAACCAAAGTAGCATACCCCTCACTATCCATTCTCTTCCCTTGCAATACGCTACCACCATCACCATCATCACCACCTGATAATTGTACTGGTTCTGTGGTCAGCACCGTCTTGATCACCAGAGGAGGAGCAGGGTAGAATGAGATGGGTTTCGAGTCGGAGCCAGGGAGAATCCAGCTGCCTATTTTTAATGTAAAAGAAGCATCATAAGTCAATTGCAATTGTCCCGTTTGTTTGTCTAGCCATCCTGATAGTTGCTTGGGAGTGATATCTATGTTGAAAAAGGGGGGGAGAGGGAGACGACCGAGGATAGCAGTGGTTTGGTGGTTGAGAGGCGGAATGCGAGCGGTGGCGGTGTCAAAGTCCAGCTTCATCAGGTGTTCAGACATAGAGTTGTTGATCTGGTTGTTGTCTCTAGTAAAAGTCAAACATTTGCCATTAGCACCTCCATCAAGAGCATTATAACTCATCCATGGAAGCCAGCTCATTGATAGCTTACAGTCTGAGGTTGTCTCCATCTTCACAGGTCGGCAGCGAAATGTGTGTTGACCCTTCAAATCAGAAATGCTCACATTTTCATGTTGCTCGTGCTGCATTTGGTGAGCTTCTAGGCTGGGAAGCCTGAGTGAAGTAAATTGAACCATTTTTTAAACGAATTAAATGAGTGTTTTTAATTAGGGCGAGGTTATGCCCATAACTTCCTATTGTGCCTAGGTGGACTTCCAATGCATATGCATATTCTATCTAGGAACGTGCTAAGCAGGTACAACTGGCAGATAATTTCTTTCTTCCATTACATACATGACACCACACAGTACACACACTATTTAAGTGAGAAGCTTTTCCCTTGGAAAGCCTTGAATTTGGGATCTTCTTCCTTCTCTTCTTCCTTCTTTTTCTCTTCAACCTTTGGCTTCGGAGCTGCTGCTGCACCACTTCCTGCACCCTTCCCATCATTAAATTTAGCAGCCAAACGATCCTTAAACATCAATTTTCCTTGCTTTCTTCCTGCACTGCTTCCTGCCTTGGGTGCACTACCACTACCACTTGCCTCTGGAGGCTGACTGCTACTCCTACTGGCATTGGTATTGCTAGGTCTTGTCCCTGGCATTGGAATTGCTACAGGTTGACTGCTGGATATGGGTTTGCCATCAAGACGCATTCCTGATCCTGAAAATGCTAAAAAGGTAGGTCCTGACGCTTCAGCAGCTGCATCTCCTTCTGTTTCTTCTCCTTTCCTTTTGGCTGCTGCTGCTGCTGCTGCTACAGAACTGCCTGAAGGTTGGGCATCCATGGGCTCTGGACCACCACCTCCTCCTCCTCCTGCGAAGCCTGCTGGCCTTCTCTCTGGTTCCTTATAGTCCAGAGGAGGAGCAAAGTCTACATTACAATCAGTCTCAATAACTGAAATAGCATTAGCTGGCTTGGCTTCTATGATGTCTATAAAGTAGCTCTTATTGTTGTAATGGATTGGGATTGTGTCACCGACAGTCAAGCAGCTGAAATTTCTAAGAGTTGTCTCCAAGACAGCTCTAGGGTTGGAAATGTCTAAAAAATCAGAGGAATGAGGTTGGAGCTTGACAAAGGAGCCTTTAGAGAGTGTGGCTGAGCGGAGGGAGACAATGTCACCTTCTGTCAACAGCAAGTTTTGCATCATCCAGTAGGGCATGTAGATCATCCCTTCATCAGCGATGAATTCTAAAACACCACAATGAGTGCGGCGGTCATCTCTTCTGTTCTCTACTTGGAAGAGCATGGGGTAGTCTATGTGGAGTTGAGCTAACCGGTCGAGAGCAGAGGGAGGAAGGAATACCTTGTCGCCTCGTTCTGCTTCGGCCTTGTCGATGAATGTCACTGGGTAGCAACGATACTGGGCTTCGAATTGCCCGCCTCTCATTGAGCCATGGCCAAAGAAACCAATCATTGGACTAGGAGTAACGGGTCTAGATTGTTAGAAGGGAGCTATGAGGCTGGGTTTTTATGTTGAATTTTAAAAGCAATCTTGAGTGGCAAAAGCGTCAAAGGTACACAATAACCGTCCTTGATATCGCTCTTCAAAGTCTCCACAGTACCAGTATTACCACCTGAATGGCAGTGCGTGCTCAATGTGAAGGAATATGAGCCTCTGAGGGAGCTTCTGTTCTCTTCAGAAACGCTTCTTCCAGAGTGATGAACTTCCTTTATAAAATGCTGGCCTCTGTGCACATGTATCATCACAATAAGCATTGTTGATATAAATTTGAGGTATATAAGACTCAAGAAATATCAGTAAAAAGCCAAAACCGTGGATCAGATCAAGTCCATTTGAATAGCAAGTTGGTTTTCCCTTCTGTGCAGCAAGACCTCGGTCATCTTTACATACAGATCCAATGGTAGGTACATCTCTTATCTTATGCAGCGATATTCACATCATTTATACGGCTTTATCTTATAACATCCATCCCGGCATGTCTTCATCTCATCTCTGACTCTTACCAACCTTCTTTCTCTCACACCCTCAGGCTGATAACAACAAAAGACATACCATCATTCTCATGCAACTAGATAAATCCAAAGCATCTAGATCCTATGAAGACTTTGAAACCATCACCAAAGCCATTCAACACATTTGCACTATTTTTGAATCCAAGCTCCGCCAGTTAAATCCCAACTTGCCAAACATTGTTTATGAAGTCCACGACTTATGGCAATTCATAGACAGCGTTCCTGACCTATCTGGTCTTGTCTATGACCCAGATAAAGATGCTTACCTTCCTTGTGGTAAGGAATGGTTGAAGAAGAAGACATTACAGCATCTCAAATCAACGGGAAGGCGGTGATAATGATTGATTGACAAGAAATGATTTAGTAGAATATCTTATTTTCCAGATCAAGTTGGCTGCTAATGAACCGGTCAGGTATTGCTTTCATGTAACATATCTTATATACATACCCTTCAATGGCATTGCAAATCTTATCTCTACAATATGAAATATGCTTACCGATTGTTGTTTTTATAAATCTTAATCTCAACTCAGCTATCTTCACATCAAGTGTTCAATTCACTAGCTGTGCAGTATTAGCACTACCACTATAATATTGTTCCTTCCACTCTTCAACCCTAGGATCCATCACCCTTCTAAATAGAGGAGGAATAGTAGCCAACAACATCATAGAAGGGTATCCAGCTGGCAGCTGAGGAGCATCTTCAATATGATTCAGCAGATAGTATGGTCTTTTATCTGCAGCGTGGTGGTCGGAGTGTCTTTGAAGAGAGAATGTGACCGAGTTGGTCCAAATTGTGGATGCATTCCAACTGTGATGGGGAGCAACTCTTTCGTATCTTCCTACTTTTAATGATGATGGTGATACAGGGCTATGCGAGGTATTGTTGTTGTTAGTAATAGTAGTATACGTAGTAGATACCTGTATTTTTGGAATTACCCTTTGTCTCTCCAGGCCATAGTGCTCAATGTAGTTGACAGTCTCAAGTAGTAGAATAGCAACAATGCCTTGCATTGCCATAAAGCATACCCCTGCAGATCCATATATAGCTGCTACTGCCATGTTTAGCAATGCAGGGCATGCAAACCACCATAGTATCTTATTCTTCAGGCTCCAGAATGGGAACTTTGGCATTACTACTACTGTTGCTGGCTTATCTGCATCATTTCTCTTATTATTATTGTTGTTTCTGCTGCGTCTAAGTCTGCCAGCTTCTGCCCAATTCCACCCATCCACCATATTACCCACCACAGACCGAGGGATGAAGTGCCACAACGACTCCCCTAATCTGGCAGATGAAGGATCCTCTCTCGTTGCTACCTTGACATGATGCGCCAAGTGAGAATCCGACCAGTGCATATAAAACACACTACACAACAGAGCATTTCCCAGCCATCTATCTACCTTTTGAACGCTGTGAATCAGCTCGTGAGCAGCAGCAAAAAGAATACCACCAGCCACTCCACACGACACTGCAATGCCTACAAATGCTGGTGGAGAGATGGCTGCTCGGTAAGTGCATGCCAAGTGGAGAACCAATGCTAGGACAGATAGATGAGCAAAGGGATAGAAGCGTAGGATTGATTTGTAGACGACGCTCTTCTTGGCTGCCCTGAGGTCGGCACTGTCTGGGTTTCTGTAATCTGTGCCCAGTAACAAGTCCATTACTGGCATGAGGAAGAAGGCATAGTACGCTGAAAGGAGGGATACAGTGACGGATATGAGGCCATTCCAAGGCTGGGTGGTGGCTAAAAAGGTGAGAAAGGAGGAGATGGTGGGGGCAGCCATGATATGGAGGAAGGGGGGAGGGATGAGAGGGAGTGCGGTTGCAATGGCAAGGAGGAGAGGTTTGGTATAGATTGCTCCAAGAGCTGCGATGAGAGTGACAATGGGCATGACGTAGCAGAAAGCGTAGTAGAGGTGGCCTTGGAAGATCTTGAGGAAGAGCTCGCCGAGGAATGTATCTGAGGACTTGGTGGTGGTGGTAGGGGGATCAGCACTGGCGGTGGTAACTGTCGAGCGGGAAAGAGACTTTGGTGTTGGAAGGAGCGGAGCTCTTCTTGGACCCAAAACCCTTAATCCACATGGTTCATGGAGCTTGTTGTGCTTGCTTGCTGAGACGTATTGGCGTGTCCTACTGGGAGGTTTGACGAAGATCGGTTTAAATTGCAAGCACTGTGATAAGGTGGCAACCCTTAACGTTGTGCCCTTGAACAGCTTCATTCTTGCATTAAATACTAACTTTTAGTTCACAAGACAATCAAATTATATATTGCTAGCAACAACGTCCAGTTATTTTCTTTGCTGACTGGGCCTCCCGCCTCTCTCTCCTCTTTCTATCACTTTTGACACAGTCTCTTCAGGAACTCGTAGGCACTCACCATCGCAGTGCCCCACACTGACATGGACGTCATTCTAGGAAAAGCACCTCTAAAGAATGCAGGCACTCCCTGCTCTTTCAGTAATTCACTGGCCACCGACCTGAATGTCACCACTCCCCTTCCCCTTCCACTCCCCTCTCCTCCTCCCTTTTTAGTCCTCATGGTTTGCATTCTTACTTTTATTGTATCTAGAGGTGTAGTTATAGCTCCAGTAGTGCATCCAGTCAATATTCCAGCAGCTATTTGCACCATCAGAAGCTGACAATCACTTCTATATTGCTGCTGGTGATTGCTATTATCTACACCATCTTTACTATCATTCTTCTTATTCTGATTCATTTTCATCATGCTCATCGTATCAGTCAACGAATTATCAATACTTCTACTATTTCTACTATTATCATTTATGTAATTATCAGTATAAGTACCATTATTTTGCCATCTATCTACTTGGTGCCACAATATACTCTGCCAAGCACCATAAGAAGCCCACCATAATGCAGATGACGGTACAAAGGTAGCTATAGATGCCCCAAATCCTCTATACAGTCCCCCTACTCCTTCTTTACTTATAATGCCCTTGGCCATTTGGAATCCATTTAATTTCATTGAAGAAGAAGAAGATGATGATGATGATGCTGATGATTTTATCAGGTTGGGGTTTCTAGGGTTGTCTTGGATCATGAGTCGTTGTGAAATGACATCAATGGGAACAACCACCAACTGGGAAGAGAGAGATCCAAATGCACCAGCTACAAAGTTGGCTGCACCTGCTGTTGCTGTGTCGGAAAGGTTGAATTTGTTTAATACCGCACTAGAGCCTGCTTTGGCGGACTCTAAGCCGGTCATGTAGAGCATGCGACCGGGGATCATGCCGGCAATGACGGTACCAAAGCCTTTGTATAATCCTCTGATGCCATCGCTACGGGTGACGGTCCTGGCAACCTGCCAAGCACCGGAGATGCCGCTAGGGGGGTCTGGGCCGGTGTGGGCCATCATTCTTGTTTTGACTACTGTTAGGGGAAATAGGCACGTTGTGAGGCCCTGTGTGGTTGGTAGTTGGAGAAGTGATCAGATGTTGAACGGTCGGGGAGTTTGAATGTGCGTGTGTGAACAGATCAGGAGGCTTGGAGACGGAATTCGGTATTTGGTAATGCATAGGATGCGGGTGCACTTACTGTGAATATCCCAACCCCATAGACGAAGAATTTTTCCTTGTCTAGGCGATTCCAGTCGACTTCATTGTTCATTTTCTGTATATTTTGGAAGGATGCCTCTTTCTGGCCAGCTTCCTGTGTTTTATTTTACCTCGATCATGAGAGAGAATGTGTTATAAACTGAAAATTTGGAGCATTTCCCCTGTATTCTGCCATTTTAGGCACCCATCCATTTGTATGCATTTTCCAACATTATCCACCATCATTGTGCGACACAACGATCAAATATAATATTAATTGATATATTGGAACACTCTCACATAGATAACTCCTAGCACATTCGTGTCCAAACTGCTATTTGTACCAATCAATTTCTAGATCAGACTCTATGAAATTTACCATTCACCAGCGAGAATGAAGCTTGAAACCTCCATGATTGGATTGCAACCAACGTTTAATGTCTTAAAATGCTTTAGATCACGCATATTGCGCAGCATGAGCCGGCATTCTTTCCAATCCTCCCTTTCCTGGACGTCGACATCTCCTACTCACACTCAAGCCCACCTACATCGACGTGCTCCCTCATTACCTTTGTCTCTAAAACCTCTATGCACCTCAGCATCACAACGCCAACAAGCTCCGTCTTCCTCTCCAACCCAGCTCCTTCTTTACAACACCATGTCAAAGAAGAAAGAACTCTTCCAACCCCGCCCTGACCAAGGTAGTGCCGTCTCAATGTACGTCTGTGGCGTCACCGTCTATGACTACTCTCACATTGGCCACGCCCGTGCCTATGTTGCCTTTGACATCCTCTACCGGACCCTCACTTCCTTGGGATACAAAGTCACCTATGTTCGTAACTTCACCGATGTCGATGACAAGATCATCGCGCGAGCAGCAATCACACAAGAGGATCCACTGGCCTTGGCGGCAAGGTTTGCTGACGAGTTTAGGCTGGATATGAAGTCATTGAATTGTTTATCTCCAACATTAGAACCTAGAGCTACAGAATACATTCCACAGATGATTGATATGATTCAGGATATTATTAACAATGGCCACGCCTATGTTGCTGGTAGTGATGATAATAGTAGAGATGTATTCTTTGACGTAGAGAGCCTCCCTGGATACGGACAGCTATCAGGCAGATCCCTGGAAGACAACCGAGCAGGTGAACGAGTAGCCGTCGATGACAGGAAGAAAGGTCCAGCTGATTTCGCTCTCTGGAAATCTGCCAAACCAGGTGAGCCCACATGGGACAGTCCTTGGGGACCAGGGAGGCCAGGTTGGCACATAGAATGTTCAGCTATGATAAAGAATGTACTAGGATCTGTCATTGATATTCATGGTGGGGGGAGGGACTTGGTGTTTCCTCACCATGAGAATGAGTTGGCGCAATCAAGAGCGGCAGAAGGGCCCTGTGGCTGTGGCGGTGATCACCATCATAGTAGTAGTGATCCTGATTTTGTGAGGTATTGGATGCACAATGGATTTGTGAATGTAGATAGCGAGAAGATGAGCAAATCACTGGGGAATTTCTTCACAATAAGAGATGTGATTCAGCAGTACCACCCCCTGGCGCTCCGATGGTTCTTGGTGAACACTCAGTACCGTCAACCTGTCAATTATACTCAGAGAGCATTGGAAGAAGCTTCTGATAGGTTGTATTATCTGTACCAGACGGTACTTGATATAAATGGAGTGATAGAAGGAGGAGAAAATAGAGAGGTGGAGGAAATAAAAGGAAAAGTGCGGTGGGCTGGAGCAGAGGAGATGGTAGCACAAGCTCGAGCGGCGTTGGTTGACGACCTCAACACCCCCTCTGTAGTAGCTTCCCTGTCAGCTCCCCTGAAAGCCATTAATGACCTAATGCATACGAAGAAGGGGAAAAGGGCTCCAGGAAGGATGGTGGAGCTGGTTGGGTATCAGTCTGCAGTGCAGGAGGTGCTGGAGTTGTTGGGGCTGTGGACGGAGAGCAGACCAGAAGAGGTGCTGGAAGAGATGAGAAAGCTGGCACTGAAGAGATCAGGACTGAGTGACATTGAAGTAGAAGCAGCTATTGAAGAAAGGGCTGCTGCGCGAGGAGCAAAGGACTTTGCAGCAGCGGATGCAGTGAGAGAGAAACTGGAAAAGTGTGGAATTGCTATCATGGACACACCGGCCGGAACAATATGGCGGCCGACTGTTAAAAGTGAATGAGGAGGAGTTGTGAAAAATCGTATGTATGAATGAGTAATTGGAAATGTTGATTTATTGTAAAGTTCCTCAGAGGGCGTATCAACGTGAGCAAAAGGCAGAACCAAATCGAATCCAGCGATTGCCAAATCAATCTTTCAAAAGGGATTTTCGTCAAGAAGCAATACGAGAATATGGATCACCAGGCAAGCATTACTTTGTCACATGCCATCCAGGACTAGAGGCTGTTGTTGAGAGGGAATTGCATGACCTAGGTATCAAACAAGTCAAACTGCAAAAGGCCGGTGTTTCCTTCAACGCCCCTCTCTCCTCCGCCTACAAAGCCAACCTCTTCCTCCGCAGCGGCATCCGCGTCTTGCAATACCTCTCTCAGGCTGAATTAGACCCTCGACAACCAGGTGGAGATGAAGTATATCGAGCTTTTAGAGAGTTACCGAATGTCAACTGGCCAGAAATTATTGCCCCTGACCAATCCTTCCACATAGATGCCCGCCTTGGCAGCTGCACCAAGCTCACCAATTCCAATTTACTAGCAGTCCGAGCCAAAGATGCCATTTGTGATGCAATCAGAGACAAGAGAGGAGCCAAACCATATCCACCACCTCCAGGCAGAACTGCAGATGTCCCTCTCTATGTTGCTGCCTTTCAAGACAGAATCACAGTGTACCGTGATATGTCAGGTGAGAGTCTCCACAGGAGAGGCTACAGACAAGCCATGCATATAGCCAGTTTGAACGAATCTGCAGCAGCTGGTGTATTGTACCTAGCTGGCCTCAAAGATAAATTAGACAAAAATTTAAGAGCAGGAGGAAAAGAACAGCTAGTGATTGCTGATCCAATGTGTGGGAGTGGTACATTTCTAATAGAAGCAGCATTAATGGCAACCAACACAGCTCCGGGACTGTACAGAAACTGGTGGCCATTCCTTGGGTGGAAGGATGGATCTCAGGACTTTGGAGAATGGAGAGATGCAGTTGAAGAAGCTAGAGACCTGAGGAGAATAATGAGGGACGATGCCGGTGATGGTGGGGTACTTTTCTATGGCAATGATGTCCATGCTGGGGCGCTCACCTTGGCCCAGCGTGATATTATGACAGCCGAGGTGTCACATATGATTAAATTGCATCATGGCAACTGTGCTGAATGGAAGTTGCCACACAAACCATGCCTAGTAGTGGCTAATCCGCCATGGGGAGGGAGATTGGATTATGTTAGGCGCCCTGGGGGTTCGGTTTCTCAGCCATTTGGAGTTGAAGATGACATGTATGATGTCGATTCTATTGGTGGAGGAAGAGGAGGAGGAGTGGAAGGGGAAGAGCGCCTGGCAATGACCTGGACTGATTTAAGAGCCTTCTTAAAAAATGAATGCACAGAGACGGATGCATTTATATTGAGTGGCAATGCTGATATTACAAGTCAATTGAGAATGAAGAGTAAGAGGAAGTATCCATTGACTATAGGAGGTGTTGATTGTAGGTTGTTGCATTATGAGATTCTGCCGGCTTTGACTGAGGAGAAGAAAAAGGAACTGGGGCTTTTGAATAATAATGACAAGGGAAGTGGTTTGGGCAGGAAGAAAACAGATGTATGGAAATTGTAATCTAAGGATCTATTGATTACTATTATTCATTTTACACTAAGAGAGAGAGATTGAGAGAGAGAGAGAGAGAGAGAGAGAGAGAGAGAGAGAGAGAAATGTACCATTACTCCATAAAATGGTGGGGGGGGTGGTGGGGGTGTGTGTGTGTGTGGTGGTGTGTGTGTGGGGGGGGGGGGGGAAACACCCCTTTTTAAAAAAAAAATCCCCAAAACAAAACCCCTTTTCTTATCATTTTTTTTTCAAACAAAAACAATAAAACCCACAAAACCAAAAC